>Ga0209717_1004185_pt1 | contig 12048 bp, 15 predicted proteins | sample AD_UKC048_MetaG_FD_184418 | JGI IMG/M metagenome (GOLD analysis project Ga0209717, IMG submission 184418) | Active sludge microbial communities of municipal wastewater-treating anaerobic digesters from USA - AD_UKC048_MetaG (SPAdes) (version 2) | ecosystem: Engineered > Bioreactor > Anaerobic >... | reverse complement strand
TAGGCGAATTTGTAGGCTATGCTTTAAGGCTGGCATCGGGATACTTTGCCGATAAAACAAAAGGTTACTGGGTATTTACTTTTCTTGGTTACGGGCTTTTAATAACCGTTCCTATGCTTGCCTTAATCGGCGTATGGCAGATGGCTGCGGTGTTTATGGTATTGGAAAGGCTGGGCAAGGCGGTGCGCGCCCCGGCAAAGGATACAATTTTATCAAGCGCCGCAAAAAAAATAGGCACGGGAAAAGGTTTTGCCATTCAGGAAGTGTTGGACCAGTTCGGCGCGCTTCTGGGGCCTTTGATATTCGCGGGATACTTTGCCGCAACCGGCGGCGGTGTTAAAACAGCAATTGATTACAGGCAGGCGTACGGGATTTTCATAATTCCGTTTATTCTGCTTATGATATTTGTCTGGATTGCCTATACAAAAGTGCCTGACCCGTCAAAACTGGAGCCTCCAAAAAAGGACGGCGACCCGGAAACAATCACAAAACTTTTCTGGATTTACAATATTTTTTCTTTTGTCACGGCTTTTGGTTTTATAAGCTACGCGATAATGGGTTTTCATTTTAAGGCAGCCGGAGTAATATCAGACGCCATGATACCGTTGTTTTACGCAGCGGCAATGCTGTCAGACGGCGCCGCGGCTTACGCTATGGGCCACTGGTATGACTATCTTAAGGAAAAATTAAACCATCACGGCGGCGGCCTTGTCACGCTGGCATCCATGCCGTTGTTAACCGCTTTAATTCCTTTTTTGGCTTTTACAGACAAACCGTGGCTTGCTTTTGCATCCGCCGTTTTATGGGGCGTTGTAATGGGGGCGCACGAAACTATTATGAAGGCGGGCATAGCCGATATAACCCCCATGAAAAAACGCGGAACGGGCTACGGTATTTTTAATTTCAGCTACGGCATCGCGCTTTTTGCCGGAAGCTGGCTTGCCGGAATACTGTATGATATTTCACTTTCTGTCTTGTGCTGGGGAATAGCCGGCGTGCAGGTGTTGGCGCTTGGCGTGTTTTTCTACATGGAAAAAGAGATTAAAGGAAATAATTAAAAAGAAATAAAAAATTGACAAGAATTTAATCGTATGGTATATTTTGAACAAATAAGCGATTTGTTCAAAAGTGGAGATTTGAAAATGGAACAAACAAAGAAAGACATAATTGAATCGGCGGCAGAAATATTTGTAAAATATGGCTTTAAAAAAGCTACTATAGAAGATATTGCCAAGAAAATTAATAAAGCAAAAGGTTATATATATTACTATTTTAAAGATAAAGAAGACCTGTTCCGCGCGATAATTGAAAAAGAAGGAACAACCCTTATTTCCACGATGAGACAAAATGTTGATAAGGCTGAAATGCCGGATGAAAAATTAAAAGTTTTTATTATTACGCGTGCCAAATGCCTTAATGAATTGTCCAATTATTATTCAGTGCTTATTGATAAGTTTTTTATTGAACGGGAAAAACTCCAGAAAGTCAGGATTGCTCTTGATAAGGAAGAGCGGAAACTACTTAAAGAAATACTTGAAAAAGGCAACAACAGTAATTACTTTGATATAAAAAATGTTGATTTGACTCTTGACGGACTGATTTTTTTTATTAAAGGGTTGGAGTATTCCTGGGTAACTGAAAAAAATATTTTATTACTTGAAAAGAATCTGGATGTAATTGTAAGATTGTTAATTGATGGAATGAAGAAGAGGTAGTTTTTTTTTGCATATAATTTGAACAAAAGATAAAAATGTTCAAAAAGTAATAACACGGGTTTTAATAAAATAGAAAAGGGACGGCGGTTATTATGGATGAAAATGTATTGGTTAGAATTACAGAAAAAGCCGCGCTGGTTTTTTTAGTCTGTATCAATATCAACACAATATATGCAATGCCTTATCTATATGACATAGATGAAAATGGTAATTGTGAAAAATGTGAAAAAATTAATTCCTTCAGAATGACTGGTATGATGCTTGGAACTTTGGTAGGTAGCGCGGTTTCGTTTAAATTAATTGTGCCGAATTATGATTTCTCCGTCGGAGAAAACTATATTAGTGATTTGGTAAACGTAAATGATGAATTGAATCGGTTTTTGGGCGACATTCTGTTATTTTCAGGACTGACAATAGCAGGAATAGTTTTAGGCTATAAAACAACCGAGTTAATTGAAGGCGGCGGTTGTAACGAAGCAATTTGTTCAGAATACATAAGCAGTATGAATGAAAGGAGGCAAAGATGGCAGCGTGATAATCTTGCGGTTGCTTTGTTGATTCCGGCTTCTTTTACCGCGGCGGGTGCAGTGGCTGGATACAAATGTTTTGGAACAACTGAGGGTGGATACAGTGCCGCAGCCGGAGGAATTACCGGTTTATTAGGCGGGCTGCTGTTAAACGAACTCATATATGAAATTTCCAGGCCAAAACCTGAAATCCTGAAAATTAACAGTGAAGGAGATGAGGAATATGTCAAATAGTTTATATGATTTAACTTTTATGTTTTGTATATTTTCAATTATAGGCTGGATAGTGGAAGTGTTGTATGACTCTGTTCAAAACAAAAGAATGGTAAACCGGGGCTTTTTAATGGGTCCATATCTTCCAGTATATGGGACCGGCGCGTTAATGGGTATTTTCCTTATCGGTCAGATTCAGCATTTCAATATATTCATAAAGGCCGTAAGTTATTTGGGGATCACCACAATAACAGAATATGCTGCCGGATTAATACTGCTGAAAGCATTCAATGTCAAGTTGTGGGATTACTCAGGTGAAAAATTCAATTACAATGGCATTGTTTGCTTAAAATTTTCACTTTTTTGGATGTTAAGTGTATTTCTCTTTGATTATCTTATGTTTGACAGGTTCACTATATTTTTAGTTTCGTTACCTTTGGATATTAAAACTATTTTTTCTTTTATCATAATTTCTTTTATGTCTGTTGATTTCATAATAGTTCTTTTCCGGAATATAACAAAAGTTAATCCCGAATATAAAGCTGATATGGAAAGAGAATTCGCTGAAATTGCCAGGAACATTATAAGTAATCCGCAAATACTAAGACTTAGGGAAATAGCTCATCACAGGAATACAAGCAGGTTTGACCATGTGATGGAGGTGGCATGGTTAAGTTTTGTGACAGCTAAGCGGTTTAAACTTGATATTTCAGCGGTAGTCAGGGGAGCTTTATTACATGACCTGTTTTACTATGATTGGATGAATCCCGAGGAAGCGCCGCGCTGGCATGCATTTGTACATCCATATATTGCTTTACGAAATGCTAAAAAGTTTTACAGCCTTTCGCAAAAAGAAGAAGATATCATAAAAAAGCATATGTGGCCACTTACAGTGATACCGCCTTTTCACGCGGAGTCGTTGATTGTAGCTATATCCGATACGTATTGTGGAGCAAAAGACTATATTCTTTCGGTCAGGCCGGTAAAATTTATCATGGGTAAAATTACTGTTCTTATCGGCAGAATAATTTGAATAAGGCTGTGCAATACCGTATATGAAAATAAATACTGATAAAGAAATGGGGGTGAAGTATGGAAATTATAAAAGCGGATACAATGGGAATGTGTGATGGTGTTAAAGCAGCTATTGGAATTGCTGATAAAATTACAATTCCCTATGATGTTACTGTGTATGGGGAATTGGCTCATAATGATGATATTACGGAACAGCTTAAAAGAAAGGGATTTTATTTTATCAAGGAATTGTCGGAGCCTATATTTTGTACGACCGGGAATTTGCTTATACCGGCGCATGGAATCAGCCTGAAAAGAAAGGCAATCGTTGAATCTTATGGACTTAATTTGATTGATGCCACTTGTCCTCTTGTGAAAAAACTGCATGAAACGGCTATGCTTTTAAAACGCGCCGGAAGGTATATTGTGATAATAGGAAAAAAAGACCATGTTGAAGTGATAGGGGTGGCTGAAGATCTTGCTGAAAACCGCTATTCTATAGTTGAAAAAATTGAAGATGTCAAATTTTATGATGAAAAATATATAGGGATTGTATGTCAGACAACTTCTGACGCTGAATCCGTTGAAAGTATTGTTGAAAGAATAAGAGATAAAAACCGCGGCGCGATTATTAAATTTGCAGATACGATTTGTCCGGCTACCAGAAAACGGCAGGATGCTTTAAAGCGCCTTTGTAGGTCGTGTGATATTGTAATTATTGTTGGCGGCAAAAAATCAAATAACACAAACAAGCTAAACCGGATATGTGAAAAAAATAATATTAAATCATACATAGTATCAAAATCTGATGATGTTGATTTGAACTGGTTTGTAGGTGTTAAAAGGGTTGGAATTACCGCCGGAGCCTCCACGCCTAATCATATCACTATTGATGTTGAAAGAAAGATAAAAAAAGTCAATTTGTATTTGAAAAATATGGAGTTTAATAAAAACAGGAAGTTTTTAAAACTTAATAGAATGAATCTAAAGTTTGTTAGTGCGTCTGTACGAAATTATTTTGTACAAATTATTAAAAGGTAGCTATAAGTGAAGAAAAATAGATAACTATCAATATTTATTATTAGTGTAACTTTTAAAAATATATTGAAAAGGGTTCCTGCCACCCCCACCCCCTGTCTGCCGGCTTTTTATGCGGCAGACAGGGCAATTAATTGTGTGGAAATCAGTGTTTTGTTCCGTTTATAGAAGGTGCCGGATAAGTTGAACTTGTTAAACTTATTCATATAATATAACAATAAAACTTTATTGACAAACGGCGGATATTTTGTATAATGCTATTGAGATTCAATATCAAAATGGAGCAGTGCATGGATAAAGGAAAAACATTCAGCAGTTTTCTGGAGAAAAAGTCCCTTAAGAAGACACATGGCAGGGATTTAATTGTAAAAGCTGCCGCTTCCATAAAAGGGCATTTTGACGCGGAACAGCTGCTGGATACAGTTAAAAAAAGTGACAGTAAAGTATCCCGGGCTTCTGTTTACCGCACTATCCCGCTTCTGGTGAAAGCTGAAATAGTGGAAGAAAGCATACAAAAAGACGGCCGCAGGATATATGAATTTTCGCGCGGCAACGGCCATCACGACCATATGATTTGCGTAAAATGCGGGGCAATACTTGAATTTCACGATAATGTGATTGAAAAACACCAGGAACTTATAGCAAAAAAATATAATTTTGAAATGACCGGCCACAGGATGGAAATAAAGGGAATCTGCAGCAGGTGCAGGAAGTAATTTTTTTAAATGTTAAATGAGACTGTGTCTCAGAGGAGTAGAATATGAAAATGTCGGATTTAAAAGCAGGAGATAAAGGTTTTATTACTTCGGTTGACGCGCAGGGCGAGGTGGCGCAGAGGCTTCTGGATATGGGCCTTGTGACAGGGACAAAATTTAAAGTTGTAAGAAAAGCGCCTTTGGGAGACCCGATAGAAATTAAACTGCGCGGATTTATGATGGCTTTAAGGGTCAAAGAGGCGTCTTTTATAACAGTTGAAAAATCAGGGCAGGTTGGCGACGGCATTCCAATGTCCGGAAAAAGAGGGAACCGCAATGGGACAAAATAAAGTAATAAAAGCCGCTTTTGCGGGAAATCCAAATTCCGGCAAGACATCACTTTTTAACGCGGTTGCCGGCACAAATTTAAAGGTGGGCAACTGGTCCGGAGTAACCGTAGAAAAATACGAAGCTGAAGTTGAATATGAAGGGTATACGATAAATTTTGTGGATCTTCCCGGAACGTATTCGCTTACGGCTTATTCCCCTGAAGAGACGGTGGCAAGGGATTACATAGAATCAAAGGAAGCTGACGTGATTGTAAATGTCGCTGACGGGACCAATCTTGAACGCAGCCTTTACCTTTCGGTTCAGCTTCTGGAACTTCAGCCCAAAACGATAATGGCATTAAATATGTATGACGAAGTTGAAGAAAAGGGGATTAAGATAGATTTTAAAATGCTGCAGCAGCTTTTGGGGTGCCATGTAATACCCGTGTCCGCGGCAAAGAAAACAGGGCTTGAATCGCTTTTAAGCCATATAGTAAGGCTTTACGAGGGAAAAATTACGCCTCCGGAAGGCAAAATAACCTACAGCGATGAAGTTGAAGATGCAATTGAAAAACTGCAGTCAATAGTTGAAGCCGACCCGTTAATGTCTTCCAAATTAAAGCCAAGGCTTGCGGCAATTAAGCTTCTGGAACAGGACGCGTTTACATACAATACGGCAAGGCACAGCCCTGCGTGGATACGGCTTGAAACAGAACTTCCGCCTATATTAAAAAGCCTTGAAGCAGCTGTTAAAATGAGTATTCAGAAAAAGATAGCCGAAGACAGGCACTCCTTTGTGCGCGGCGCTTTTAAGGAAACAGTTACCGAAAAAGAACAGGACAAAAAAACAGCCACTGACATTATAGATTCGGTTTTAATAAACAGGGTGCTTGGGCTTCCGGTATTTTTTGTAATTATGTGGCTTATTTTTCAGATGACGTTTAAGCTTGGCGAAGCGCCGATGGGATGGATAGAAACATTTTTTAACTGGCTTGGCAATACCGCGGGAAAAAATATAAGCAATAACCTGCTGCGTTCCATTGTCGCGGACGGGATAGTGGCGGGTGTCGGCGGGGTGCTTGTGTTTCTTCCCAATATCCTTCTTTTATTCTTCGGGCTGTCTTTTCTGGAAGCCACCGGCTATATGGCGCGCGCGGCTTTTGTGGTGGACAAGGCTTTCCACAAAATAGGGCTTCACGGAAAGTCCTTTATCCCCATGGTCACGGGTTTTGGCTGCTCTGTGCCCGCGTTTATGGCGTGCCGCACGCTAAAAAACCGCGGCGACCGCCTTGCCACTATGATGGTAATACCGTTTATGAGCTGCGGCGCCAAACTTCCCGTATACGTGCTTTTAATAGGAGCGTTTTTCCCGGAAAATGCCGCGGGCAATATTCTTTTTGGGGTTTATCTTTTTGGAATACTTGTCGCTGTGGCTTCGGCAAAACTTTTTAAATCCACGGTTTTTAAAGGCCAAAGCGAGCCGTTTGTAATGGAACTGCCTGTTTACAGGATGCCGTCGATTCAGTCTGTCCTTATGCAGATGTGGATGAAGGCGTGGATGTACATGAAAAAAGCGGGCACGACAATTCTTGCCGCTTCTTTAATTATATGGTTTGCCTCTAATTTTCCGGTCAACCATAAGCTGGCTGATGAGTACGCGCAAAAAACCGCGGCTGTTGAAAGTATGAAAAGCATTCCCGAAAGCGAAAAACAGAGTGTTATAAAAAATTTAAGAAATGAACTTGCGGGCAAAGAACTTGAATACTCTTTTGCCGGAAAGTTCGGCAGACTGGTGGAACCTGTTATAAAGCCGCTTGGCTTTGACTGGCGCGTAGGCGTGGCTTTAACCGCGGGTATTGCCGCAAAAGAAATTGTGGTGTCCACGATGGGCACAATTTATTCGCTTGGCGATATAGGCGAAGAAACATCGCCTTTAAAGGAAAAACTGCGCGCAGACCCTGCGTATAACACAGCTTCCGCGCTTGCGCTTATTATTTTTGTGCTATTGTACGTGCCCTGCCTGGCTGCCACGGCTGTTTTTCATAAAGAAATAGGAAGGCTTAAAATAACGCTTTTTTATATCGCGTATTCCATGGCAACGGCGTGGGTGCTTTCTTTTATGGTTTACCGGATTGCGCTGTTATTCATAAAATAAGGGGATAAAATGGAAACAAATATTTTTTACGCGCTTTTGCTGTCCTTGTTCGCGGGAATGTCAACCGCCATAGGCGCGGCAATAGCGTTTATTTCCGGCAGCAGGGGCGGAAAGTTTTTATCTTTCGGGCTGGGGCTGTCAGCCGGCGTTATGGTATATGTATCATTTATGGAAATACTTCCGCATTCCGCACAAAGCGCGGGCCCATGGATTTCGCTTGCCGCGTTTTTTGGCGGAATGGGGTTTACAGCGCTTATAGATAAAATGATTCCCGAAGCGCAGAACCCGCATGAAGTAAGGTCTGATGCAAGCGTTAAAGAGTTAAAGATAAGCGGCAGGCATTCAAAGCACAAACTTATGCGTACCGGGCTTTTTACTGCAGCGGCCATTACAATACATAACTTCCCTGAAGGTTTTGCCACATTCGCGGCAGCGGCAGGCGATATTAAACTTGGCATAACAATAGCGATAGCGGTTGCAATACATAATATTCCGGAAGGGATATCAGTATCTGTCCCCATATATGCGGCGACGGAAGATAAGAAAAAGGCGTTCTTATACTCTTCCTTATCGGGGCTTGCGGAGCCGGCAGGCGCGCTTTTAGGCTGGCTGATACTTGCGCCTTTTCTTACCCCGCAGTTGTTGGGTATAGTTATGGGGGCGGTCGCCGGCATCATGATATATATCTCTTTTGATGAACTTTTACCGACAGCGCGTGAATACGGCGAAGGGCACACGGAAATAGCCGGCATCGCCGCGGGTATGGCTGTAATGGCCGTCAGCTTAAACCTGCTTTAAAAAACCGTGTTGACAAAAAATGATTAATGCTGTATATTTAATTATACAGATATACGTATAAATGAATAATAGGAGGAAACAAAGAATGGAAAAGAAAGTAGAAATAGACGAAAGCCTTTGCACGGGGTGCGGCGCGTGCGTAGCAATGTGCCCGGCGCGCATACTTAAGATGGAAAAAGGCGCGGCAAAAGTTATAAATCAAGAAGCCTGCGATATGCTTGGCGGATGCATGTACGCCTGCCCCACAGGCGCGATTAAGGTTAACAGAAGGGCAAAAGCCGGAAGTTTTTTTGGATTTTAATTTATGCCGCTTAAATGCGCAAAAAAGGAGGATGTTATGGAAATAAACGTGAACTCAGCAAGTTTTAAGAAAGAGGTAATAGAATCAAAAGAACCGGTTCTGGTCGATTTCTGGGCTGAATGGTGCATGCCGTGCAGGATGGTGGCGCCGGCGCTGTCCCAGCTGGCAAAGGAATATGACGGAAAATTAACTGTGGCAAAAGTAAACGTGGATGATTCGCCGGAGCTTGCGGGAATGTACGGGGTATCAGGCATACCCACAATGGCAATATTCAAGAACGGTAAAGTTGTGGACACAATAGTTGGCGCGCTGCCAAAGCACCACATAGAGCGGGCGATAAAACCGCATCTTGCGGCTTAAAGGGGGAATGATAATGGAAACAGTGTTAAAGTTTGTAAGGGGAGGCGCCGGCGGAGCCCTTGTGGCAGCAGGATTTTTTTCCGCGGCTCCACAGTCATATGTTTTGTGGGTGATAGGGGCAGTTCTGCTTATTTCGGCAGCCGGAGCCTGCGGCGCAGGCAGCGCCTGCGAAAGGAAATAACTGCGTGTATAATTGATTTAAGGGAATTAAAAAAAGGGAGGTGTCTTATGTTGAAGCCTAATGAAGGAAAAGCAGACAGGATTGTAAGGGTGGTATTGGGCGCGGGGCTAATTGCGGGAGGCTTCTTAACAACCGGAACGGTTGCAATTGTATTATGGGCCGTCGGGGGAATATCACTTATAACAGGCGCGATTGGCTTTTGCGGTTTGTACGTTTTGCTTGGAATAAACACCTGTCCTGTAAATAAAAAATAAAAGTCTATTACGCGGCAGCGCTTTAATCATAAGCGCTGCCGCTTCAATCTGTTTTTCTGAATATTTTCCACGTTGACACAAATCTAAGTTTTATGTATAATTCTTATTGAAAATCATTTTCAATAAAATATACAAGATAGAACTAAAATACGTACAAAAAGGGGTAATGATATGAAAATTTGCGTGCCTTCAGGTTCTAAAAAAGGGCTTGAAGCTGAAGTTTACGGCCATTTTGGAAGCGCTCCTTATTTTACGTTAATAGATACAGAAAGCGGAGAAACAGAAATTATTGAAAACAGCCATTCGCAGCACGAGCACGGCGCCTGCAATCCTGCGGGCACCATTGAAGGCAAAGGTGTTAAAGCTGTTGTATGCGCGGGAATGGGGGCAAGGGCTGTGCAGAAACTTAATGACGCCGGGATAAAAGTTTTTTCTGGAAATTTTAGCCGCGTTTCTGAATGCGTTGACGCATTTAAACGCGGTGAAATTGCCGAAATGAGCATTAACGGTTCATGCCGCGGGCATGACTGCGGACATCACGAAGATTAATATACATCCGGCATTTAGCCCGTACTGACGAACATAAAACATATTTAAGCGGCCTTTCCGGAAAAAAATATACCATTTGTTTTTTAATAATGAGAATTTTTTAATTTTAACTTATAGCAGGCAGGTCAGGTATAATATTATTAAAGTAAGCTATAAGGCGTAAAAATTATAAAAAATTAAGCAGATAATTTGACATAAATAATAATTTTAAGTAAAATCTTAAATATAAATTATTTTCAGCAGGGAAACTATGATGAATGAAAAAAAATGCTGCAGTAAGGGCGCTCTGCACGGCAGGTTAAAAGGTTGCGGGTACAGGATGACTTTGGCAAGGCAGGCGGTTATGGACGTACTGTCCGATTCAAAGGAGCATTTAAGCGCGGAAGAAATATTCAACCTTGCCAGAAAAAAGAATCCTGATATTGGTCTTACCACAATATACAGGACAACGGAAATTCTTTCATCACAGGGTTTTTTGCATAAATTTGATTTTGGCGATAAACGCGCGCGTTTTGAACTTGCGGATTCTTCCAAGGGCCACCACCACCACCTTGTCTGCACGGTGTGCAATAAAATCATTGATTATGACGATTTTATTGATGAAGAGGTTAAACTATTAAATGAGACGCAGGCTAAACTTGGAAAAAAATATAATTTCAAGATAGAAAACCATTTAATACAGTTTTATGGTAAATGCGCGCAGTGCGCGGGCGGGGAGTAAACTGTAAATTTAAGGAGGATTTATGAAAAAGAAAGGTGAAATTAAAACAGAAATAAGCAGCAGGGCTGGTCAGGACAAAAATATGACGTTCATCAACTCCGCAATTGTAATTATTTCCGTTATAGCAGTTGCCGGCGTGTTTTTTGGAATAAAAAGCTCGTCATCATTACAGAACGCGCCAGCGGCGGATCAGGCGCAGCAGTATTCAATAGACAGCCGGTACAGCCACCTTTTCAGGGATGTAAACTCCACAGCAGAAATCCTAAAGATTCACATTGACGAGGCAAAAGTGCTTTTTGAAAGCAATATGGCGGTTTTTGTTGACGCAAGAAGCATCGGCGAATACAATCAGTCGCACATACAAGGCGCGGTTTCAATACCCGCGGGTATGCCGCCGGCGAAGATAAAAGAAATGAAGCCCCTGCTTAACAATAAAGTGCTTGTGTCATACTGCCACGGTACAAGCTGCCATCTTGCGGATAAGACGGCAAATTCGCTGTTTGACGCGGGCTACAGAAAGATAGTGATATTTTTCGGCGGCTGGCCGGAATGGACTCAGGCAGGCATGCCTGTTGAAGAGTATCAAATACCGGAAAAATTCCGTCCCCTTTATCAGGAAGCCCCTTCCGCGGGAGGGATAAAAAAAATAAATCTTGAACAGGCAAAATTTCTTTATGATAACGCCGCCGCGCATTTTGTTGATGTTGATACGGTTGAAAATTTTTCAAAAATGAGGATAAGGGGTTCGCATTCAGTGCCGCTGGAAATGTTCGGAGAAATGGTGCCCAAATACAAAACGTACATGCTACAAAAACCTGTTGTCGTTTTTTGCCATAAAGGTTTTGAAAAAGCCCAAAAAGCAGCGGAAGCTCTTTATAACGAAGGAATAAAAAGGATTTTAATTTTTCCTGATGGCATCATGTACTGGGACAGGGCGAATCTTCCGATGATAAAAGCTTCAGATACCGTGAAAAGATAAATTTATAATCAGGAGATAAAAGATGAGCATGATTGACGAGATTAAGAACGGTGCGGCAGGAATTAAAAATATAGTGGCGGTTGCAAGCGGAAAAGGCGGCGTGGGCAAATCCACTGTAACGGCAAACCTTGCTATTGCCCTTGCCAAAAAGGGATACAAGACGGCTGTGGTTGACGCCGATATTTACGGGCCGACCATGCCTTCGTTTTTTGGAATATT
>Ga0209717_1004180_pt1 | contig 12055 bp, 9 predicted proteins | sample AD_UKC048_MetaG_FD_184418 | JGI IMG/M metagenome (GOLD analysis project Ga0209717, IMG submission 184418) | Active sludge microbial communities of municipal wastewater-treating anaerobic digesters from USA - AD_UKC048_MetaG (SPAdes) (version 2) | ecosystem: Engineered > Bioreactor > Anaerobic >... | reverse complement strand
GGCGAAGAACGACGGGCTCGTCGACAGGCTCTGGACCACCACCCCATCGATGACGCGCACCTCGCGGTAGGTGGTCTGCAGCATCCACTGACGCCGGATCCGGTTGGTCGCCGCGAGGATCGACGGCTTGATGCCGGCCTGCTTGCGCGCAAACAGCGCGTAACCCACCCATCCGCAGAAGAAGGTGGAAAGCGCCGCCCAGTCGTGCCAGGGCAGCAGCCGGAAAACGGTCAGCGCGACATCCATGCGCGAATGTAGCAAGCGCCGCCGACGCGGTTCGAACGCGTCGGCGGCGCTGTGTCTACAGGCTACCTGTTGAAGCGCGCGGTGACCGCCGCGATGCGCTCGCCGAACAGCCGCGCGGTCTCGAGGTCGCCCGGCAGCATCTCGTCGACGCTGGCGTCCGACGGCGTAGACGCCATCGCTCCGGCGAATGAAGCCACGTAATTGATGTCGTTGCGCGTTGCAGCCTTGGAGTTGCTGGGCATCATCCCCGCGCCGACCCAGATCATGCTGTGCTGCTGGCTCAGTGTGAACATGTAGTGCAAGGTCGACAACTTGTCGCCGTTCATCGATGCCGAGTTGGTGAACCCGGCGGCGATCTTGTCCTTCCAGAGCTGGGTGAACCAAGGCTTGCTGGACGCGTCGGCAAACTTCTTGAACTGCCACGACACGCTGCCCATGTAGGTCGGCGAGCCGAAGACGATCGCGTCGGCCGCCAGCAGCGTGGCCCACTGCGCATCGCTCAGATTGCCTTCGGCATCGATGGCGACCAGCTCACCTGCCGCGCCGGCAGCGACCGACTCGGCCATCTTCTTGGTGTGGCCGTAGCCGCTGTGGAAAACGATAGCGATCTTGGACATGGATGCTCCTGAAAGAGGATTTGAGAACGTGGGCGAGCGGAAAGGGTCAGGCGCCGGTCAGGCCGTCAGATCGAACACCAGCAATTCGGCCTCCCGGGCGTCGTCGATGACCAGCCGGCTTTCATCGCTGATCTTCAGGGCGTCTCCGCCCACCAGCGCCTGGCCGTTCACGCTGAGCCTTCCGCGCACCAGGTGCACGTAGGCCTTGCGTTGCGGATCGAGCGCCAGCTCGGCGCGCTCGCCGGCATCGAACAGCCCGGCGCGGATCGAAGCATCGGCATGCACGGTGACAGAACCATCACGGCCGTCGGGGCTCGCGACCAGGCGCAGGCGTCCGCGCTTGTCAGCCGCATCGAACTGCTTCTGTTCGTAGCTGGGCTCAATGCCCTGCTCGCGGGGCAGGATCCAGATCTGCAGCAGGTGGGTCCGGTCGGCGGGTGCGTGGTTGAACTCGCTGTGCTGAACGCCGCGACCGGCGCTCATCCGCTGCACCTCGCCGGGCAGGATGACCGCGCCGGTGCCCAGACTGTCCTTGTGAGCCAGCGCGCCGCTGAGCACGTAGGTCACGATCTCCATGTCGCGGTGACCATGGGTGCCGAACCCGGTGCCCGGCGCGATGTAGTCGTCGTTGATGACCCGCAGGTTGCCCCAGCCCATCTGGTCCGGGTCGCGGTAGTCGGCGAACGAGAAGCTGTGGAAACTCTGGAGCCAGCCGTGGTCGGCATGACCTCGGTCCTCGGACTTGCGCAGCGTGAGCATGGTGGTCTCCTGGGTGCCTGACGAATGAGTTCACTGTAGGAGACCCAAGGCCAAATGGCGTGCACCGGGACTTGAAGCAGACGTTCAAATAACATGAAGCTCTGAACACCTCCCGCGCCGACCATGCCCCGAAATCTGCTCACCCCCGACGCGCTGACGATGATGGATGTCATCGCCCGCACCGGGAGCTTTGCCGCTGCCGCACGCGAGCTGGGCAAGGTGCCCTCCGCACTGACCTACAACGTGCGGCAACTCGAAGACGCGCTCGATGTGCTGCTGTTCGACCGCCGATCCGGCCAGGCACAGATGACAGCGGCCGGCGAGGAACTGCTGTACGAGGGCCGCCGGCTGCTCGAGCAGATGGACGCGGTGGCCAACCGCGTCAAGCGGGTGGCCTGCGGCTGGGAGACCCAGCTGAGCATTGCCGTCAATGACCTGATGTCGCGCCCCACCATGTTCGAGCTGTGCGAGCACTTCTTCGCGATGCGAACCGGCGGGCCGGCCGATCAGGAGTTGAAGCGACGCGCGCGCGAGAAAGGCGCAGTCGCGACACCCGTCGGCGCACCTCCGGCCGACGACACCGGCCCCGGCACGCGGCTGCGGCTGCGCACGGAAGTGCTGGCCGGCACCTGGGAAGCGCTGATCACCGGCAACGCCGACCTGGCCGTCGGCGTCGACCTCGGACTGTCGACGCCGAGCGGCGTCAAGGTCGAGGTGCTCGGCTCGATGGGCTTCGTGTTCGCAGTCGCGCCGCACCATCCTCTCGCGACGCATGAAGAGCCGGTGACGGACAGCGTGCGGATGCGCTACCGCGCGGTGGCCGTCGCCGACTCGGCCCAGCGGCTGGCGCCGATCACCATCAACGTGCTGCCGGGGCAGGACGTGTTCACCGTGCCGACGATGCAATCCAAGATCGAGGCGCATTTGCGCGGACTGGGCTGCGGCTACCTGCCCGAGCCGATTGCGCGCGAACACATCGCCGCCGGTCGGCTCATCGTCAAGACGCTCGAGCGCGTCCAGCAGCCGGTGCAGTTCGGCTACGCGTGGCGCAGCCCGACACTGACACAGCCCGCGATCGCCGAGATCGCCGGCGCCCGTGTGGCGCCCCCGAGCGGGCTCGCGCTGCGCTGGTGGCTCGACCGGCTGGAAAGCCCCGCGACGCGCCTCGCCCTGCTGGAGCGGCACACCGGCCTGCGGCCAATGAACGGCTGAGCGCGCCGGGCCCGCGAATGTCGATGCGACCGACCGGCCGCTTTGCACCCTCGCCCACCGGGCCGCTGCATGCAGGCTCGATGGTCGCAGCGCTGGCGAGCTGGCTCGATGCGCGTGCTCACGGCGGACGCTGGCTGGTGCGCATCGAGGACGTCGACATGCCGCGCTGCGTCCCCGGTGCCGACGAGTTCATCCTGCTGCAGCTCGCGAGCTGCGGACTGATCTCCGACGACCCGGTGGTGTGGCAATCGCAGCGCCACGACCTCTACCTGTCGGCCATGCGGCGACAGCTGATGCGGCACCAGCGCTCGTTTCCCTGCAGCTGCTCGCGCCGCGACATCGAGCAGGCGTGGCTGGCCCACGGCCAGGTGCGCCGCGACCACGGCGAGCTGGTCTACCCGGGCACCTGCCGGCAGGGCCTGCACGGCAAGCCCGCCCGGGCGCAGCGGCTGCGCTGCACCCAGGAAGACGGCAGCGACCTGGTGATCGCCTGGACCGATCGACGGCTCGGTGCGATGACGCAGAACGTGACGCAGGCCATCGGCGACTTCGTGCTGCGGCGCGCCGACGGCCTCTGGGCCTATCAACTTGCGGTGGTGGTCGACGACGCCGACCAGGGCATCACGCACGTCGTGCGCGGGGGCGACATGGCCGAAAGCACGCCTCGCCAGATCCACCTCCAGCATGAGCTGGGCGTGCCCACGCCGGCCTACCTGCACACCCCGGTGGTGATGGCCGCAGACGGCCACAAGCTGTCGAAGCAGAACGGCGCCGAAGCCTTCGACCCGCGCGAGCCGCTGAAGGCCCTGCGCGACGCGGGCACGGTGCTCGGCATCGAGGTGCAAGGGGAAACGGTCGCCGACTGGCTGGCCAGCGCGGTTCCAGCCTGGGCGGCGTTGTACCCACCGACGCTGCCAGAGCCGCCGACACAGCAAGGCGCACCGGACCGGCCTGCGCCGATCGGATGAGGCAGGCGGACGTCGGCATCGCAAGCAAAGGGCGACGCGGAAGCGACCCAAGGCACATGCTGGCTTCCGTCTCGGGGAGGTCAGCGCGTGGCGCGGTCGGAAAGTTCACGGCCTAGGGAGGCCCCATGCACGCAGCATGCGGGCAGACAACCTGTCCAGCCGCCAGTGCTTGACCTCAGCACCGTCTGACGGCGGCCAGCAGTCCGGCCCGCCAAGCCCACCATAATCCGAGCATCCACAGGCACATCGTGCCGAAAAGTGAGTTTGCATCCATGACTCCAGCCCCAACTGGCCGCCGACAGGCCTTGGCTTGGGCGGCTGCGATGCTGGCGATGCCGGCCGTCGCGCAGTCGCCGGCCACGCTGACCATCAGCACCAACAACACCCCGCTGGACCGCAAGGCGCTGGCGCAATTGGCCCTGGAAGCCTGCAGCCGGATCGGCGTGGGCTTCAAGCTGGTGAGCCTGCCTTCGGAGCGCTCGCTGCAGGCTGCCAACCAGGGTGAGGTCGATGGTGAAGGCCTGCGCGTGGCCGGGCTGGAAGAAACCTACCCCAACCTGCTGCGCGTGCCTGAACGCTTCATCGGAATCAGCTTCGTGGCCTTTGCCAGCAATCCCGCCATCACACTCACCGAAGGCTGGGCCAGCCTGAAGCCGCACCGCGTGGCCTTCATCAATGGCTGGAAGATGTTCGAGACCCATGCCACGGGCGCGCGCGTGGTGCACAAGCTGGACAAGGCCGAACAACTCTTCCAGATGCTGGCTGCCGGGCGCATCGACCTGGCGCTCTACACCCTTGCGGATGGCGTGGCCCTGGTGCGGCAACTCGGCCTGTCAGGCATCGCGCCGCTGACGCCCGCGCTGCGCGACGTGGACATGTTCCTCTACCTGCATCGGAGACACCAGAACCTGGTGCTCCGTCTGGCCGCGGCCCTGCGCGAGATGAAGACCGACGGCAGCCATCAACGCATCCTCGCCTCCACAGGTCCCGATTGAGTCCCGGCACCGAACCCGGCCCGGCCTCGCTGCTTCGTCTGGGCCTGGCCAGCCGCGTTTCACGGCGCATCCTGGCCTGGGCGCTGGCAGTCGGTGCCGTGGGCACGCTGGCCGTTTCCTGGTGGGATGCCGAGCGTGCCTACCAGGACCAGACCGCGCGCCTGGGCACCTCCTTGCAAGGTCTTGCGGAGTTCGCAGCGCCTTCGCTGGCGGTTGGCGCCTGGACCTTCGACCGCACGCAGATCGACACCCAGCTCAGCGCCTTCACCCGGATGGCAGACGTGAGCGCAGTCACGCTGGCCATCACCGGCCAGCCGCCTGTCCGGCTGGCCCCGCACCCGATCTCCAGCCTGGTGCTGGAGCGCAAGGTGCCCCTGGTCTACGTGGACGACGGGCGCACCCAGACGCTGGGCACGCTCACGCTCACGCACGACCTGCAGCCGCTGCAGGCTCAACGCCGCTCGCAATGGCTGCACGCAATGGCCACCAATGGCCTGGTGATCCTGCTGACCGCCCTTTCTTCAGTCCTGATCTACCAGTTCATCGTGACGAGGCGACTGCTGGCCATTGCCCACCAGTTGCGCGGTGTCACGGCGCAGGACTTGCGCTCGCTGCCCCCCGAGCCCCCCTTGCCGGTCCGGAAAGCGCCTGACGAACTGGACGACCTGGCGGCTTCCATCGCCACGCTGCAGGCCACGGGCCGCCAGGCGCTGCTGGCCGGTGACGACGAGCACGCGCTCCTGCGCAGCCTGATGGACACCATTCCCGACCTGGTGTGGCTGAAGGATGTGAACGGCAAGTTCCTGGCCTGCAATCCGCGCTTCGAGCAACTCATCGGCGCCGGCGAGTCGCAGATCCTGGGCAAGGACGACTACGCCTTCATGCCCCGCGACGAGGCCGATTTCTTTCGTGACAACGACCGCCGCGCCATCGAAGCCGGTGGCTCGTCCGTCAACGAAGAATGGCTGGACTTCAAGGCCGACGGCTACCGAGGCTTGTTCGAGACCATCAAGACCCCGATGCGCCTGCCCGACGGCCGGCTGGTCGGGGTGCTGGGCATCGCCCGCGAGGTGACGAAGCAGCGCGCCGCCGTCGAGGCCTTGCGTGACCGCGAGGAGCTGTACCGCAGCATCGTCAGCCGGGCTGCAGACGGCATCTTGCTGGTGGACCCCGAGACCGGAGCCCTTGAAGAGTTCAACGACGCAGCCTGCCTGCAACTGGGCTACACGCGGGAAGAATTCGCGCAGCTCAACGTGTTCGAACTGCAGGCCGACTTCAGCCCGGCGGACGTGCGGCGCAGCTTCGAAACCACGCGCACCGAGGGCGGCAGCCGATTCGAACACCGCCACCGGCGCAAGGACGGCAGTCTGCGTTCGGCCTGGGTCAGCACCAGTCCGGTCACGGTGCGCGGTCGCACGCTGATCACGGTGCTGTGGCACGACATCTCGAGCCGCATCGAGGCTGAAGCCGCGGTGCAGGACGAACGGCGCATGAGGGAGACCTTTCTGGAGTCCATCCCGGGCGTCTTCTACGGTATCGACACCTCCAGTCGCCTGGTGCTCTGGAACCGCAATTTCGAACTCGCCTTCGAGCGCAGTGCGCAGCAGCTCACCGGTTTGCCGGCCGCGGACCTGTTTGAAGGCGAAGACCGTCTGCGCATCGCGCAGAACATTGCCAAGGTCTTTGCCGAAGGCCACACCGAGGTCGAGGCGGACTTCCGAACGCCGGGAGGGCGCCACGCGGCCTACCTGTTCACCGGCCGGCTGGTGGAGATCGGCGGCCAGCCGATGCTGGTCGGCGTGGGTGTGGACATCTCGGCGCGCCGCGAAGCCGAACAGGCGCTCAAGGGCCTGAACAGCCAGCTTGAACAGCGGGTGGTGGCGCGCACCGCCGACTTGCGCCGGGCCCACGAACAGTTGCTCGACACGCATTTCGCGATGGACAGCGTGGGCATCGGCATCGCTTGGGCGGACAGCGAGACCGGGCGCTTCGTCTACGTCAACCGCCACATCGCGGACTTTCTTGGCTACTCGGTGGACGAAATGCTGAGCCTGGGCGTTTCCGACATCGACCCGGCCTTCCCCACGCACGACTTTCCCGCACATGCCCAGGCCGTGCGCGAAGCGGGCCACCTGCAGTTCGAAACCTCGCATCGCACACGCGACGGACGCCTGTTGCCGGTGGAAATGTCGGTCTACTATCACGCGGGCAACAGCCGGTCCGGACCGCGGATCATCGGGTTCATGACCGACATCGCGCGGCGCAAGGAATTCGAGCAGGCGCTGCGGCGGTCCAAGGAAGAAGCCGAGGCCGCCAACAAGGCCAAGAGCACCTTCCTGGCCAACATGAGCCACGAGATCCGCACGCCGATGAACGCCATCATCGGCCTCACGCATCTGATGCGCCGCAACAACCCGACACCTCAGCAGCTGGATTGGCTGGACAAGATCGACGGGTCCGGCCGCCACCTGCTGGCCATCATCAACGACGTGCTGGACCTGGCCAAGATCGAGGCTGGCCGCCTGGAACTCGAAAGCACCAACTTCCACCTTTCGTCGGTGCTTGACAACGTGGTGTCGATCATCCGAGAGCCTGCACGCGCCAAGGGCCTGGACATCGAGATCGACACCGCCGATTCGGTGCCGATGTGGCTCAGCGGTGACCCGACCCGGCTGCGTCAGGCCTTGCTCAACTACGTCGGCAACGCCGTCAAGTTCACCAGACGGGGCTGCATCCGCCTGCGCACCGAACTGCTCGAAGACGGGCCCGAGGAGCTGCTGGTGCGCTTTGAGGTGGATGACACCGGCATCGGCATCCCGCCTGAAAAACTCGCCGGCCTGTTCACCGAATTCGAGCAGGCCGACGCCTCCACCACGCGCCGCCACGGCGGCACGGGCCTGGGGCTGGCCATCACCAGCCGGCTGGCGCTCCTGATGAATGGCGAGGTCGGCGCCCGCAGTGTGCCGGGCGAGGGCAGCAGCTTCTGGTTCACTGCGCGGCTGCGGCGGGGCCTCGACGTGGTGCCTGGCAGCGTGGGAGACAAACCGCCGCACGAGGCTGAGCCCTGGATCCAATTGCAGCGCATCAATGCCCGCCGCACCGCGCGCATCCTGCTGGTCGATGACAACCCCATCAACCGCGAAGTGGCCTTGCAGTTGCTGGACGGCTCCGGCCTGCTGGTGGACACCGCGGACAACGGTGCCGAGGCTGTGCGCATGGCGGCGGCCTGTCCCTACGACCTGGTGCTGATGGACGTGCAGATGCCGGTGATGGACGGCCTGGAGGCCACGCGCCAGATTCGCGGCCTGCCCGACTGGGACCGGACGCCGATCGTGGCAATGACGGCCAACGCGTTTGCCGAGGACCGGCTGGCCTGCGAGATGGCCGGCATGAGCGACTTCGTGCCCAAACCCGTGGAACCAGCCGACCTGTACGCCACGCTGCTCAAGTGGCTGCGCGACCCGGAGCTCCCTCCCGCGCCGCGCCAGCACGCCGAGGCGCCCGCCACCCCCGAGCCTGTGGTCAGGCCGGTGGCCACGCTGTGGGAGCGCTTGCTGGCCGTGCCGGGGCTGGATGTCGAACTGGGCGTGCAGCGCCTGCTGGGCCGACGTGAACGCTACCTGGACATACTGCAGCGCTGCGTCTCCGCCCAGTGTGCGCCCGAAGCCATCTTGCGGCAGGCGATGCAGGCGGGTGACCGCGCCACGGCCCAGCTGGAGGCGCATGGCCTGAAGGGCGCGGCATCAACGCTGTGCGCGCACGATCTGGCGGCCCGGGCTGCCCGGTTGGAAGCGGCCCTGCGCGACTGCAGCGAGCCTGTCGGCGACGACGCGGCCGTGCAGCAGGCCTGGAGCGAGCTCCAGCAGACGCTGGATCGGCTGGACGCGATCCTCGCGGGCTAGGGCCGGCTCGGCGGACCCCGCCGGCAAGGCTGCAACCCGCAGTCCCGAAGGTCAGCCGGCAGCGGCCTGATGCAGAGGCAGGCTCAACACGAAACAGCTGCCCCCACCGTCGCGCGCTTCGCAGCGCACGCGGCCCCCGTGTCGCTCGGCGATCTGCTTGACGAGGCTCAGGCCCAGCCCGACACCACCCGCTGTCTCGGCGTGGCCTGGCAGCCGATAGAAGGGCTCGAAGATGCGCTCGCGCAGGTCTGCGGGAACACCGGGCCCGCGATCGCAGACATGCACCGCGATGCCTTGCGTGTCGGCGGTCAGGGCGATCTTGACCTCGCCGCCTCCGTACCGTTGCGCGTTCTCGATGAGGTTGCGCACCGCGCGGCGCAGCAGGCGCTCGTCGCCCGACACGCTGGTCGGCCGGCCGTCGACGGCGACACCGACTCGGGCAGCCTCTTCGGCCACGAGCCCGAGCAGATCGATCGCGTCTCGCCGTTCGATATCGCGCAACGCATCGAGGCGGCTGGCCAGCAGCACCTCCTCGACCAGCGCGTCAAGCTCGGCGACATCGAGCTCGATCTCGCGCTTGAGGCGGTCCATCTGTGCGCCGGTCGCGCCATCGAGCATCGACACCGCCATGCGCATGCGCGCCAGTGGCGAGCGCAGCTCGTGGCTGGCATTGGCAAGCAGCGACTGGTGCGAGCGCACCAGCGCCTCGATGCGCGACGCCGCCTGGTTGAAGCTGGCCGCCACCGCCGCGACCTCGTCGCTGCCGGTCGCGTCGACGCGGTGGCTCAGTTCACCGGCGCCGAACTGCTCGACCCCCTGCCGCAAGCCCTGAAGCCGCCGGGTCAGGCGGTTCACCACAGGCCAGGCGCCCAGGGACACCGCCACGAACAGCAGACCGAGCAGCAGCACCAGGCCCGCGCCGCCCTGCCACGGCGCCGGAACGAAGGACAGCGGGTACAAGGGGGGCACGAGCGGCAGCGGGCCCGGCCCGCCACGCGGTCCGCCAGGCTGGGGCGGGCCCATGCCCGGGCCGATCCGACGCCCGGGTCGCATCACCCACAACGTGCGGCCGTCCTCCAGCTGCACCGCGTAGGCGCGATTGCGATCGCTGCGCTCGCCGGTGCGCCCCGCAACGGTTCCAGCACGCGGCGGAGCGTCGTCGGGCGGCTGCTGCAGGCGCTCGGCAAACGACTCGGACATCGCGATGCGCTTGCCGGCTGCATCGTCGAGCGCGAGCGGCAGGCGCAGGCGTTGCGACCAGTCGAGCAGCGCGGAAGCCTGCTGCTCGGGCGGTGCCTCGTCGCCCGGAAGCGAGCGCTGGATCAGGTCGCCCCAGGCGGCCATGCGCTCGGACAACACCGTCTCGGCACGGCTGCGCTCGGTCTCGATCTGCTGCTGGAACAGCCAGCCCGACGCCACGGCGAACAGCAGCAGCACGGCCACCACCGTCAGGTAGATGCGCAGCGTCAGCGTCTTCATGCGCGGGTCGCCACCCGGGCGACGACAGACTCAGTCGGCATCCTGCTTCTTCGCAAACACGTAGCCCGCACCTCGCACGGTCAGCACGCGCCGAGGCTCCTTCGGATCGTCCTCGATCAGCGCGCGGATGCGCGAGATGTGCACGTCGATCGAGCGGTCGAAGGCCTCCATCGGGTGGCCTTTCAGGGAATCCATGATCTGGTCGCGCGACAGCACGCGGCCGGGACTCTGCGCCAGCACGACCAGCAACTCGAACTGGTGGCTGGTCAGGTCGCAGGGGCGGCCGTCGAGCCGCGCAACGCGCGCAGCCAGATCGACCTCGAGGCGGCCGAACCGGAGCACCTCTTCGGCCTGCGCGTTCACCGGTGCCGCCCGGCGCAGCAGTGCCTTGACGCGTGCCAGCAGTTCGCGCGGCTCGAAAGGCTTGGGCAGGTAATCGTCGGCTCCGAGTTCGAGTCCGACGATGCGGTCCATCGGTTCCCCGCGCGCGGTCAGCATCAGCAGCGGCAGGTGGCGGGTGCGTGCTTCGGCCCGCAGTTCGCGGCACAGGTCGAGCCCGTCGCCATCGGGCAGCATCAGGTCGAGCACCAGCGCATCGAAGCCCGGGGCGTGCAGCGGTGCACCGCCGGCGGCAGCGAGCCGGTCACGGCCTTCGGCCAGGGTGCCGGCCACCTCGACCTCGAAACCGGCCGCACGCAGGTAGTCGCCGACCATGGCCGACAGGCGGGTGTCGTCGTCGATCATCAGCAAGCGAGCTGCCATGGATGCTTCCGTTCGAATGTGTCGGGGCCGATCCGGGTGAACGCGTGGCGGCTGCGGTGAGCCGCCACGCCGGCCTGTCAACTCAGAAGCCGGGCCGGCTCCGCGCGCTCGCCGTGACGACCACCCGATGAAGCTTTGTCGGCATGCGGTCGACCCCCGTGCGCCCGATGATCCGCCATCCTCTGGGCCAGTGTCGCACGCTGCTCCGGCGACAGCACCCGGCTCGCGTCGAGCATCGCCTGCAGCGTGCGGCGGCTCACCTGCTCGTGCTGCGCGAGCATCTGCTGACGCAGCTGCTCGGCCGCGTTGGCATCGACCACCGGTGCAGTGAATAGCTGCACGCTGCGCTCGTGCAGGCTGCGTGCGGCCTCGTGCTGCGTCTTCAGATCGGCGGCTGCAGCCGCCGCGATCTGCTTGATCTGCGTGCGCTGCGCATCGGTGGCATCGAGCCCGTCGAGCAGGCGATCGACGGCACGCTCGACGCGTTGCGCCGGCCCGGCGAACAGGCCCGGACCGAATCCTCCGCGTCCACCCATCTCGGCATGGTGGCCCCGCCGGTCGCCGTGCGCCGGATCATGGGCCCAGGCGGCCACGCCGAGGGTGGCCGACAACGCGATCACCGCGCCGAGTGCCCAGCGTCCCGCCGCACCCTGCAATGGCGCGAAGTGGAACCTGCCTGTCTTTGCTTGTGCCATGAATGGCTCCTTTGAAAACATGATGGGTCTGTGCATACCGGATCTCGATCCGGTAGCCACCATGCTCGCGGCTCGTCGTGAAGCTGCCGTGGCTGCGCCGTAAAGATGTGTGAATCCCGAGGCAGGCCCGGCCGACCGCACGCGGCCACACGCGCCGCGACTACTTGGTCGAAAGCGGGAAGTCCGGGTTGGCGGAAAAGAAGCCTCGCAGGTGCTTGAGGATCAGCGCGAGATCGAGCGGCTTGGTCCAGTAGCCGTCCACGCCAATCTGCCGGGCCATCTCCTGCTGCTGCGGCAGCGCATCGGCGGTGACCGCGATCACCTGCATGCGCCGCGTGGCCGGTTGCTGGCGAATCTGCTTGACGATGTCCAGACCCGACATGTCGGGCAGGTTCATGTCGGTCAGCAGCAGATGGGGCT
>Ga0209717_1004179_pt1 | contig 12056 bp, 12 predicted proteins | sample AD_UKC048_MetaG_FD_184418 | JGI IMG/M metagenome (GOLD analysis project Ga0209717, IMG submission 184418) | Active sludge microbial communities of municipal wastewater-treating anaerobic digesters from USA - AD_UKC048_MetaG (SPAdes) (version 2) | ecosystem: Engineered > Bioreactor > Anaerobic >... | reverse complement strand
CCAGAGGGAGTTAGCTAAAGCTATTAAAAACGCTCGTCTCATGGCTCTTCTTCCATACGTTGAAGACTAGTCACTTGTTAACGCATAAATATGTATCAAAAAAGACCATTATCAATATGGTCTTTTTTATTTTTTCCCAAAATCCATTGATTCGCTTTTGCGAAATGTATTTAATTCAAACAACAATATTATATATAATATAGTCACAGGAGTTTCTCTATGGGCAAAACAATCAAAAATATTAAAATCTGGTCCTTCATTTTAATTATCATTCAATTGGTAATTATTGCTACGTTTTGTGTCCTTTATTTTAATAACTTCTTCTCTGTTGCCACTTATGTCACTCCCACTATTATTATTCTTTCTGCCACGATTTTAGTGTTTATAGATACTCTCTTTGTGTGGATTTTTTCTTTGCGTATCTCTTCCCTCCGGCAAAAAACAGACTTGCACGCCGCGGAAGTTATCGGAAGCGATGTTCAGGAAGCATATAACTTTGCGATGATCGGTTTAGCGGTTACCAATGACAAAGATATTGTCATTTGGACCAATGATTTATTTAAAGATCGCCATATTGATATTATCGATTCCAATATTTTTTCTTGGCACAATGATTTGCTTCCTTTGAAAGAAAACGATAATCCGGATGCTACTGTAAAGATAGTAATCAATTCCCGAAACTATGAAGCTAAGTATCTTCAAGAAGCCGGTCTTTGGATTTTTAAAGACATCACTGATTTTGAATCAGTTTTTGCTTATTCAAAGGAGCAAGCTCCTGTCGTTGGTATTTTGGCAATCGATAACTATGATGATGTTGTCCGTGGTGAGGACGACTTTAATGATATTGTCACTAAAGTGAAAAACGTTATTTTCAACTATGCAAAGGAATATGGAATCTTGCTTAGAAGAGTGAAAAACGATAATTATTCAATGCTTTGTAACTTCAATAGCTTTTCTAAGATGAAAGAAGATCATTTCTCAATTATCGATAAAGTTCGACAAGTATCTTCTAAAGAAGAAATACCACTTACTCTTTCAATTGGGTTAGCTCGAGACTTCCCCGATGTTATTAAATTAAACGAATTAGCGAATGCCGCTTTGGATATCGCTATGTCTCGTGGCGGAGACCAAGTTGTCGTCAGTGTTTTCGGCAGTGAAATGGAATTCTATGGCGGAAAAACGGAAGCTCAGGAGAAACGGAACCGTGTTAAAATTAGAGTCCTTGCTGACTCCCTTATTAGTTTAATAAAGAACTCTTCTAACATTTTAATTATGGGCCACACCGAAATGGATATGGATGCCTTCGGTTCTTGTCTTGGAATTAAAGCAATTTGTGATCGATTAGAAAAGCCTTCCATTATTGTCGCGGATTTAAAAAATACTGAAACAAAAGCCCGTTCAACCATTACAACTTCCTTCGGAAAAAATGAATTGGATGAACTAATTATCAATACTAACGAAGCCCTCTATAAGGTTTCCGCTGATACATTACTCATTGTAGTAGATGTCCATATTCCTTCAATGGTCATGGCCCCTAAATTACTCGAAAAATGTTCTAAAGTTGTGGTTATTGATCATCATCGTCGTGCCGAAGACTATATTGAAAATCCTGTCTTTAATCATATCGATGCTGCTGCTTCTTCAACCTGTGAATTAGTCGCTGAGTTTATTCGCTTCTCATCAATCAACCCACGCATTGAAGTCAACCCGATATATGCCACGATTATGCTCTCTGGTATTTTCCTTGATTCTTCATACTTTAAGAGTAAGAGCACTGGTTTGAGAACCTTTGAAGCCGCCACCATTCTTAAAGAATACGGAGCAGATAATTCCTTGGCTTATGATTTCTTGAAAGATGATTTTGAAGAGCATAAAGCGGTCACTGACATTATCGATAATCTCGAGCATCCATTCTATGGAGTAGTTGTCGCCGCGGCTGATGAAGACAAAATTTATGACCAAGCTGCATTTGCCAAAGCCGCCAATGAGTGCCTAACTTTTAAGGGCATTCATGCCGCCTTTATCGTTGGAAAAACCGGTAATCGTGATATAAGAATTTCAGCTCGAAGTGATGGCACAATTAATGTTCAAATCATCGCCGAAAAATTAGGTGGTGGTGGACATTTTAGCAGTGCTGCTGTCGCCTTTGATAGTTCTTCAATCAGCGAAGTTAAAACCGCTTTGCTTAATGTGCTTGATACAAATTTGACCGAAGCAACAAACGATGCGAAGAAGTCACGAGGAAACAAGGAGGATTAGTAATATGAAAGTCATACTTTTAAAAGATGTCAAAAAAGTTGGCAAAAAAGACCAAACTATTGAGGTGAGCGATGGATATGCCATCAACTTTTTACTTCCAAATAAACTCGCTGTTCAAGTGACAAAAAAGAGCCTTGAAGTCCTCGATTCCCAGAAACAAGTTATTCTCGATAACGAAGCCAAGGCAAAAGAAATTGCTACGCAAATTGCTAAACAATTGGAAACTATCACTGTCACGATTCCCATGAAATGTGGAAAAGATGGAAAACTATTTGGCAATGTCTCTTTGAAAAAAGTCGAAGAAGAATTGGCAAGTGTTCACCATTTGACAATTGATAAAAGAAAATTTGTTGATAAGAGCCCGATTAATTCTCTTGGCTTTTTTAAACTTTCAATTGAACTTTATAAAGGTGTCATTGGAATCGTAAATGTTCATGTTATAGAGGAGGGAAAGTAAATGGCGGCACAAAAAAGTACAACCAATTTTTTACCTTCTAACCCTCAGGCTGAACAAGCCTGTATCGGCTCAGCTTTTTTAAGTCGCGATGCTCTTTATACGGTTATCAGTGAGTTAGACACTGATGATTTTGCTGAAGCAAGAAATCAAACCTTGTTTCGCGTCTTAAAAACTTTAGCAGAAAGAAAAATCACGGTCGATGTTTTGACTGTCACCGAGGAATTGGTCAATCTCAAATGTCTCGATGAGATTGGTGGAGTGGAATACCTTCAACAATGTTCCGATGCGATGGTGGCTATCTCTAGCCTTGATTTCTATGTTTCGATTGTTAAAGATCAATCGGTTCTACGCCATATGTTAACCACAATTCGCGACATCGATCATGCTTATCTCAATTCGGAAATTGAAAATATAAATGATTTCATCGCCAATAGTGAGCAGAAATTCAAAGATTCAACCGAGAAGAGAAGAGTCTCAACCTTTAAAAATATGGAAGAAATTACCAAAGCGGTGCAGATGAATATCAATGCCCAACATGGTAACTATGAAGATGGTGTGACTGGCTTGACCTCAGGTTATCCCAATATCAATAAATACACCGCTGGCTTCCAAAAAGGTGAACTGACAATTGTGGCCGCTCGACCATCAGTAGGAAAGACGGCTCTTGCTCTTAACTTTGCATATAAAGCCGCCACTCGCGCTAATGTGCCAGTTGCCATTTTTTCTTTAGAAATGTCGAGTGAATTACTCGTTAAACGTCTCGTCGCTTCGGCTGCCAGTATTCCGTTAGATAAAATTAACACTGGTGTACTTAATGCAGTTGATCGAGCGGAACTTTCCAATGCGATTCGTGAAGTTTCCACTGTCCCTATCTTCATTGATGATTCATCAGGAATCCGCCTGATGGACATTGTCGCTAAATCACGTCAATTACAAGCTAAATATCCCAATCTTGGTATGATTATTGTCGACTATCTCGGCCTTGTCACAACTGGCGAAAAGTCTCGAAACCCCGACTCAAGGCAAGAAGAAGTTCGTAAGATTTCTCTTACTTTAAAAGCCCTAGCGAAAGATTTAAAAATTCCCGTCATCGCGGTTTCTCAATTATCTCGTGAAGTCGAAAAACGCGACAACAAACGACCGATGATTTCCGACTTAAGAGATTCTGGATCTATTGAACAAGATGCTGACGTTGTCATGCTTTTATATCGTGAAGACTATTATAGTACCTACAAAAAAGAGAACACTCGCACCGCTAATAAACAACTCAAAGATATGTCTCCATCGGAGAAATTTGAAGCTGCCAAGACCGCTCAATTAAAACAGATGAATGAATCCATCCCAGGCAATGCATCCTACGTTGAAGTGAACATCGCCAAGAATCGAAATGGTCAAACTGGTATTGCTGGATTGTTTTTCTTCAAGAGTTTTGGACGCTTTGAAGCCCCCACTCCTGAATGGGAGAATCAGATGCGCACTCTGAGCAGCAGCGATATCGACTAATTTTATCTATGTACTTTAATATTATTTCCAGCGGATCAAAGGGCAACGCTACCCTTGTTATTCATCACGAAACAGTCATCCTCATCGATATGGGGATTTCTTTATCTCGCTTGAATGAAGGGCTTGATGAAGTTGGTTTAAATATTAAAGATATTTCAGCGGCCGTTTTTACTCATAATCACACTGATCATATTAAAGGAATCCAATTTCTTTCTCCTAAAATCATGTACGCCTTGGAAGGAACATTACCCACTTCCTTAAGCAATGTTATTCAACTATATGAGCCTTTTGTCATCGGGGAGATTACTATCACCGCGATTAAAACAAGCCATGATGCGGTTAATCCATGTGGCTTTGTCATGCAGAGCGAGAACGAGAAATTAGTGTATATCACTGACACGGGAGTTTTTTGTCCTGAATCACTCGAATATGTCAAAAATCCTAATTATTTAATTATCGAGTCCAACCATGATATAAAAATGCTCCTTCATACTGAAAGAACCTATGACTTAAAAGCCCGCATCTTATCCAGCCATGGTCATTTATGCAACGAAGACTCAGCGATTGCCACCTGTGAAATTATTGGTCCTGACACCAAAGAAATTGTTTTAGCCCATTTATCGGAAGAAGCCAATACCCCCGAGTTAGCCTTAGCCGCCTATGTATCGATATTCCGGCATTTTGGGCTCGATATTGACAAATATCAAGTCTCATGCGCAAATCAAAATCACAGCCTTCTAGGAGGCCTTAAAGCATGAAAATACGCCTACTGACAATTGGAAAGATAAAGGAAAAATATTTACAAGATGGCATTTTGGAATATCTAAAAAGATTAAAACCCTACGCCACTATAGAAATCATTGAAGTAACGGACGAAGCAGTTAATGAAAAAGCTTCTCCTAGTGAAATTGAAATAGCCAAACAAAAGGAAGGCCAAAAGATTCTTAAATATTTGAAAGATAATGATTTTGTCATCAACCTTGATTTGAATCAAAAGCAATACTCGAGTCCTGAATTTGCCAATCTTTTGTCCAAATCACTTCAGAATGGTGGTGCTTCAGTAAGTTTTGTCATCGGCGGTTCTTATGGCTTGAGCAACGAAATAAAAAATCGCGCTAATCTTTCGATTTCTCTTTCAAACATGACGTTCCTTCATCAGATGACAAGACTCATCTTGCTCGAACAAATATATCGGGCTTTTAAAATTAGTCGAAATGAGGTTTATCATAAATGATAAATTATCCAGAATTTTCTCACCTCAAAATCGTGGAAGATAAAGGAAATCACTTTTCCACTCTTTTTGCCTATGAAGATGGATCTCTCTTTTATATTGAACCAGTTTTTTACACTCAATTATTGGGTTTCAAAAGACATTATCCCAATGAATTTCCACTCATTTTGAAACAGATGGAAACCATCGTTAAAAAGAATCGAAAAGTCGTTTTTACCGGAGACTTCGAATCATCACCTACGGAGGCCGAAGGAGCTATCTATCTAGAAATTACTGATATCACCAACCCATTACAGTTATATGTTGAAGATAAATCGCGGGGGAGTGACTACGGAGATTAAAAAAGACCAGTTCAGGAAATCCGAATTGGTCTTTATTTTTTTAGTATTGAGGTCTTAATTGTTTCATCGACATCCACATCACGCGTATGCCTAATAAGACAATGAAGTACATGATCGCATAAGCCGGTAGCACAAATCCGAGGATAAGGGCTAGAACAGCAGGAGTGATGGAAGACCACGCCGCCATCTTTAAGCAGATGCCAAACTTCAAATAATTGAAGATATTGCGTTTTCCACGAGTGAGCAAGAACACCATCAAGCCCATAAACAAGAGCATTAATAGGTAAATGCCATAATAGATGAGAAGTGAATAGGTGACATTGGTATCGCGAGTCGAAATGTATGATTCGTCAAAATATACTTTCCAATTATCCAAAACACCTTTGGTGTATTCCTGATTATTAATTGAGGGAGTGACCGCTATTCCGTCCTCATCAAAAACCGCTAAGGAATTCTCAATGAGTTTGGTGCCATCTTCGGTATTTTTCCAATCGCCAAAACCAGTTGGAACGCTATAAGCTATTGTGCTGTTGGGACGCATAATTTTGGCGTGAATACCATACTTTGACAAGAGAATATATGATGGATAATAGTAAGTGTGAGACTCTTGTTCTTCAGGAAGAATATCTTTCTTTTGAGTTGTTGTTCCCACCGCGTAACTATAATCAGCGTTTTCGATATAATCGCTGATGATGGTAGCGACGTTGACGTCATCTTTTTGTGAATTACCTGCGGTAGTGTAGAAAAGTTTGAAATCAATTTGAGTCTTTCCTTCGCGAGTTGCTTCATAGCCATAAACTTCCACTAATTTTGAAGTTGGGATAAGCTCAGCTTGCTCCTGGTCAACGCCATTAATTTCATAGGCCAATCTATCGTTGCTAACGATAAATTCGTTATCAGCAGTCTTCAAGTCCAATCCCGCTTGGGTTAAATATGTTTCCATATTTTCAGTATATTTGGATAAGAAAGATGAACCATATTGGTTTGATGCCGCAACAGTGATAGGAATAACGGGAATAAAGGTAGCCACAACGGCGATGATGACAGCGATCCACCAAGGAGTGTTTTTGGCTGATTCCATCACGGCATCATTACTGTATAGTGACTTGAAACCATTTATGAGATTTTCTTTTGTTTTTGCTTTCATAGCGTTTCCTCGCTTGCTTGTCTATTTTATGTTATTAATGCCTATTTTTCAAATAGAATATATCGTTTGCTCCTTTTCGAGACAAAAATGGAAATAAATGTTCCTTTGGAAAGATTATATTGTGAAAAAGCGTTCATGTGCTAAAATAACTACGCTTAGGCGTTATGGGACTGATATAGTTTCGACAGCGATGCGCTAGGCTCTAACTGCAGTCGAGTGGTGACGTTATCACCAAAACAAAATAACTGACAACAGTTATATGAGAGCACCTCGCTCTCAATCTCTCTGCTTAGCTTAATAGCTTCCCGATATTAGGGTTTCGGCCTCTTTAGGTCGAGCAGAGCGCCTTCCAAGGTTTTAGCCTTTCATGCTTGGGTAAGGTGTCATAACAAAAGGATAGTAATTGATAGTGGATTTGTTAATCGATTATGAAATTTAGGAAATCTCGCACGTATTAGTCGGTTGATACGCAAAGACGTGTTAAAAATTCGTATTAACTAAACTGTAGATGTTATTGAAGAGTCATCGTTGGACCGGGAGGGCAGATCTCCCGCAGTTCCACCAAGCGAAAAAATGCATTTCCTTATAGGAAATGTTTTTTTATCCGATAGGGTAGTCTTTAATTTTTGCCATCGTTAAAAACCAAATCTTTTGCTTTTGTCCTTAACAATGATAAAATACGAAAGTCATTACATTTGATTGAATTAGGCTTGTGAAGACGAATCTGTTCCATGACTTTATGAGCCTGAAATGAAAGGAAACACATATGAAAATCGCCATTTCTGCCGAGTCTCCCGCTGATTTACCAAAAGAACTAATCGAAAAAAACCATATCAATATTATCCCCTTTGAAGTCACCCTTGGAGATAGAACAGATCATGATGGAATAATCACATCTCAAGACATCTTTGAATTTGTTGAAAAACACAATATTTTGCCAAGAACGAGTGCGATTAATGAATTCACCTATAGTGAGTATTTCGCTAACATTCTCAAAGATTATGATGCTGTCATCCATATTTGTTTAGGAAATCATATTTCTTCCTCATATTCCAACGCCAAAAAAGTATCTGGCGAAATGAAAAATGTCTACGTCATTGATTCCGCCTCCCTTTCTAGCGGTATTGGTCTATTAGTCCTCTATGCCATTAAGCTGATTAATGAAGGCAAATTGTCAGCTTCAGAAATCGCTGCCAAAGTTGAAGCTCGTGTTCCTCATGTGCAAGCCAGTTTCGTCGTTAACACGATTGAATATCTTTATAAAGGTGGACGTTGCTCCGCTCTTCAAAGATTTGGAGCCCACCTCTTGAGAATCAAACCACAAATAGTTCTAAAAGAAGGCAAATTAATCCCAGGTAAAAAATATCTCGGTCGAAATAGTGTTGTGGTCCATGATTATTGCAAAGATACACTCGATGAATTTGATACACCTGATTTGTCTATTGCCTTTGTCACTCACACTTATGCTTCTCCTGAAATGGTTGAAGAAGCCAAAAAAGCTTTGCAAGCTAGAGGCTTCAAAACGATTTATGAAAGTATCGCTGGAGCAACAATCACCAGTCATTGTGGGCCAAAGACTCTTGGTATTCTCTATATTAATGATGGTGAGAAAGCCTAATTAAATCGCCTCAAATAGTTAAATAAAAAACATTGGATCTTCGAAGCAAAATAGCTTACTTAACCAATGTTTTTTTATTCTCTTTAATTGTCTTGCGTAGCAGGTACCACAAGATAGCTAATATTTGTAAGGGAATTCCAATTATAAATATTAAATAGGAATTTGGGAATGGAAACATCAAAGCGAAAGATAGGAAAATAGAAAGAGCAGAGGTCCATATCAGCCCACTGATGGAAAAAAGAAGACAAAGGCGAATATGGTATATGGATGTCCAGACCACCAGAAGAATGAAACTGGGAACTAATGCGTAAATAAAGATGAGCCAATTATAAGCGAAGTCCCTTGCGAAGAATGAACAAATCAAAAAAGTCAAAGCGGCGATGAGCCACACTAAACCTACTGATAACAAAATAATAAAGAATCTTTTTTTAGCGGTAATTTGACGAGATGTAATCACTTTTTGAGTCCGAAAAAAATCATCGATGGTGATACCATAAAAGTCGGCTAAAGCTTTCATTACTATTGTGTCAGGAACACTTTCTCCTCGCTCCCATTTGGAAACGGATTTATCGGAATAATTAAAATGTTCTGCTAATTGAAGCTGAGTGAGGCCAGCCTTTTTTCGATAGTAGATAAGATTATCAGCGATAAGCCTTGTAGTTTTTTCTAAGTCGTCCATGGCTATATCTTACCTAAATACCAATTATTAATAAATAATTATTTCCCTTCTTATCAATTTAATTGTTGTTTGGCAAACATAATATTTGATAATTTGGACAGTGTAAAAAGTCACACCATTTTATGTTGGTAGAAAACATGTTGATGTGTTACTCTAATTTCGTCAAAGACAAAGACACAAATAATCATTGCGATAATCAAAAGGAGGAGACTTTTTATGTACTTAGGACCTAGGACTAAAAATAATGACAATGCTGTAGAAAATGAAGAACTACAAATTGTTGAAGCCATGTATCAGGCCGAAGAGTTTCCTAATTCTTTTTTGGATGACGATAACATCTTCTTTGTTCCTGAAGATTAAACTTTTTAAACAATCGAATAATCAACGAGTGACAATCACTCGTTTTTCTTTATTTATCGTCCATAACTGAGTAAAATAAATCATATGGAAATGGCAAAGGAAAAAGCAAACAAAAGAAAAATAGATTTTTCTGCTTTCGCGAATGTCGTAGTCTTTTTTACATTAGAAGTACTTGCCTTTATCGCCTTTTCGTTAGGATCATCCTATATTCTTTTTAGTGTTCTAAGCTTCGTCTTACTGATATTTCTCATCCTCGTCACGTTCCGTCAAATAAAAACTGATGGTCTAGCGAGTTTTGGGTTCTTTTTATTCCCAATATTTATCTTTGGCGTATTGAGCGCCCTCAGCGTTTTTACTAAAGATCCGATGTTTTCCTTGGGTGGGAACGCTTTCTTTATTCCTATTGGAATGACTTGTTTCGCTGCCTGTGGCTATCTAGTTGCCTCCCTTAAATCCTTTTCGATTAGTAGAGCTCTCCTTGTTATATATTCTGCTTTAGCAATTTTAACTTTGATTAATCTATTAGCGACAATGGTGGAATTTACCCCATTCTATACATTGATTTATCGGAATAAATTCATTTATTACAATGGTGATATTAGCGAAGTTCCTATTTCTGAGATGGCTTTTGCCCTTCTAGGTTTTTCAGTCAGTGAAGTATCAGTTGAATATTTCTCATTATTCCCCTCTTTGCTATTAACCGCAGTTATCCCTTTGTTCTTCCTAAAGTTTAAACAGAATAAGACCATCTTCATGTTGTATTTAGGCTATTCACTTCTTGGATTTTTCTCTTTATTGACCACAGTGTCAAAAACCACCCTCGTTTCTGATGCTTTGATGTTTGTGATAGTCTTACTCGTATTACTATTTTCGAAACTGAATTGGAAAGGCAAAGTCTTAAAGATTGTCTCCATCGTTCTTGGTTCATTCTTCCTTCTTGGATTAATTGTGCTTTTCATCAATGCTCAAGAAGGCGCTTCAGGTATTTTTGTTACTCTTCAAGATTTCATTTCTGGCAATCAAATTTTAAACAAACTATTCAACGCTAATCGCTTTTCTGATAGTTATAACAAGATTTTGAATGCTTTACTTACCACCAATGGAACTGGCGATTTTATTTACCTATTTGGATTTTATCCAACATATAATGTTCCGGCTTCCAATTCCTGGTTTTTTGATAATTTGATGACTTCAGGAATCTTTGGTTTCCTTTTCTTTGCTGCGTTTATAGTTCTTGGTGTAAGACAATTATTGATTTACTACCGCAAAAGCGATGATAGCATGAAGGACAAAGCGATGATTGTCGCGCTTATCTTCTGTTTCTTTTCTTATAGTTTAATCAACTTTGACATGACACCTTTAATCTTCTCGAAAACTCTTTCCCCAATTTATCTTTCTGGACCATTTTTAGTGGCTTTATTCCTATTCTCCTACGCCTCTTTTAAAACTCTTAATGTCGTTCCAGCTATTGAATCTGTTCAACCTCTTTTAGAGGAAAATAAACCGATAGAAAACAAGAAAGGAGATGTTGATAATGAAACGATTTCTTTATAAAGGCACTCTCTTAATAATGGTTTTTGGATTGACCGCGTGCGGTTATTCTTTAGATGAGTTATATGATAAGGCTTCATTCAATTCTATCAATTTCTCTGATAATTATTATACCCGTTGGGATAAAAACATTTCCTATAAGGAAAGCGACAATAAAATCACCAACCCTGAAGCAGAAACAATCTATTTAGACAAGACTACTGATCATGTCTTTACCAAATATGGTGAAGACAACTTCCGCATCGTTGAAGGTAATTATAGCAATTATGTTTATGAAGAAGATCTCAGCGAAGTCGAAAATGAGCAAGGAAAGCTTCCCTACGGTCCAAATAATGATCTTAATGATATCGACAATTCATTCCGTTATGGATTTATGTCGAGATTATTCGATGGCCAATTGTTTTGCAATGGCTTCTATGAAAGGGCGCGAGTTCAAATTAACTCTGATGGTTTTGGAAGAACATTTCCAAAAGAACTATTTAAAATTAATTCTACCACTCCATATTTTGCATTGAGCTTTAAGACCTCAATTGAATATCGCCGCGTCGTGGAAGTTGGCGGTCAAGAAGTCAACATTGACATTGCCAAATGGTTGCACGGAAACTCTACTGGATCACTTATTCATTTTACTGATATTGCTTTAACCATTAATTTCTATTTAAAAAACGAGGATGGTTATGAGCGAGTTCCTGTCTATTATGAAATAAATGATATCCCTTGCAATCAGTCAGATAATTTTTCGAGAAGTAATTATTATTTATTTGGCTTTGAGATTGGCAACAGTGTCTCTTCTTTAGATCGCTGCGCGGGTATCTCAATAGAATATTCTTACACTGACGCATATCTCGATGACATCAATTCGCGAATTGATGTCATCGAGATATGCGTCAGTGTAAGAATATTCTATTGA
>Ga0209717_1004176_pt1 | contig 12065 bp, 8 predicted proteins | sample AD_UKC048_MetaG_FD_184418 | JGI IMG/M metagenome (GOLD analysis project Ga0209717, IMG submission 184418) | Active sludge microbial communities of municipal wastewater-treating anaerobic digesters from USA - AD_UKC048_MetaG (SPAdes) (version 2) | ecosystem: Engineered > Bioreactor > Anaerobic >... | reverse complement strand
GGCCCACAGGGTCTGCGCATGATCGGATTGACCGAGCCCGGCGTTGACTTCGGTGAAGTTCCAGTCGCCGTTGCCATTGGCGCCGTCGTTGCGCATCAGTGCGGTGTGCGAAGTGAAGGTTTCCTCGTCCCAGATCGAAGGCAGCAACAGGTCGAGATCGCCATCGTTGTCGTAGTCGGCCCACGAGATCGAATGCAGGTCGAAGTCGGCCTGGTCGTTGTCTTCCCAATAGCCGGGCAACGTCGTGCTGGTGGGTACGAGCGTGCCGGCGTCATTGCGATACAGCACGGTCTGGCCGTCGCTGCCGATGACCAGGTCCTGGTCGCCATCGCCATCCGCATCGCCCCATGCCATGTCCGATGCACCTGCGGTCAGCGTTCCGTGTGGCACGTCGATGTAGGAAAAATTCCAGTGCGTTGCATCGAGCGGCCCGTTGTTGCGCATCAGCACGAGCTTGTCGACCACGCTCTCGTTGTAGACCACGTAGTAGCCGAGCACGACGATGTCGAGGTCGCCATCGCCGTCGTAATCGGCGGGTGCCGCTGCGGTGACCCAGAAGTCCTCATCCTGTGGCGTCACGAACAGCGGATCGAGCGGCGTCACTTCGGTGAACTCGCCAAACGTGCCGCCGGGGCCGGCTTGCACGACAACGAAACGCAATGCCGAATCGATGCCGCCGTCGTCATCGGTGACGCGCAGCGTCACGTGATACGTGCCGGGCGCCGTGAACAGATGGGTGGGGTTGCGCTCGGTCGAACCGGATTCATCGCCGAAATCCCATTGCCAGGCCGTGATCGTGCCGTCGTTGTCGATGCTGGTATCGGTCAGGCTGACGGAAAAGCCGGTCGTGACAAAATCGAACGATGCCCGCGGTGGCTGATTGACCGGCGCGCCGGGTGGCCCCGCGAAATGGCGAATCCTGCCCTGCCATCCGCCGATCCAGGCATCGCCCTGCGGACTCGCGACAAGACTTGAATATGTACCGAATCCGGCACTGCCCGCGTCCATGACAGCCCAGTTTTGGCCGCCGGTGGACGAATACATGACCTTGCCTCCGGTGGTCGAGACCCAGATTTCATTGGGCCCGAACAGGACGATGTCGCTGATCGTGTCCGTCGTGTCGGGTGTCGGCAGAATTTGCCAGGTCTGGCCGCCATCGACGCTGCGCGCGGCATAACCCGACCCGCCGACCACGTAGCCGGTGCTGGCATCCCAGAAGTCGACGTCGCGGATCGAATGCTGTTGCGAATCCGGAAGCGCAATCTCCGACCAGGATGCGCCGCCGTCGAGCGTGCGTTGCAGCACGCCGTAGATCGCCGCCGCCCAGCCGTGCGCGCCGACGAAATCGACCGCAGCGTAGGTCCCCTCGAAATCGCCGACCGGTGCCCAATGGTCACCGCCATCAATCGTGTGGAACAGTGCCGCGCCACTGAATCCCTGACCCACGACCCAACCGCTGGTCGGGCTGTCGAAATGAAGGTCGGCAGCAGTGAGGCCGGGTGGGGCCGATGTTCCTGCCGTCCACGATGCTCCCGCGTCGGTGCTGCGGTAGACGATGCCGGTCTGGCCAACCGCGACGACAGACTGTGGTCCGATCACTTGCACCGCTTCGAGATCGGCTTCGCCGAGCGCGCTGCGGATGACCCAGCGCGTGGAACCCGAGGTGCGCGTGAGCACCTGACCCGATGCACCGACCGCGATCAGGTCGCCGTTCGCGAATCGGTCCAGCGCGAATATCTCGTTGCCGGTTCCGCTCGACAACTGCGTCCAGCTTGCGCCCGCATCGGTCGTGCGAATCAGGAAGCCCGCGCCGAAGCCGAAGTAACCCGTCGTCGCATCGACGAAGTCAGGCACGCCGCTGCCAAGGAAACCCGGTGCCGGTCCCGGTGTCGCGAACGCCTGCGTCCAGTTCTGTCCGGCGTCGGTTGATCGATACAGATTGCCGGCGCCGTCGGACGCGATGACGATCGAGGCAGCCGGCATGCTGAACACCACGGAGGATGCATTCGCGCCGGGCGGAATCGCCACGCCGAGGTCGGTCCAGCTTTGTCCGGCATCGGTCGATCGGAACAGTCGATCGTCGTAGTCCGGAAAGGTACCGCTGCGACCCGAAGCCAGCACGACGTTGTTGGAAACGACGAACAGGCTGTCGCGACCTTGCGCGCTGCCGCCGATGCTCCAGCTCACTCCACCATTGACCGAGCGTGCGAAATTGCCGTCGACGATCGCCACGGCGACCGATGGCGAGAGAAATTCGACAGCCGTCGCATTGCCGGACAGGACCGAAGCGAAAGTCGCGCCGCCGTCTGTGGTCAGGAAAACCCCGCTCGCGCCAGCGCCGAGTCCGTTTTGCGTTCCGGCGAAAGCGAAATCGGTCATTCCGTCCGGCGACTCCTGCCAGGTCGTTCCGCCATCGCGGCTGATCTGGGCGCCGAAATTGCCGGTCGTGATGCCGAATTCCGGCGTCTGGAACTCCATGGAATAGGCCGAGCCCAGGAAGGGCAGCTGCGTCCAGGTGTCGCCGCCGTCCGTGGTCCGGTAATTGACATTGCCCCACACCCAGCCGTGTTGGCTGTCGAGGAAGAAAATCCCGTTGAGCCCATTGCTCTGATCGGCGGGTACGTCACGCTGGGTCCAGGTCGCGCCATTGTCGCGCGACTCGAACAGCGCGCCGCCATCGTCGAAGGAGTCGTCATCGGTAGCGAGGAAGACCCGGCCCGCGGAAGGTGATGCAACGCCGTGCACCTGCAGATGGGTAGGCAATGGGCTCTCGCTGCTCCACTGCGCCAATGCCGAGCCCGTCGGCATGGCCAGCAACACGCCTGCCATGACCAGTGATTTCCACCGCCGATGCGCAACTGCGCGCGCTCGGATGGCTTCGGGAAAATCTTGAGTTGCATTGAACATGTTCGCCTCTTCGCCCCACGCCAAAATTACCGCCGAGGTGGAAGATGCCGTTGCTGCAGACTTCCGCCACCCGATCCACTACCTGTTTCGTGGGCGGATTGTCCGACAGCGAAACGCCGTGAAACCGTCGCTGGGTGATTTCCCCCCCCCAACCATTGTTCAGGTCGCGTCGATGAACGATGCGGAAATTCCTGCCCTGGCCATTCGCCAAGGCATGCGCTTCGTCGGTTGTTTTCATCAGGAATGCCGCGTCGATGCGTCGGGATTCGCCACTTCAGCCGGCGCAAGCAGGACTTGGGTCGATTCATGACACGTCAGGCCTATTGCAATCCTGGCTGCCGGGCGGGCTTCATCGACCCAGCATCTCTGACTTCGTCACGCTGCAATGGCGCTCGACGGGCGGAGTCAACCCGACCGGCGCGTCTTCGTTCCGCACGGTGCGGGAAATCCGCTTCGCCTTTTGTGCAGGCGATATACACTCCGGGCTCATACCGAGCTTGGGGAAGATCGCATGAACTACCGTTCTGCCGGCGTCGTGGCCGGCGTGCTTCTGGCCGTCGCCGCGAATGCGCAGACTCCGGCCGCCGTGCCGACCACGCCTGCCACCGTGCTCAAGGCCGCGCACCTGTTCGACGGGCGCAGCGGCAAACTGGTTTCACCGGGGCTGGTGGTGGTACAGGGCAGCAAGATCATCGCGGTCGGCGGCAACGCCACCGTTCCCGCTGACGCCAAGGTCATCGACCTCGGTGACGCTACGCTCGTGCCGGGCTATATCGACGCCCACACCCACCTCGCCTACGACCACGACGAGAACTGGGCGCAGGGCATCTACGAAGGCATGCTGCGTTTCCCGGTCGAGCAATCATTCCACGCCGGGCGCAATGCCAAGGTCACCTTGCTGGCTGGTGTGACCAGTGCACGCGATGTAGGTGCCGGCGATTTCGTCGACGTGGCCTTGCGCAATGCGATCAACGCCGGTCTTGCCGAAGGCCCGCGCCTGCTGGTCGCTGGTCACTCGCTGGGTTCCACCGGCGGCCATTGCGACAGTTCGCCGTACCCGCCGGATCGGGTCAAACCGTCCGGTCCGCTGGAAGGCGTGTGCAACGGTCCGGAGGAATGCCGCCTCGCCACGCGCCTGCAGATGAAGTACGGCGCCGACGTGATCAAGATCTGCGCCTCGGGCGGCGTGCTGTCGGAATCCGATCCGGTCGACGTGCCGCAACTGACACCCGACGAACTCAGCGCAATCATGTCCGAGGCGCATAACTGGGGGCGCAAGGTCGCGGCGCACAGCCACGGCGATCTGGCCGCGAAGCTCGCGGTGGAAGCCGGGGTCGATTCGATCGAGCACGGCAGTTTCCTGACCATGCCGACGCTGCAGCTCATGAAGCAGAAGGGTGTGTACCTCGTGCCGACGCGGATGACCCAGGTGTGGGTGGTCGACAAGGCCGATACCTATCCGCCGAAGATCGCGGCCAAGGCGCGCGCGGCCGGTGCAGCGCACTCGGTCATGTTCAAGAATGCATTGAAGGCCGGCGTGTCGATCGCGTTCGGCACCGATGCGGCGGTGTATCCGCACGGCATCAATGCGCAGGAATTCGGCGACATGGTCGACCTCGGCATGACACCGTCGGCGGCGCTGCTGACCAGCAGCCAGGGTTCGGCAAAATTGCTCGGCATCGACGGCGAAACCGGCACACTGGAAGCAGGCAAGTTCGCCGACATCGTGGCCGTGCCAGGCGATGTGCTGGAGAACATCCGTGCTACCGAGAAGCCGGTGCTGGTGATGAAGCAAGGGGTCGTGGTCAAGCCCTGACGGGTTCTGACCACAGGATGGCTGATGGCACAGCTCGCTAGAGAAGAGCACGAAGGGGCGCGACCGGTGGTGGAGAACGGGGCCGCAATCGGTCGCCGGGGTGTAGCCATCCTGGCGGCGTGGGCGGTGGTCGCGATGCTCTTCGCCGGGCAGGCCTGGATTGCCGCACAGGTGCGCGGTGAACCCTTGGCATGGGCACGTGCCAGTGCCATCTGGCTCGTCTGGGCCGCGGTCTGGGCCACCCTCACGCCGATCGCGCTGCGACTCGAAGCGCGGTTCCAGCTCCAGCGACCGCACTTGCTTGGCGCGCTTGCGGTGCACGGCGTCGCTTCGGCGGCCTGCGCCCTGGTCAACCTGGCGCTCTTCGCGCTGGCGGCGCCAATCATCGGTGCGAGCCAGGTCGAACCCACCTGGCTCGGCACCTTCAGCCGACTGCTCGGCACGACGCTGCTGCTGAACCTCCCGGTGTATTGGTTGATCGTCGCCGCGGCACATGGGGAGCGACTCGTGCGGGCCGCCCGCGAAAAGGATCGTCGGCAACTCCGCCTCGAAGCGCAACTGGCCGATGCCCGCCTGCAGACATTGCGCACCCAGTTGCAGCCACACTTCCTTTTCAACGCGCTCAACACGATCTCGGTGCTGATGCACGAGAATGTCGACTCGGCGGATCGGATCCTCCTGCAGCTCAGCGCGTTGCTGCGCCGCTCGCTCGACAGTACCGATGCGCATGAGGTGACGCTCGGCGAAGAGATCGGCTTTCTCGAGAGCTATCTCGACATCGAGCAGGCCCGCTTCGGCGGGCGCCTGAGCTACCGGATCCTCATTCCTGATCAGGTTCGCGAAGCGCGGGTTCCGAACCTGATCCTGCAACCCCTGGTCGAGAATGCGCTACGCCATGGACTGGCCACGCGCGCCGGACCGGGGCGTGTGGAAATCAAGGCGGACCGACAGGGCGATTCCCTCCTGCTGTGCGTTGTCGATGACGGCCGAGGTCTGCCATCGGCGACGACCGAACGCGTCGGCCTGGCGAACACCAGGGCGCGGTTGCGCTTGCTGTATGCGGACAGGCAACGCTTCGACGTGCGAAATTCCGACGACGGTGGCGTCATCGCCGAGATCGAGCTGCCCTGGCGCACGGCCCCATGACCCTCCGCGTACTGATCGTCGACGATGAGCCGGCCGCCCGCCGCGGGATAGTGCGGCTGCTGCAGCAGGAGCCGGACATCGAAGTCGTCGGAGAGTGCGGTGACGGCGAAGCCGCGGTCTTGGCGATCAGCGCGCATTCGCCCGACCTCGTCTTCCTCGACGTGCAGATGCCCGAACTCGATGGGTTCGCCGTCATCGAATCCATCGGCAGCAAGTGCATGCCGGCGGTCGTATTCGTGACCGCATTCGATCAACACGCCGTGCGCGCATTCGATGCGCAAGCGCTCGACTACGTGCTGAAGCCGATCGATCCGGAACGCTTTCGCCGGGCACTGCAGCGCGCTCGTTCCCACCTCGCCCATCCCGATGACGGTTTCGTCCGACGCGTTTCCGAGGCCTTGAAGTCGATCGATCGCGGAGAATTGCAGCGTTTCCCCTTGCGTCTCGCAATCCGTTCCGAGGGCCGTGTTCGATTGATCGACATCGGCGAGGTCGATCGCATCGTCGCTGCAGGAAATTACGTCGAGATCCACACAGGCGCGAAACAGCACTTGCTGCGCGAGACCATGGCCAGCCTCGAATCCCGCCTGGACCCACAATGTTTCGTCCGGGTATCGCGGGCGGCAATCGTCTGCATTGCCCAGATTCGCGAAGTGCAGCCGCTGTTCAATGGAGACTTCGTCGTTCTGCTCAAGAATGGCGCGCAGGTGAACGGCAGTCGCCGCTATCGGGCGGCGCTCGACGTGTTGCTTCGCTGAGCGCTGTTTTCCGCGCGGCTTGCTTGCCGGGTGGGTCAGGCGGCAGAGCGGTCCCATCGCGAAGTCCAGCCCGCACCGGGCAACTTCGATGGGCCCCATGCCGGCAGAAAGAACGCGCTTGCGCCGTTGGCCGCCACGCGCTCGTCACTGCGCAGCCCCCACTCCTCCCACCGCCGCGTCCGCCTGGCCCCAAGGGGGCGCGAGCGACCTTGCGATTGGCCAACATCCGCAACACGCACTTCTGCGTATCGGAGCTGGCCATGAAAACATGCAACATCCTGCTGTCCGCAGTGACAACCATCGGCGCCCTCATCGGCGTGGTTCCGTGCGGGGCCAATGCGTCCGACGGCGCTCGCGCCGAGACGCTGGAGCTCAACAAGTCGATCACCCGCAGGGTGTACGAGGAAGGCCTCAGTCAGGGGCGATTCGAGGTGCCGTACAGCACGGATTTCGTTGGCCACGGCGGCAGGGCAACCTTTACCCATGCCGATGGCATGGCCGAAGCCAGGGGATGGCGCGAGGCGTTTCCGGATCTGAACATCACGGTCGACAAGCAGGTTGCCGAGCAGGATCTGGTGGCGGTGCGCTGGACGGCGCGCGGGACGAACACCGGCACCGGCAATGGCATCCCGGCCACTGGTCGCGCGGTGGAAATCACGGGCACGACGCTGTTCCGAATGGATGATGGGCGAATCGCTGAAGAATGGACATGCGCCGATTCGCTTGGGTTGAGGAAACAGCTGGGCCTGTCTTCGACACCCGCAGCGGCGCCGTCGAATTAACCTGTCCGGGAAACGGGGGGATAGTCCAATCCGGACCCGTTCTCGCATTCGACGCGATGATGACGATACGCAAGATCGATGTGGCGTCGATCGAGGCCGCCGTGCGCGGTTGAGCGGCAAGGGCGCTCCCTTGATCGGAGCGCCCTTGCCAGGGTGTCCCGATCAGTACGTGCCCATGAAATCCTTCTTGCCGACCTCGATGCCGTTGTGGCGCAGCAGCGCATACGCAGTGGTGACGTGGAAGAAGAACTGCGGCAACCCGTAGTTCAACAGATAGCCCTGGCCGCTGATCGAGCGTTCCTTCGGGGTGCCGGGGCGCAGCAGGATCGTGCGCTGCTCGCTGCCATCGAACGCGGCCGCATCCAGGCCATCGATGAAGGCGACGGTCTTTGCGATCCGCGCCTGCAGTTCCGCGAAGCTTTGTTCGCTGTCGTCATACGCGGGGACGTCCGCGCCGGCCAGCCGCGCCGGCACGCTCTTGGCGAAGTCGCAGGCAATCTGCACCTGCCGCACCAGCGGGAACATGTCGGGAAACAGTCGCGTCTGCAGCAGCACGGCCGGATCGATTTTCTTTTCGGTCGCGTGCGCCTCTGCTTTCGACAATACATCGCCGAGGCTGGTGAGCATCTGCTTGAACACGGGAACGGAGGCGGCGTGCATTGAAAGGGTCATGGCAGTCTCGCTGGGGGGAACCGCCATGGTATTGCACCCCGCTTGCCGAGGTGCGAACTGTGCCTACAGCATCCGTCGCAGGGTGTTGTCGCGGCGGATCAGGTGATGCCAGAGCGCGGCCAGCACGTGCGCCCCGATCACCCAGTAGAACGCCTCGCCGATACTGCCGTGCAGGTCTTCCAGGGTATGCGCCAAGGCTTCGTTTTCGGGCAGGAGCGCGGGCAGCGCCAAGTCGGTAAAGGGGATCAGCACCGCCTTGCCGTCGCTCCAGGCGGTCGCCAGGCCGAGCAGCGGCATGACCACCAGGAAGGCGTACAGCGCGACGTGGAACAGGCCCGACACAAACGCGGCAGGTCGTCCCAGCGGCGGCGTGATCGATGGCGCGCCATCCAACCGTCGCCGCACCAGCCGCCAAAGCACCAGCACGAATATCGAGATTCCAACCCAGAAATGCCCCTGCACCATGGCCCCGCGTCCCACGCTGCCACGCGGGAACAGACCCCGCTGCTCGATCAGCAGGTAGCCAGCCAGGACCAGCACAGCCATCAGCCAGTGCAGGCGCCGCAACGTCGGGGTGTAGCGCGGGGGTAAGGAAATGTTCACGGTGTGACTCCAGGAGGATGGGCGCACGAATGTGGCGAAGTGATCGTCGGATCGGGCCAATCTACGCCCTTGGTCAAGGCTTGCCTTGATCGTGATCAAAAACAGCAAGAACGGCAAGAACGGGATCCAGCCTGACCTCGTTCCCGCGGCTGGGCGCCGGCATCAATCAGGCTCGTACACGGGCCGCGTGCTCACCGAGCGACGCGTGATTGCTTTGGCCACGCGTCGGCCGAGCTGGATGCTCGGTTTCTCGACAACGGTGTAGACGATTGCTGCGATGGCGATCGTGATCGCCGTGTTGAACCCCAGATAGACGATGAGGTGCCGGGTTCTCCACCACGAATCCACGGGCAACTGGTATAGCAGCCAAAGCACCGGGTAGAAGACGATCGGGTGGAACAGGTAGATCGAGTAGCTGATCTGGCCGAGCCACGTCATGACCGGATTGCGGATGCGAAGGATCGTCGTGCCGAGCAGGACGAGGCTGATGCCGATCGAGTAAGGCACCGTGTGACGCCACGGAAGTCCGGCGAAAAAAGTCGAGACGACGGGAAATCCGACCAGGTAGAAGGCGATGAGTCCGTAGAAACCGGCGCGCGCGACCCGTGATTCGAGTTCTCCGTCGTACCAGGCTCGAAACAAGGTGCCCATCGACATGATCGACAGATGGACCAGCCACAGCGTGATGTTGAATGAGAACAGCGCGCGTCCTCGGCCATAGGCGATCAACCACACCAGAACGACGAGGGCGAGGCCGCCGGAGAAAGCGGCGATACGCGAATATTTCCGGATGTTCCCGGTCACGAGGAAGACGAGGCAGATCGCGTAGAACGTCAACTCGACGAGCAGTGTCCAGTACAGGCCGATCGCGGGCTGCACGCCGACGAGGTCCTGCATCAACGTGAGGTTGACGAGAAAATCGGTGGCCGTGAATTCCTTTCCCCACAACCAGTAGCACGCGAGCGCCCCGGCGGGAACCGAAAGCCAGTAGGCGGGGAAGATGCGGAACAGCCGCTTGATCGCAAAATCCCAGCCCGCACGCGGCAGGCCGGGCCGCGCGCTGAACGGAATCACGAAACCGCTGATGAAGAAGAAGGCCACCACGCCGATGCGACCGAAGTCCCACCCATGCGAGACGTCAAACAGCCATCGAGTGGATTCGGTCTGCGGACTCAGCGAGTAGAACGTTTCGCTGACATGCGTGCAGACGACCAGCAGCGCGGCGATCGCGCGCAGGGCATCGATGTGCTGCAGGCGTTCCTGAACGGCGGGCGAACTCACGGCCGGGAGAGCCGGGTTGCATGTCTCAGGCTCGGATGTATTCAACAAACCAGCGTCTCCTCAAGTCGTCGCAGGCAAGGGTGCTGGGTTGCGAGAGAGTGATCCAGTGAATTATCCGGGATGCCGATGATTTCGGCGAGCTTGTTGGATCCGATGTGTGCGTCCTGGTTGTTCCGATCGCCTGCAAGGCCTATCCGTGAAGCGTCTCGCCGCGCGCGGAGCGAAACCCGGGTCCGAAACCCGGGACAGGCTAAAAATTTCCGGGACCAAACCCTGAGGGACTTTCAGAGAAGCGCACTCTGACCCCACTTTTGCTGCATGTGCTGCGCCTGAAGGGTGACACGCTGTTTGAAGACGGATTCGAAGAGCTGCACTGACAGGATCGATGCAAAGTGAATGGAGGCGCCTGTGTTGGCGCGGCCGGCGCCCCGCTTCACGCGTTCTGCAACAAGAACACGGTGCGTTCGTGAGGCGTCGGTGGATGTCCCGGTCCGGTTCGGTTGCCCATGATTCGTCTCCCTGTCGTGGCCAACGCCGATGATGCGGCGAACGGCCGTGCGGCGGGAGAGGGATAGGCGTGTTTCAAGACTCGAACCCGTTGGCGAACAGCGTGTCGTCGGCATCGGCCTCCACCGCACCGACGTCGCAGCGCACACCGCCAGGGCGGGCGTAGCGGCGTTGGTCGGTGGGGAGGCATTGCGGTGTGCTGGCGCGGTCGATGGCGAAGCTGCCGATGCCGGGCAGGCGCGTCGGTGTCGGGCCGCCATTGTTCGCGAGCGGGCCGAGCGCGAGGCTGGCGTTGCTGATGTTGATGCGGTTCTGTTCGGGATCCAGCCCGCAGGTGTCACCGGTGCTTTCGATGTTGCCGGTGTTGTTCTGAAGCACGCCGTTGTTCATTCCGCAGCTGCCCTGCACGATCGAGTTCGAAAGGGTCAGAGCGACGCCGTTGCCGAGACCGCCAATGGCGGTGCCGACGACGCCGGCGGGCATCGTGTTGGGTCGCACCAGGGTGACGTGCGTGAGGATCAGTTGCGCACCAGCGCCGTTGCGGAAGCCGATGGCCGCACCGCGTGCGCCATCGGCGGCGGCCGCGACCGTGAAGCTGTTGCCGGAGAACGTGCTGTTGCGGATGCGCAGCGTCGTGTCATCTTCGAGCACGACGGCGCCGCCCGCGTTGCCGTCCACGCGATTGTTGACGAAGCTCGATCCGCTGACGGTCCAATCCCCGCCTCCTGCGGCATAGAGCGCGCGCACCGTGTTGTCCTCGAACAGGCTGTCCTCGATGGTCACGAGCACATCGGTTTCGGTGCGGATCGGTCCGACATTGTCGATGTAGTGCACGCGACGCAGCGTCAGCGTACTGGGGCCGATGCCTTGCATGGGAATTTCGCTGTTCGTGATAGTCGAGTCCTCGATGACCAACTGGCCGCGAATCAGACCCACCTGAGCAAGGTTCGTATTGGCCGGGTCGAGCTCGCCATCGATGAGGACCCGCCGCAAGGTCAGCGTGGTCTCGCCGCTGCCTTGGACGGTGAGGTCGCGTATCGCGCTGTCTTCGACCACGGTCTGGCCGTAGTTGCAGTACAGCGACGTTCGAATCTCGCTGCGGCGGACCTGGGTGGTGCCGCAGACCTGGAGATTGCCGCCTTCGAAGATGATGTCGTCGACCAGCACCGGCACGCCCTGGAAGCCGGCATAGCAGCCGTCGACGGGGCCCTTGAAGGAATCGAGGCGCATCCCGACCACCGCAAGATCGCCCCCGGCGGCGGTGAAAAACATATTGGTGAATTCCTCCGTTTGCACGACGCGGGTCAAGTTGGAACCGGCCCCCTGCACGCGCAGTCGCTGCGCGACGACGGTCAGTTCGCCGCGCGTCAGCAAGATCGTGCCCGCCGGCACGACGACCACGTCGGTGGGACCGAGTGGATCGTTCGCCCCGGCCGCCGCCATGGCTTCGCGCAGCGAGCAATCCCCGGCCAGGCAGCCATTGGGCGAGGGATCATCCAGGCGCGTGACCTGAAAAGTGGCGGCGTGGACGTTCGCGGAGATCAGCGCGAACAGCAGGGCAGCGACGAGAGACTGAAGCATGGACGTTCTCCG
>Ga0209717_1004169_pt1 | contig 12090 bp, 10 predicted proteins | sample AD_UKC048_MetaG_FD_184418 | JGI IMG/M metagenome (GOLD analysis project Ga0209717, IMG submission 184418) | Active sludge microbial communities of municipal wastewater-treating anaerobic digesters from USA - AD_UKC048_MetaG (SPAdes) (version 2) | ecosystem: Engineered > Bioreactor > Anaerobic >... | reverse complement strand
GGAATGTTCTCTGCAAGGGCGTTAAAGCGGTACGCGTTTATTTTTTGTCCTGGATTTCCGAATCCGTCCGCACAGTGAATGAGTTTGACCCGTTCAAAATCGCTTCGAACCGCGTTCCGGTTCGCGATCATTTTCGGTTTGAATTGATGAAACACGAGCATCCGGCGTCCGGGAAGATTGTTTTCTACAATGTAATCCTGGATCATCTGCTGCGCCATGTTGAGTTCATCGCCGGTTACATACCCGATTTCCTGCATCGGTTTGTCCGTCCGCCATTCCGGATCGATCGCGAGATGCACATTGGGATATTTGAGCCAGGGAAGCAGGGTTTGTACTGCGTTTTCAACGGAGTACCGGCCAATCTGATGATCGATAAAAACATACCAGCCCCGCTCATGCGCGAACTCGATGTATTCCTGAATGACCGCTTCGCGGGTCAATCCGATTTCACCCTCGGGCCATACCGTTCCATAAATGATGTACACCGCGGGGATTACGCCCCGGATGCCGTTCGCTTCATCATACGCGCGGACAAATTCATCCATGACCGGTTCGATTTCTTCAATTGTATACTGACCAAGAATACCCATGTTCCGGGCACCCGGCTTTCCATACAACGCGACAACGTCATTATTGAGAAGTTCGGACTGGAGCCGTGAAAAAGAGGCAGGGGGTTCATTCGCGTTCTGTTCGTCGTGTACGGTTGCCACAAGCGTTTCAGCCAGAACGGTACTGTCATGCGCATGTTGCCAGTACAGGGCATTCGGGAAGAGAGGCGAAAAACGTGACACGGAGTCATTCTTTTGAATTGCGTCGACCATGGTCGCACGGGAGTCGGCAACGGCTGTTGCGGACATACAGACAAACATAACCGCTGCTGCGAGCAACGGGTACCAATGATGCTTTTTCATGCTGGCTCCTGTACTTTCTTATCGGAACGAAGAACAGGGAACTCAAGCGAAACCGTGTACAACGGACGGCAATCAGTGCGCGTTCTGGAGACTTTTTTCCACCTGTTCGAGGCGGGCCGTCAGAGTAGCTATGGTCTTTTCAAGACGTATCTTCTCGCGGGCGAGCCGTTCAACCGGATCTTCGGCTTCCAGCCGGCGGGCGAGTTCGGTTTTAACCAGATCGGGGCTCTTGTGCGCGGCAAACTGTTCTTCGGCCGCAGCGCGTTTTTCCGGGGTGCCCTGCGCCGCGACAATTTTCATGCTTTCATACCCCATGGACGGGTTAATGTCGAGGGTGCTCACCTTCACGGCAGTTTTCGCGGCGGTACGGGGAAGGCAGAGAACGCGGTCAATGTAGTCCTCGTACCGGAGGCCTGCCGCTTCGCAGAGTTCATGCGCCTTCAACAGAAGGGTCCCGAGCTCCTTCATGAGCCGTCCGTTTTCGGCAAGGTATTTCCCGCGGATCTCCTCGGTCAGGGCGGCAAGTTCGGGTGAACCTTCCACATCGAACCGGTACAACCCCATCTGCTCGGCTTTTTCCAGGAGACGGTGAAACCGGGCCCAGAATACCGACGAATGGGACCGGGCGGAGCGCAGTACACCGTCGGCTTCGCATTGCAGGTGGTGCGCATACTCATGAATGGCCGTGTAAACAAGCTGCATCTCGTTTACAAAGTTCTTGTTGTGAAGAAGAATTTCGTGGGTGTCCGGCTTGTACAGACCGTTCACCTTCTTACTCTTTTTCCCGGTAAGCGTAACCGAAAACTCGAGCGATGTTTCTTCAATTGAAAGCAGCAGGTCTTTTATCTGATCCTGATTCATACATCATCCTTCCAGCAAGAGCGCGCCGGAAAGGGCCACGGCGAGCGCTGCCGTAGCCGCAGTTTCGGTGCGGAGTATTCTGCTTCCGAGCGAGCAGGGAGTAAATTCGTGTGCGTTGAACAGGGCGCGTTCCCGGCCGCTCCAGCCGCGTTCGCTCCCGATCGCGAGAACCAGCGGATTTCCGGTGCGTATACCGGAAAGATCCTGCCGGGAAAGCGGACCGGCGGCGGGATCAATATCGAGAACAATCCGCACAGCGTTTCCGGTTCCGCAGAGCCGGAGCGCTTCGTCCACCGAAGAAGTTATGGTCAAATCGGGAAGGGCCGTTCCTCCAGCCTGAACACAGCCGTCGAGTATGTTTTTTTTCGCGATGTCCGGATCGGCAAGTCGCGATTCCCGGTAGGATTTTTCACCGAGATCCGTTCCCGCCAAAATTATTTCACCCGCGCCGAGACTCGCGAGATCACGCAGCAAACGCTTCAGCTGGATGGGCCGGGGGAAGCCGATTATCATCCGTACCGGATGCAGCGGCCGGAACGGCTCGGCGGCGTCAAAATCAAAGACAAGAACCGATTCATCACAGCGGGTAATGCGCGCGGTACCCGCAGGTCCGTTCACGCGCCCCGCGTAAAAACTGTCGCCTTCACCTTTTCCGAGGATTTTCGTTATATGGCGGTACCGTTCGTCTGTGCTGAAAAAGCGGTCTTCCGAACTGAACAACACGATATTCATTACTCGAGCAGTATACCAGAGCAGTTTGACTTTTCATACGGGGAGGGATACATTTTTAAGCATGAACACCACAACAATCGATCAGGCGGCGGATACCGTCGTTACACAGGTTCTTGCCCTCTCCAAAGACGAGCAGTTTCTCATTCTTACCAATCCCGACGGGGACGTCTACGAGATAAGCATGGCGCTCTACCGCGCGGCCCTCAATGCGGGCGCCGAGGCAACCGTGGTGATCCAGCCGCTAAAAACCCAGCTGAACTTCGCCAACCGCGCGGCCCTCGCGGCTTTTGGAAGCGAACCGGCCGTCTGTGCGTCGGTTTCCGCAAACAAGATGGGCAAAGACCGCGCTGCCATGGAGCACCCCTGGATATCGAAAACAGGTCAGAAAATTGATCATGTATTCCACTACCTCATGGACGAAAAGCGTACCTTGCGCGCCATCTGGACGCCGGGTATCACCGTGGACATGTTCTGCCGTACCGCGCCCATCGATTACACCCTTTTGCAAAAACGCTGCGCCGCGCTCTGCGAAGCCATACGGGGCGCCGAATCCATTCACGTTACCGCGCCCGGCGGCACCGACATTCTTGTTCCGGTAGCGGGGCGCGAACCCATGAGCGACGACGGCAACTTTACCGCCGGCGGCACCGGCGGCAACATTCCGGCCGGCGAAGTATATATCAGCCCGCTGCCCGGGAAAAGCGAAGGCGTCATCGTTTTTGACGGCTCCATCAGCCTCACCGGCGGAGACATGCTTGCGCGCGAGCCGGTACGGGTTGTCCTGAAAAACGGTTTTGTTACCGACATTACCGGCGGCCGCGAAGCCGACCTTCTCGCAGAATCAATCCGCGACGGCGAGGAAAAAGCGCTCGAGTTCAGCCGCGCGGGGAAACTTACCCCGGAAGAAGGTGAACAGTATCGTAAAAACGCACGAGGGCTCGGGGAGCTCGGCATCGGGCTGAATCCCGCCGCGGAAATCCGCGGAAACATGCTGGAAGACGAAAAAGCCTTTCATACCTGTCATTTCGCTATCGGCAGCAACTACGACCGCGACGCAGAAGCCATGATACATCTCGACTGTCTGGTAAAAAATCCGACCATAACCGTCCGCCATACGGATGGACGGGAGATCATTCTGGAAAAGGACGGAGAACTTGCTTCCCCGTTCAAGGGGAAATAATGGAAAAATCGGCACAGAGCCTGGTGGAAGCCCAGCGGACATTCTTTAACTCGGGGGCGACGCGCCCAATCGCGTTCCGCAGGGCAATGCTCAAGAAACTGAAATCCGCGATCCTGAGCCGGGAAAAAGACATTCTCGACGCGGTGCACCGGGACTTGGGAAAGAGCGATTTCGAGGCCTTTACCACGGAAATCGTCCTGGTCCTGCGCGAAATCGACACCATGCTCAAGAATCTCGGCAAGTGGACAAAACCCCGGCGCCGTTCAGCCGGTCTTTTCAATTTTCCCGGCAAGGCACGGGTGTATCACGATCCCCACGGCGTCTGCCTGGTCATGTCGCCCTGGAACTACCCGTTTCAGCTCACCATCATGCCCCTGGTCGGCGCTATCGCCGGCGGAAACACCGTGATCGTCAAACCGTCTGCCTACTCACCGGCAACACAGGACTGTATTGCGGACATGATCACGGAAACCTTTGACCCGTCCTATATTACCGTGGTTACCGGCGGACGTGATGCCAACCAGAACCTCCTCGAACAGAAATTTGACTACATCTTCTTTACCGGTGGAATACAAGTCGGATCCCTTGTCATGACACAGGCCGCAAAGCACCTTACCCCGGTTACCCTTGAACTCGGCGGGAAGAGCTCCTGCATAATCGCTCCGGACGCCGATATTGACCGTGCGGCAAAACGGGCCGCGTGGGGCAAGTGCATTAACGCCGGACAGACCTGCGTGGCCCCGGATCACTTTCTGGTACACCGGAGCGTACGGGATGTCTTTGTGGAAAAGATGCGCTCATATATCGAGAAATTCTACGGGATTGAACCCCATACAAATCCGGAGTTTCCCAACATCATCAATAAAAAGCATTTCGAACGGCTTTCCGCGCTTATAACCAGTGCCCAAAAGGATGGAGCAACGCTCGTTTCCGGCGGACGAACCGTACCGGAAACCCTCAAAATTGAGCCGTCCATTTTTACCGGTGTTACCCGCGAGAATCCGCTCATGCAGGAAGAACTCTTCGGTCCGATTATTCCAGTTCTTGAATGGGAGTCGGAAGACGACCTTGTTGCCGCGCTTCTTGCCGAACCGCGCCCGCTCGCCTTGTATGTGTTTACCCGTAACCGCTCGTTCAGCGGCCGCCTCATGCGCCTCATTCCCTTCGGGGGCGGTTGCATCAACGACACCGTGATGCACCTCGCCTCGCACTCCCTTCCCTTCGGCGGAACGGGAACAAGCGGGATGGGCGCGTATCACGGCAAGGCAAGTTTCAACACATTTACCCGGGAGAAATCTGTGGTCGAAAAGGGATTTTTGGTGGATGTTCCGCTGCGGTATGCACCGTTTGCCGAGAAATACCGACTGTTCAGGAGATTTTTATAGACTGCTATCAAAATTGTTGAAAAATTTCCCCGTCAGCAGCAGGCCCAGCCCTTCCGGTCTATGCCCTCAACCCAGCGCCGGGCCCAGAGACGGGCTCCCGCCAGGTCATGATCCATCCAGTTTCCGCACATAACGGGGTCAACGCCGGGAACATCTTCCGAATCGGGCCAGGCGGCTACTTTTACCAGCACGTTGCGGAGTTTCTCCGCGACAAACGCTTCGTCCGGAGTTCCGAACAGGGCCAGATAAAATCCCGTCCGGCAGCCCATGGGAGACAGATCGATAACACCTTCGAGTTCGTCGCGGATGTATTCCGCCATGAGGTGCTCAAGCGTGTGCATGGCGCCGGTTTCCATAACTTCACTGTTCGGCTGGCAAAACCGGACATCGAACTTGGTTACGACATCCCCGGCGGGACCGGCTTTTTTGCCCGCAAGGCGGACATAGGGTGCCCGGACCTTGGTGTGGTCAAGGCTGAAACTTTCAACATTTCTTGCTTCTTTCATCTGGGGCCTCCCGGGGCGTTCTGTATGTTTTATCTGCAGCTGCTACCAATTCTGTTGGCTATGTATCCAAAAGAGCGAGCATTTCAACAATCAGCATGGCACTCATTACGGAAACCTTCTCGGAGTATTCGTCGTAGGTAGAATCGGCCGAATTGTCCGCGAGATCGCTAATGCTTCTGAGGATTACAAAGGGAATCCCGAAGGTTGCGCATACCTGGGCAATGGCCGCACCCTCCATTTCTACGCAGGCGGGGAAAAATCGTTCAACAATTTCCGACCGCAAGGAATTCTCTGCGACAAAAACGTCCCCGGTCGCTATACGTCCCTCATATATCGAAGGTGTCGGGGCTCCCCCGGGGAAATTGGCAAGGACACGCTCAAATCCTTTTTTTGCAACTTCCCGGAGATCGGGATCCGCGACAAAAAAGGGTGAGTTGAATCCGGGAATACAGGCCGGTTCGTAGCCGAACGGCGTCACATTAAAATCGTGTTGAACCGCTTCTGTCGAGACGACTATGTCAAAGAGTGAAAGCCGGCTGTCCAGTGCGCCGGCCGCTCCGGTATTGATGATACGGGTTACTCCGAACTCGGATATAAGTATCTGGGCGCACATGGCGGCATGCACTTTTCCTACACCGCAACGGCACACAACGACCGCGTTATTGCGGATTTCGCCTTCAGTAAATTCCATGCTTCCGCGGCGCGTTTCTGTAACTTTTTTTCCGGAATGGCGCAATTCCTGCAGCAAAAACTGTATTTCTTCCGGCAGTGCGCCGATTATGCCTGTTTTCATGGTGATCCTCCAGTAATCCGCCCGTCTTTAGTTCTTTATCCTACATATTCCCGAACATCGTCAATGAGCCGGGCCAGATCATCGCGAATTCCAGGGTACAGTTCCGCGGCCACCGCATCTTTCTCATGGAGAATTGCCTGTTCCAGTTCCCGAAACCGTGCCGACAACTCTGTTCCGCCGATATTTCCAACCACACTGATTAGCGAGTGAGCCGCAGTCCGGTAGGCGGAGCGATCGCTGCCGTCATGGGTTTTTTCAAGAGCATCAAGGAGCTTCGGGGATGAACGGGCAAAGACTTTGAGAATGATCGCCAGGTTTTTTTCGGAACCGGTATATTCAACCGCCTTTTCACGATCCAGGGACGGAATCCAGGGGTTGTCGCCGTCAGCTTGTTTGTCTGCGGGTTCGCCGGGGGCTATTGCTGCGGCGTGTTTGTCTGCGGGTTCGGCAAACGGCAGTTCAGGCATGTCCGGCGAAACCTGGTCGGCCGGCTGTGTTTTGAGCCACTTTTGCATGCAGGCGACAAAAAGGCTGAACTCTATCGGTTTATGGAGGATGTCATCTATTTTGACCGATCGATACATATCCGCGTGTTCTCCGGAAGTGTTGGCGGTGAGCATGATGATTGGGACATCTTCATAGCCGTCCTGTCCGCGGAGGCGGCTCACCGTCTCGACACCGCTAATTTCAGGCATTACATGATCCATCAGAACAAGGTCGTATCGATTCCGGGAGGCCTTTTCAAGGGCTTCGAATCCGCTTGCCGCTTCGTCGACCGCGATATCAAACGTTTTGAGGAATCCTTCGACCACTTTTCTGTTTATGGCATTGTCATCAACTACGAGAACCCGGGCATTTTCCGCATGGAACAATTGCGGGCTTATTCCCAGGGTATTGACCATGGGCATACTGGTACTGAAATCCACATATTCATCCCGGATAAACGAAGCAAAACCGGTAACCAGGAGCGGCTTGAAGAGGAAACTGACTCCGGGGTCCTTTCCGCTGCCGATAAAGTCTGAAAGGGAGAGCAAGGAGAGCCAGCGAACCGAAGGATATTTTTTCGCGAGCGTAAGCACTTCATTGTAGGCGGCACCGTACTCAAACACAACATGGGTCCAGGGGAAGGTTCCCCCCGATACGGTTCGTGTAAACGACAAGGAATCGGTGCAAACATCGAAGTCTATACCGGCCTGTTCAGCCATGACGGCTATCGATTTTCGGGTCGCGGGATCTCGGTCATACACCAGCAGCTTGACCGTCCTGCTGCAGGACAAATCCGCGACCGGGCTACTGTCCGGGCAAAGTCCCTGCGGAAAGATCGCGGTAAAGGTTGATCCCTTGCCGGTATCACTCTCAAGCGAGAGGGTTCCACCCATCAAATTGACCAGGCCGCGGCAAATTGCCAGTCCGAGTCCGCTACCTTCCACCGAATGGACCGTTGTGTTGTCCACGCGGCTGAATTCCTTGAAAAGTTCCGCCTGTTTGATCTTCGGTATTCCGATGCCGGTATCCATGACAGAAAGATGTACCATGCTAGTCTCACCCACACGGGACGCGGATAGTTCAAGAACAACCCCGCCCTCTCCGGTGAACTTTACGGCGTTTCCCAAAAGGTTAATGAGCAGCTGCTTTATTCGTATGGTATCCCCCACAAGAACCGAGGGGACGTCGGGATCAATGGTTACCGTAAAGGAGAGTTCTTTTTCGTTCATGCGCACACTGATCAAATTGATAACATCCTGCAGAAGGTCCATTACCTTGTACGGCTCGTTAACAAGGGTCATTTTTTTCGCTTCAATGCGGGAGAAATCGAGGATATCGTTTATTACCGAAAGCAGCAGCGAGGCAGACGAACGTACCTGGGCCACATAGTTCCGCTGAAGCGGAGTCAGGGAGGTACGGGAAAGAAGTTCATTAATTCCAAGAACGGCATTCATGGGCGTACGCAGCTCATGGGTCATATTGGCAAGGAACGCGGCTTTAGCCCGCATCGCGGATTCCGCCTGTTCCCGGGCCGTCACCAGGTCGGTGGTATTCGTAGCGATACTGAGAAACCCGAAATTCTCATCCTGATAGTTCAGTTCGTTGGTCCGATAATTGAGAACCGTTGTTCCCTCCGGCGTATCGATGTACAAGGTTTGCGGACCGGTTTGTATGTCGGCCAGACTGTCCCCTGAAAAAAGTTCCGTCATTTTCTTGCGCATTTCCCCGGTATTCTCAAAGAGTTGTTCCCAGGGACGATTTACCAGGGAGCGCCAGGAGTCGAATCCAAGCGCTTCAACCAGCGTACGCGATACATAGTCAATAGTACCCTTCGGATTGACGATCGAAATGATATCAGTCGTGGAATCCATGAGGGATTCGAGTATGGCCTTGGGCTTGATTTCATCGGTTATGTCAAACAGGGTCAGAATGTATCCGAAGGTCCAGGCGGCGGCACGAATTACGCGCAAATCGGCCTGTTGCCAGCGAATTCCGCTTTCTGAACTCTCAATCTTGACCGTTTCCCGGATCGGCAGGTCCGACAGGATGAGACGTTCAAGCATCCGCTCGGTTGCGTCAACGTTAACCGTCTTCAATTCCCGAAGCGAGTGTCCGGTCATGGCCCGCCAGGACGCAAAGCCGTTATCCCGCGCGACTGCCTCGCTGGCAAAAAGGATGCGCAGGTCCCGGTCAAATACGAGCACTGTCCCCGGTATCGAAACCAGCAGTGCGTCCAGAATATTTTTTTGCGCGTACAGTTCGGTTACATTGTTAAGAAAGAATGCTTTGGACGTGAGCGTCGATTCAGCACAGATCGGCTTCGCACGGACAGAAATCCATTCATAGCCGGTGAACCCCAGCCGCGCGACAGGAAAGACTTCCTCAACGGAGGCTCCGCCAGCAAGGGTCTGGGTCCAGCGCTTCATCAGAAGCAACAACACCGGATCCGTTATCAGTTTGAAGATTGACTTTCCCGGTGCCTTGTCCGGTGTATCAATACCGAGATACTCGCAGGCGGATACACTGATCTTTAAAACACAGTTTTCGGGGTCGAGGAAAATAACCATTGTCGGGGTCATTCCCAGCACCAGGTCTGTGGTTATGTCGTCTGGACTGTACTTTTGCCCATCAGGATGTGAATCCATAGATACAATAGTATACCATTTCATAAATTTTATATCAAATTTTATACACCTTTTTCTTAATTTCTGTTAAAATATCTCAATTATGACAAGTTTTTGCGACGACTTTTTGCTGCACGAAATTCTGGAAAATGAAAAAATATGCATGTTTTTTCAGCCGATCGTCAGTCTTAAAACCGGTGAAATTTTCGCGTACGAAGCGCTTGTCCGCGGGATCCGCGACAACTCGACCATTCTCATTTCACCCTGCGAGCTTTTTGAAAAAGCCGAGCTTGAAACCATATCGCTCGAATTCGATCGTCTGTGCCGCAAGAAGGCCCTGGAATCATTCCGTCATTTTCACAGTGAATCCTCGTCCATGATGTTCATGAACATCAATACATCGGTTATCAGCCCGGAAAACCCCGAACGCCCCATCATCAATGTCATTACAAACCAGATGGGTTTCGATCCGCAGCATATCGGCCTTGAGCTCATCGAATCACGGGCTTTTTCTTCCACGGAACTTATCGAGTTTGTATCCCATTACCGGGAAGCGGGATTCCTTATCATAATTGACGACTTCGGCTGTGAGCATTCCAACATTGATCGCCTTATACAGATACATCCCGATGTTATAAAAGTTGACCGGAGTATAATTTGCGACATCGAAAAAGACCCGTACCGACAATCCATTCTCAAGTCGATTCATTCTCTCGCCCAAATGACCGGCGCGCTCTGTCTTGCCGAGGGCGTTGAAACGCTTGAAGAGATCCGCACCTGTCACCTGCTCGGTGTCGACCTTTTTCAGGGTTTTGCGGTGGCGTGTCCAGCACCGGATCTTCCGGAACTGGAAAAAAGAACCCGCGAGCGGATTGCGGAGCTTCAGTCGGAAATGAAACAATCAACCCTTGATTCTCTCAGAATCCGCCGGCGCCTGACGGGGGACATCAACGTCCTTGCGGACTGGCTCATACGCCAAATAGATCCGGAAAAATTCGATTGCCTGAATCTGGTTTTCCAGGAGTTCATGGCAATGAACAACGAGATTGAGTGTATCTATCTTCTTGATGACCAGGGAGTCCAAATTTCCGACAGCATATCCTCTCCCGATGTGCTTCGTCATGTGCGTCCGGGAATATTCGCGCCGGCAGCCAAGGGAACCAGCCATACGTTCAAACCCTATTACACCTGTTTTGAGGCGTTGCGGGTAAAACGCTATCTGACCGATGTATATCTGTCGCTCGCTTCCGGCAACCTGTGCCGGACATTCTCGGTACAGATAGATAATAACCGGGGTTCTTTCATCATCCTGTGTATTGATTTCCTTGAAGAAAGAACCGCCTGTTCATGATCCCTTGAATTGTAACATTTTGTTAATTTTAGCACAATTTTGCATTAAACCGCATTATATGCGACAAAACCCTTGATTTTTCCGGGACAATTTACTATATTCTTAATCGTGATACAAATACTAAATGTAACAGCGTAAGGACCAGCCGTTTTCCTCCTCCTTTCGGCTGGTCTTTTTTTGTTCATATTGCAGAAACCGGCATTTCGGTATACTCTCTAACCCATGAACCAGCAGACAGTTACCCTTACCATCACCTGTTCCGACCAGACCGGACTCATCTCCGCCATTACCGGCTGTATCGCGGAATCGGGTGGAAACATCCTGAACCTTGCACAACACACCGCCACCGACATTGATATGTTTTTTTGCCGCATTTCCTTTGCGGTGGGAGCCGATTTCAAGAACACTAATTTCACCAGCCGCTTTGAACCGATAGCCGCGAAATTCTCAATGGACTGGAAACTGTTCAACAACTCCGAAAAAAAACGCGTTGCCCTTCTGGTATCCAAGACCAGCCATTGTTTGTATGAGATTTTATTAAAGCATGCCGACGGGGAACTGGATTGTGAAATTCCGGTCATTATTTCCAACCATCCCGATCTGGCCCATATCGCAACCGCCTTTCACATACCCTTTTATCAGGTTGATACCGGGAAGGGAAAAGAAGCCTATGAAGCTGATCTTCAAGGAATACTGGAAAAATACAAAACCGATCTCGTTGTTCTTGCACGCTACATGCAGGTTATGAGCGGACAATTCTGCAAACGCTGGGAAGGCCGCATTATCAACATTCACCATGGATTTCTCCCGGCGTTCAAGGGAGCCCGCCCCTATCACCAGGCATGGCAAAAAGGCGTTAAAATAATCGGTGCCACCGGACACTTCGCAACCGAAGATCTGGACCAGGGCCCGATAATCTTCCAGGACGTAATTCCGGTCGCAGACACCTGTTCGGTGGACGAGTTCATCAGAATGGGAAAAGATGTCGAACGCCGCGTTCTGGTTGAAGCGGTTCGAAGGTACCTCCGCCACAGCATTTTCCTGCATGACGGCCGTACCTTCGTTATTGAATAGAATCAGATAATCGTTTCAAGAACCGTTACGATGTCGCTGTCGTACAATCCGGGCTTTTTACGCAGTTCCTCAACAGCAGATTCCTTGTCGTATATCTCACGATAATTCCGCCGGGAAATCAGGGCAATGTACGATTCGGCAATGCGCAAGTCAGCCATTGAGGCCGTGCTGAAGGATCATTCTGAGA
>Ga0209717_1004168_pt1 | contig 12094 bp, 8 predicted proteins | sample AD_UKC048_MetaG_FD_184418 | JGI IMG/M metagenome (GOLD analysis project Ga0209717, IMG submission 184418) | Active sludge microbial communities of municipal wastewater-treating anaerobic digesters from USA - AD_UKC048_MetaG (SPAdes) (version 2) | ecosystem: Engineered > Bioreactor > Anaerobic >... | reverse complement strand
CTGCTGTTTGCACCACCTGATGTGCAGGACTACGTTATTTTGCACGAGCTCGCGCACCTGGTCGAACTCAATCACTCCGACCGCTTCTGGGCGCTGGTGTCGCAACACATGCCCGATTACAAACTGAAAGAACGCTGGCTGAAAAAAAACCGGCACCTCTGCGATTTTTAAAACGCCCCATATGAAACACGACATCACAAATGCTGCCGATATCCGGACGCTTATCGACCTTTTTTACCAGAAAGTACGCGCCGACGAGGTTATTGGATATATTTTTAATGATATCGCACAGGTCGACTGGGCACACCACCTGCCTGTGATGTATGCGTTCTGGGAATTCTTGCTACTCGATATTTCCGGTGGCTATCAAGGCAACCCGATCCAGAAACACTTCGACCTGCACGCCCGGCATCCGCTGAAAGCGGCAGATTTCGACCGCTGGCTCCAACTTTTTCAATCGACCGTCGACGAACTTTTTGAAGGTCCGACAGCCGATCAGGCCAAATTCCGGGCTTTCGCTATTTCGGAAACCTGGAAACCGAAGTTTGACGGGCCGTTTGCTGCAAAAGGTTTATAGGTTTATAGGTTTATAGGTTTATAGGTTTATAGGTTTATTTTCTGCCACTCGAAAAATGAATGAACTCTTCTTTTTCGAGTGGCAGAAAATAAACCTATAAACCTATAAACCTCTCAACAATCTCAACCCTCAACATTCTCAACAACCTCCTATCTTTGCCGCCGCATTCCACGCCACCACCACACTTACCTCTTGCGTGATGCGCCCGTTCATTCATTTTGCCTAACCAAATTCTAAAACTCAATTTATGCAGGAACTTGGACTGAAAAATCCATTGGCGCGCCTTGAATCCGTAGGCCTCAAAAACTACAAAACTGCGTACTGGAACCTCACTCCCGAAGAATTAACCGAACATTCGATCCGGAAAGGAATGGGCCAACTGGCCGATAGCGGTGCGCTGGTGATTCAAACCGGCGAATTTACCGGCCGCTCTCCCGACGACCGTTTCATCGTGAAAGACAGCATGACGGCCTCGAAAGTGCACTGGGGTAAAGTCAATATCCCTTTCGAAGCCAAAAATTTTGACAAACTCTGGCGGAAATGCTGCGCGTACCTGAAGAAGAAGGAAGTGTACGTGCGCGACCTGCGCGCCAATGCCAGCATCAACCCGGATTACCAGTTGCGTCTCCGCGTCATCACGGAATATCCCTGGAGCAACCAATTTGCCAACAATATGTTTCTGCGCCCGGATCAGGAGGAACTGCTGGATTTCGATCCGCGCTGGACAGTACTCTGTGTGCCCGGTTTTAAAGCCGACCCGAAAGCAGACGGCACCCGCCAGCACAATTTTGCCATCGTCAACGTCAAAAAACGCCAGTTGCTGATCGGCGGCACGGGTTACACCGGTGAGATTAAAAAAGGTATTTTTTCCGTTATCAATTTCGTATTGCCTACCCGTACCAACGACGCATTGCCGATGCACTGCTCGGCCAATGTGGGGCCGGAAGGCGACATCGCCCTGTTCTTCGGTTTGTCGGGCACTGGAAAAACAACGCTCAGTGCCGATCCCAACCGCCCGCTCATCGGCGACGACGAACATGCCTGGGCAAGCAATGAAGTATTCAATTTCGAAGGCGGCTGCTACGCCAAAACCATCGATCTGACCGAAGAAAAAGAACCGGATATTTTCCGCGCTATCCGACACGGCGCTATTCTGGAAAACGTAACTTTCGAAGAGGGCACCCGTCGCGTGGATTATGCCGATCGCAGTATTACCGAAAACACGCGCGTTTCCTACCCGATCCACCATATTGCCAATGCAGTGACCCCGAGCCGGGCAGCCGGCGATCCGAAAAACATATTTTTCCTGACCTGCGACGCATACGGCGTACTGCCGCCTATTTCGCGCCTTACGCCGGAACAGGCCATGTACTATTTTATCAGCGGCTATACGGCACGTGTAGCGGGTACGGAAGTGGGCATAAAAGAACCGAAATCCGTGTTTTCTGCCTGTTTTGGAGCGCCTTTCCTGCCCTTGCACCCGGCGAAATACGCGGATATGCTCGGTAAAAAACTGCGCAAAAGCAAATCGGCCGTTTGGCTCATCAACACCGGCTGGAGCGGCGGGCCGTATGGTACCGGGAACCGGATGAAACTTCCTTACACCCGCGCCATGATCACGGCCGCGCTCAGCGGCGCGCTGGATCAGGTGGAATACCATGAGCACCCGGTTTTTGGTATGCAAATTCCCAAAACCTGCCCGCACGTGCCGGACCATATTTTGAATCCGCGCGATACCTGGCAGGACAAGCAGCAGTACGATGCGAAAGCGGCGCAACTGGCAAGGGAGTTTGCTGATAATTTCAAAAAATACGAAGACCAGGCCAAACCTGAAATCGTAGCGGCCGGACCGAAAACACAATAGTTTTTTCCGGTGTTTGGTGTGTGGTGTTTCGTTTTTGGATATTTTGCGGCTGGTCATTGGCAACTACAGTCCGGGCATAGCGCCCCAAACACGAAACACCACACACCAAACACTCGAAAAAATGCGCAAACTTGACGAACAGTTAAAAGCGGCCGTGCTTCGTATGCCTGTGAAGGAGAAAGACAAACTCCTGCTGCGCCTGCTGCTCAAGGATCAGAAACTGATCCGCCGCTTGATATTCGAACTGCTGGAAGGTGGCGAAACCCGTGAAGAACGCGCCCAGGAACTGCGGGAACAAATCGTGCAAAAACTTCCGAAAACGGGCGACAAGTACATCACGCCCGGACTCCTGCTCCTCGAACTGCGTTTCTGGAACGCCCGCATTACCGAACACGTGCAGGCCACCAAAGACAAGCCTGGCGAAGTGATTCTTACTACTTTTTTATTGTCTGAAGCCTTTCGGCGGCACATGGTGATGCTGCGTTCATTTTCCGACAAGCGCAACGACACTTTCGCGCCATATGTAGTGCGCCGCACCGCTATGCTGCTGAAAAAGGCAGCCTTGCTGCACGAAGATTATTTCATGGAATTCAGAAGCGACCTGAACGAATTGCTTCAGGCTATTCACAATTTTAGACCAACCGCACTGCTCGCGCAACAAGCAGATCTCCCCCGTTCGATGGAATATTGAAAAACCTCCCCGGAACCCCTTAATTTTGCAGGTCCGGGGGCTGTCAGTGAACAATGACAGTCGCTTCAAAATCTTTTTAAAGGAACCGGCGTTTTATGCCTGTTTCCATTTCAACGGGTAGTTCCCTTTAAATCACTTTGGTTATGCGTCGAATGATCGTATTGTTGTTCATGTCCCTGAGCCTCTTTGCCCAGGTGCGTGCTTCCGTCATGTTGCTTCCGATGGACGAAACCAGCCAGCACAACCACCTGAAAGCCTATGGCATCACGTATTGGGTCATTTCACAGGGCGTCGAGGCGTACTGGCTGCTGAATTACCGGGGCGGCAGTTTTGCGTTTCCCTATTCGGCGGCTTTTGAAAAAGAATGCAAAACCCGTGACGTGAGTTACGAGGTGATTTCGGATGCGCAGTTTGCCGCCATTCAGAATGAAATTCTCAATCCGGAAGTGAATCAGGACGTGATCAAACTGGAAAAAGCGCCGAAAATTGCCGTTTATACGCCTGATAAAAATGAAAAAGGCGAGGTGATCCAGCCCTGGGATGACGCTGTGACCATGGTGCTCACCTATGCCGAAATTCCCTACGAGGTACTTTACGATACGGAAGTGCTGCAAGGAAAACTCGCGGGGTACGACTGGCTGCACCTGCACCACGAGGATTTTGCAGGCATGTATGGCAAGTTTTATGCGAGTTACGGCGGACAGCCCTGGTACCGCGAACACGTGCGGATGATGGAAGGCCTGGCCGCAAAAAACGGTTTTGATAAGGTAAGTCAACTTAAACTGGCCGTTTCAAAAAAGATCGAGCAGTTCGTCAACGGCGGCGGCTTTATGTTCGCCATGTGTTCTGCTACCGATACGTACGACATTGCGCTGGCTGCCGAAGGCACCGATATTTGTGCCACACCGTTCGACGGAGATCCGGTCGACCCGAATTGTCAGAGCAAACTGGATTATTCCAAAACGTTTGCCTTTACCAATTTTCAGGTGATTACCGATCCGGGCATTTACGAACACTCCACCATCGACCACAGCGAAGTGACCGGCCGCAGGGTTCCACCAGAGCAAGACTATTTCACGTTGTTTGATTTTTCGGCAAAATGGGATCCAATTCCTACCATGCTCACCCAGTGCCACACCCGCACCGTCAAAGGTTTTATGGGCCAGGCTACTGCATTTCAGAAAAAATACATCAAACCGAACGTGCTGACCATGGGAGAAAACAAACCCGCCAGCGAAGCACGCTACATCCACGGCACCCACGGCTACGGTTTCTGGACGTATTACAGCGGTCACGACCCCGAAGACTACCGGCACTACGTGCAGGATCCGCCGACCGATCTGGCCCTGCACCCCAATTCGCCTGGTTACCGCCTGATTCTCAACAACATACTGTTCCCCGCAGCCAAGAAAAAACACCAGAAAACGTAGAGTTTTCCCTGTAAACGAAACATTTCCGATGCCTCCTTTCTAACCCTGCCAACGGGCAAATCAGGAAGGAGGCATTTTTATGTTTTTCTCATCATTCGTTCAAATCCATATTATCGGCGGCGTCCGCCTATCTTTGCGTCTTAAACAACATTCTATTATGCGTTTTTTTGTATCCGTCTTTTCCCTGCTTCTTTTATCCAGCCTGATTTCCTGTAAAAATACGCCGGAATCGTCCACTCCAACTGCTGCGGAAACGCCTGTGAACATGGAGGAGAAAAAACAGAATCCCGACAGACCGGAAGTTGAATTGCCGAAAGGGATGAGCATTATTAGTGCCGAAGAATTTCAGAAGTACCTGAATTTGAGAACAAACGTGCCACTCATCGATCTGCGCACGCCCCGGGAATTCGAAATTGCTCATATTAACCGCGCCGTGAACATCCCGTACAATCCCGCCACTTTTGATGAGGACATCAAAAAATTGCAGGGATCCAACGAAGTGGCCGTTTATTGCTTGTATGGAGGTGTGAGCATCGAGGCTGCCAAACACTTCGAAAGAATGGGCGTCCACCAGGTTATCGCACTGGAAAAAGGTGTGGCAGGATGGGCCGAGGCGCGAAAAATGATGGTGGCCGGTGAAATGGACGGCAAGAAAAAATAAATGTGCCTTCAGCGCTTTGCATTATTTTTAGGCGTCAAAAAAGTGTCAGGCCATGATTGATGCCATCGTCCAGTATTTCACACACATTCCCTCGTCTCACCGGAGCGCCATCCTGCTCGGCGGGCTGACAATCTTTTTGCTGCTGGAAAGCGGCATTCCTCTGTTCCGGAAGCCGTACGACAAATGGTCCCATACGGGTATCAACCTGTTTTTTACGGTCACCACCGTATTGATCAATTTTTTAATGGCCGTCATTCTGTACCGTTCCAGCGAATGGGTGACGGCGCATCATTTCGGCATACTTCAATGGCTGCCGCCTATGCCCATGTGGCTGTTTCTGATCGTGGGGCTGCTGCTGCTGGATTTGATCGGCGCGTACTTCGTGCACTGGGCCGAGCATAAAGTGCGGTGGATGTGGCTGTTTCACCTCGTTCACCACACGGATCCGCATGTAGACACGACTACCGCCAATCGCCACCACCCCGGTGAAAGTGTGTTCCGGTTTGTATTTACCACCCTGGGCGTGATTATTGCCGGCGCACCGATTTACATTGTTTTTATGTACCAGTCCTTGTCGGTTGCGCTGTCGCAATTCAACCACGCCTACATCCGATTTCCCAAACAACTGGACCGTTTGCTGAGTTGGGTGATCGTGACACCTAACATGCACCGCGTGCACCATCACTATGCATTGCCGTATACCGACAGCAACTACGGCAATATTTTTTCCATCTGGGACCGGCTTTTCGGCACGTTCTCGCGGCTCGACGATGAAAAAATCGTGTTCGGCATCGATACGCACATGGAAAACGCCGAACACTCGCGCATCGGCAATCTTTTAAAAATTCCGTTTCAACCGTATCGCGCTCCGGGTGGAGCAAAATTCGAAGAATAATTGCTCCAGACAGAAATGAAACTTATGGCTCCTGCACAAAAACGATTACATCCGCTGCTGTTCTGCGGCTTGTTTCTTCTTCAAATATCCCTTGGAGCACAAACGACGTACCTGTATTGCGGGCAAATTATTCCCATCAACGGCGCTCCCCAAACCGCCGGAACGGTGGTGGTGGAAAACGGAAAAATCCTCCGCATCGAAAAAGGCTACGTGCCTGCACCTTCGGGCACGACGACTGTCGACCTGAAATCGAAAACGCTGTTGCCGGGCCTGATCGACTGCCACGTGCATTTTGAATTCGAACAGAACCGGAATTCCTACAACGAACGATTCGTTCTGAACGACGCGGATATCGCCTTTCATGCCGCCGTGTATGCGCGCCGTACGCTCGAATCCGGTTTTACAACCGTACGCGACCTCGGCGGTTCGGGTGTGAACATTTCTTTGCGCAATGCCATCAACGCAGGCTGGACCACTGGGCCGCGCATCATCGCCGCTGGAAAAGCGCTGAGTATTACCGGCGGCCACGGTGATCCGACCACGGGCGCCCGCTGGGATTTGTTCGATATTCCCGGACCTGAAATGGGTATTGCCGACGGCCCCGACGAATGCCGGACGGCCGTGCGTGCCCAGATCAAACGCGGCGCCGATTGTATTAAAGTCTGCGCAACCGGCGGTGTGTTGTCGCTCGCCCGCGACGGCCGTTTGCCGCACTATGCCGCAGACGAACTGGAAACGATCGTAAAAACCGCCCGCGACCTGGGTGTCGACGTGGCCGCACATGCGCACGGCGACGAAGGGATGCGCCGGGCCGTGGAAGCGGGTGTGGTGAGTATCGAACACGGCACGTTCATGAGCGATGTCACGATGGATGCCATGATCAAACACGGCACCTGGTATGTACCTACACTCACTGCCGGATTTGCGGTGAGCGACAGCGCCAAAAATTCGCCCGGATTTTTTCCGGAAGTGGTACGGGTAAAAGCCCTGGAAATCGGGCCTCAAATCCAGTCGACCGCAGCACGTGCTTACAAAAAAGGGGTGAAAATTGCCTTCGGTACCGACGCCGGCGTTTTTCCGCATGGAAAAAACAACCTCGAATTCATTTACATGGCGCAGGCTGGTATGAAAAATGCCGACATCTTGCGCGCCGCCACTTTGGACGCCGCCACCATGCTTCATTTGCAGGATAAAACAGGCTCCATCGAAGCCGGTAAACTGGCCGACCTCGTAGCCGTGAACGGTAACCCGCTTGAGCAAATCGATGCCATGACCCGCGTTGTATTTGTGATGAAAGAAGGAAAGATTATTGTGAATAGGTAGCGTTATGAGGTTTATGGGTTTATGAGTTTATGAGTTTATGAGTTTATAGGTTTATGATTTGGCCGCTCGGGAATGGAACAGATTAACCCTTACCAAACTATAAACCAATAAACCATAAACCAATAAACCATAAACCATAAACCAATAAACCATAAACTCATAAACCATAAACCAATAAACTCTTAAAAACCAATCACCAACCACCACCCATGTACCTGACCAACCGCTTTTTCTGGATTCTCGGCGCCATCATGGCCCTTTTTGCGCTGGCATATCCGTTTGGCTGGCTGTTTCCGATGGCGCAGATTGCGCTGGGGGCAGGGGCTGCACTTTTGCTGGCCGACGTGCTGTTGCTCTATCTTCGGAAACCACAAATTGCCTGTGAAAGAAGGTTGAGTACCGTTTTTTCGTTGAGCGACCCGAATGAAGTGATCATTGCCGTTGAAAATCAGGGAAACATATATTTCAATCTGACGATTACCGACGAACTGCCGCCTCAATTTCAGCAGCGTGATTTCGAAATTCATTGCGAGTTGCCGCCCGGACAACCCTATCTGGCGAAACACGTGCTGCGGCCGTTATCGCGCGGCGTTTATGATTTTGGAAATATCAACGTTTTCGCTTCTACCCGCCTGGGGTTGGCCGAGCGCAAACTGGTTTTTAAACAACCGCAGGAAGTGGCCGTTTACCCGTCCATTATCCAGATGAAGCAATACGAACTGCGGGCCATGCAGCACATCGCGCACGAAACGGGCATCAAAAAAATGCGCCGGATCGGCCACAGTTACGAATTCGAGCAAATCAAAAACTACGTGGAGGGCGACGACTACCGCAGCGTCAACTGGAAGGCCTCCAGCCGCCGCGCCACGCTCATGGTGAACCAGTATGAAGACGAACGCAGCCAGCAGGTGTACTGCATCATCGACAAAAGCCGGGTGATGAAAATGCCGTTCGAAGGCCTTAGTCTGATGGATTATGCCATCAACACGGTGCTGGCGATCAGCAACATCATTCTGAAAAAACAGGACAAGGCCGGGCTGCTCACGTTCTCCGATGTCATCGGCGCTACACTCAAAGCCGAGCGCGACAGCAGCCAGTTGAAACGTATCCTGGAATCGCTGTACCGGGAAAAAGAACGCCCCGGCGAAGCCAATTACGAATTGCTCTACGAAGGTGTGCGACGATTGATCGGTATGCGCTCTTTGCTGCTCCTGTTTACCAATTTTGAAAGCAGTTACGCACTCGAACGCGCTTTGCCGACTCTGCGCCGGCTCAACCGTTCACACCTGCTCGTAGTGGTATTTTTCGAAAACACGGAAATACGAAAACTGGCTTCCGAAGACGTGCAAAAAACGGCCGATATCTATCGCCAGACCGTCGCCCGCCAATTTTTGCAGGACAAAAAAGAAATGGTCATCAAACTCCGGCAGTACGGCATTCAGGCAGTACTCACCCGGCCGGAGGATTTGACGCTGAATACGATCAACAAGTATTTGGAACTGAAATCGAGAGGACTGATTTGAGTGTTTGGGGTGTGGTGTTTGGTGTTTGGGGCGCGTTGCCTCCGGTATTTCTATTCATCAAGCCAAGGGCAACGCGCCCCAAACACCAAACACCACACCCCAAACACCAACTCAGCCTTCGTCTTCCTCGCTGTCGCAGTGGTACTGCGGTTTTTGTCCGCTCGGCCTTTCGCCGCCTTCGCCGCCCTTTTTCGCCGCCTGAATTTTCTGGATCAGGCGCGCCCGTTCTTTCCGCACCCAGTCCTGCATTTGGGCGTCTTCCTGCCGGTCGAAGAAAAGAATACCGTCGACCCAGGTTTTTTCGGCGCGGGCATACACGGACAAAGGGTTATCGTTCCAAAGCACCACGTCGGCATCTTTACCGGTTTTAATACTGCCGGTTTGCTGGTCGATATGCAGCAGTTTGGCCGGATTGAGTGTCACCATGCTCCAGGCCTGATCTTCTTTCATGCCGGTGTACATCACGGATTTGGCGGCTTCCTGATTGAGGCGGCGGGCCATTTCGGCGTCGTCGGAGTTGATGGCTACCACGAGGCCGCGGTCGGACATCATGCGGGCGTTTTGCGGAATGGCCTCGTACACTTCGTATTTGTAGGCCCACCAGTCGGCAAAGGTGGAGGCGCCGGAGCCGTGTTTGGCCATTTTATCGGCCACTTTGTAGCCTTCGAGGATGTGGGTGAACGTATTCAGCCGGAAGCCGAAACGCTCGGCAATTCGGATCATCATGGTAATTTCCGACTGCACGTAAGAGTGGCAGGTGATGAAACGTTTGCTTTCCAGAATTTCGAGCAACGCTTCCATTTCCAGGTCTTTGCGGTAGGGTTTGCCCGATTTTTTCAACAGGCTGTATTCCTGTGCACGGGTGAAATAATCGGCATATACCTGCTCCACGCCCATACGCGTTTGCGGGAAACGGGTGCTGTTGCTGCTGCTGCTTTGTTTTACGTTTTCGCCGAGGGCAAATTTGATAAAGCCCGGCCAGTTCTGGAATTTCAGTTCCTCCGGCCCGTAGCCCCAGCGCAGTTTGATGAGTTGCGTTTGTCCGCCGATGGGGTTGGCCGAGCCGTGCAGGATGTGGCTGGTAGTGACGCCGCCGGCCAGTTGGCGGTAAATGTCATTGTCCTCGCAATCGATCGCGTCGCCGATACGCACCTCGGCGCTGCTTTCCTGCGCACCCTCGTTGACGCTGCGGCTGACGGCGATGTGCGAGTGCTCGTCGATGATGCCGGCTGTGAGGTACTTGCCGGTGCCGTCGACCACCATGGCGTCGTCCTGGGCGGGCAGTTTTTTTCCGATTTTTCCGATTTTTCCGCCGGAAATCAGCACGTCGGTATTTTGTAACACGCCGTCCTTTTCGCCGGTCCATACGGTAGCATTTTGGATCAAAACCGTTTTTTGCACCGGTTTTTCTTTCCAGCCGAACGCGGTAAACGGATAGATCAGGTCGCCGGTTTCGGGTTTTACAACGGGCGCCTGTTTGCCCGGTTTGTTTTCACCGGCAGGTTTTACAAAAGTCGCTTTCCAGTCCGTCCAGGTTCCGTCGGGCAGGGTGCCTTGTCCGGCCCATTCTTTCAGGCCCGCAACACCCGAAAGCGACACCGTTGTTTTTTTCACCGTATCGATCTGAAAAGAAAGTACCACTACGCGGCTGGCGCTGTAACTCAGTGTAGCCTTGGTTTTCGAACTATCGGCGCGCATGATTTGCGCTTCCGGCGCGTCGGGTTTGCCTTTTATCGTAAGCGTGTAGGAAGTAGTTCCCACTTTCAGGTCGTAAACGCCCAGGCCATCGGCAGGAAAGGCTTTTTCGGGCGTCACCTCGAATACATTTCCTTTCACCCAGTTCTGGTAAATTTTGCCTTCCGGTTTGAACAGGTTGCCGCCGGCAATAATAAAACTGGCCACTTTGCCCGGTTCCAGACTGCCCACCTGATCGTATGCGCGTATGAAAGTCGCCGGGTTATAAGTCAGCGCTTTCAGGGCTGTTTCTTCGGTAAGACCGTATTCGACGGCTTTGCGCAGGTTTTCCCAGAATTTGTTTTTATCGCGCAATCCGTTGGTGGTGAGGGCAAATGGAATGCCCGCACCCTGAACTCTGGCCGGGTTGGAAGGCGCCATTTCCCAGTGTTTCAAATCTCTCAAAGACGTATTGAGGGCCGAATAAGGGTCGCGCAGGTCGAAACCTTCGGGAAAATTCAGCGGCACAATCAGCGCCTGGCCTGTGGCCACAATTTCCGGAAGGCGCTGGTAATCGTCGCCGGCCGATTTGACGATGTATTTCACCCCGAATTCCTGCCCGATGCGGGCGATACGCAACTGGTCCAGTTTTTCTGTGGATTCGAAAATCTGCGGCAGGTCGAGCAGTGCGTTCCAGGCTTCGAGCGACAGATTTTTTTCCTTTTTAAAACCTTCCAGTTTGTACCACTGACCGTCGAGGTAAGTCTGACGAATGAGCGCAATGCAGCCCATGAGCGAACTCGGGTAGCCCTGCGTGCTGCTGCCTTTTCGGAACGACAGGAAATGAGCGGCTTTCCCGAGCAGGATCTGTTCGTGTTCGCGCTCGTCGTTGAGCGTCACCAGCGCGCCGGTTCCGCGCGAAATACCGTCGGCCTGGTGGGTGAGTACGGCGCCGAAGCCCAGTTTGCGCATTTCTTCGGCGGCTTTGGCGTCGTTGGTAAACGTTTCGACGGCGTTGTATTCCGGGTGCAGGGCGTCGTTCCATGCGAAAGCGCCTTTTTTAGCAGGCGAAGGCTGCTGGCGGAAACTGCCGGGTTGCGGAGTAGCGACCACGGGAAGTCCGTATGCGCCGGCGTAGAGATCGATGAAAGCCGGGTAAATGGTTTTGCCGGTACAATCGTGCACGGCGGCATCTTTCGGGATGCTTACGTTCGTGCCGGCGGCCACCACCTTGCCGTCTTTTATTAGCAGAGTCGCGTTGTCGACGCTCGTTTTGTAGTCCGTATAAATGGTCGCATGCGTGAAAGCATGCAATCCGCTTCGCTCGTCGGAAGGTGCGGAGATGGGGAAAGTGATTTGGGCGAAGAGGGCAGCCCGGCTGATCAACAGCGTAAAACCCAGGAGGACACGGGTCAATTGTTTCATGAAAGTGAATTTTGCGCCGTGAAAATAGGGA
>Ga0209717_1004163_pt1 | contig 12100 bp, 11 predicted proteins | sample AD_UKC048_MetaG_FD_184418 | JGI IMG/M metagenome (GOLD analysis project Ga0209717, IMG submission 184418) | Active sludge microbial communities of municipal wastewater-treating anaerobic digesters from USA - AD_UKC048_MetaG (SPAdes) (version 2) | ecosystem: Engineered > Bioreactor > Anaerobic >... | reverse complement strand
TGCGCACGGCGGCGAACGCCATCGGAATGCCCATGCTGAACGCGAGCCCCAAAATGGCCTGTGGAATCGAAAACCAGCGCTTGGTGAACGGATAAATCGCGGCGATCGCCAACGCTGGCAACGACCACAACTGCGCGTTGCGATGCAGCGGAATCAGCAAGCATGCCGCCAATAGCGCACACACCGCGCCGACCCATAGCGCCTCGCGTCCGCTAATCTCGCCCGACGCCACGGGGCGCATCGCGGTGCGCTTGACCGCACCATCAAATTTGCGATCCGCCCAATCGTTGATCGCGCAGCCCGCCGAGCGCATGAGTATCGTGCCGACAACGAAAATGATGACGATACGAATGTCCGGCGAACCCAATGACGCGAACCACAAGCCCCATAGCGTCGGCCACATCAAGAGCATGAAGCCCACTGGCTTATCGAGGCGAATCAAGCGCTCGTAGGCGTTGAGTTTGGTGGTCAGGTCTTTAAGCGTCATAGTGGCAAAGTCAGAGCAGTGGCCGCTGCAGCGCTGCGGCGGGTTTAAGTTTTGCGAGCAAGGTCGCCGGCGTGGGGTAGGCGAGACGCAAGCGCAGCTCGCGTTTCATGCGCTGGTTTTCGATGCGGCGTGATTCGCTCATGAACGAATAGAGCATCGGCGACACTTCTCGAATTAGAAGCGCTCGCGGCATGCGCGGCGGACGTGGCAGCCCAACGGCGTCAGCCACCCGATCAAAATAGTCGCCCATTTTCTGCTCGCCGTCATCGACGACGTTTAGCACCCGATTCGCGCCGCCCCGAAACACCGCGAGCCACACCGCGCGCGCCAAATCGTCTCCGTGAATGTGATTGGTAAATACGTCGTCGTCAGCTGTCAACGCCGGCGTCCCCGCGCGCAAACGCTCGACGGGCAAGCGCTCAGCTGCGTAAATCCCAGGCGCACGCAGAATCGTAGAGCGTGCGCCGCGCGTGGCGCGTACGCGCGCTTCGGCTGCGACGCGCCGCTTCGCGCGCGCGTTGGTTGGGGTGGCGCGCCGAGTTTCATTGATGCGCTCGCCCACGCAATCGCCGTACACGCCAGTCGTGCTTACGTAAACATTTCGCAGCGGTTTTTGTCGGCGGAGCGACGCTTTCTTGCTGCGTGCAGCAACGCCGTTGACCTGCTCGCCGCGTCCGTATTTCGAACGAGTGGACGCCACAGCGAGCCAGCGTTTCATGCGCGGATCGTCTTTGCCGTCACCCGGTGGCGGCGCAAGATGGAGCACCGCGCTAGCGCTACGTGCCATTGCGCCTGCTCGCTTTAAGCTCGGTAAAAAATCGAGATCGCCGTCGATCGGTAAAATTCCATGTTGACGCAGCGCAATGGCCGTGTCGTTGCTGCGGGCAATGCCCAACCAGCGCACTCGATCGTTGAGATCGATGCGCGTGGTTAGACGCCGAGCCACATCGCCCGCACCCACGATCAATAGTCTCAACTTTCGCTGTTTCACACTTTTCTCACACGCACGATGCGCAGAACGGCTCTCAATCGTGCGCCAAATTTCGATTGCAGTTTATGTCTCAGATCACACTCGAACCCGGCGCTCACGCTTTTAGCTGCGACGCCGACGAGACTATTTTGACAGCAGCGCTGCGCGCGGGGCTGCTCATTCCGTATGGCTGCAAAAATGGCGCGTGCGGATCGTGCAAAGGTCGCGTGCTTTCGGGCGTTGTTGAGCACGGCCCGCATCAAGCCACGACGTTGACGGAGCAGGAGCGCGCCGAGGGCAAAGCGCTGTTCTGCGTGGCCAAACCGGTGGGCGACGTCGGCATCGAGGCGCGCGACGTTCGCAAGGCGGGGGACGCTGTGATCAAAACGCTGCCGTGCCGCATCGAATCGATGGAGCGCGTCGCCGACGACGTCATCATCCTTCGCGTGAAGCTTCCGGCCAATCAGGCAATGCAGTACAAGCCGGGTCAGTACCTCGAATTTCTGCTTAAGGACGGCAAGCGCCGCAGCTTCTCGATGGCCACGATGCCGACGCCCGCCGGTGAGGACGCGATTCTGGAGTTGCACGTTCGTCACCTGCCCGGCGGCCTGTTCACGGATCGCGTGTTCGGCGTGGCGGAGCCCGCGCTCAAGGTGCGCGATATTCTGCGTTTTGAAGGCGCGCACGGTTCGTTTTACCTGCGCGATGAAAGCGATAAACCGATCATCTTGCTCGCCAGCGGCACCGGTTTTGCGCCGATTAAGGCGATTGTGGAGCACATGATCGCCAGCGGCAACACACGAAAAATTTCGCTGTATTGGGGTGGTCGTCGCCCGAAAGATTTGTATCTCGACGCACTGGTTCAAACTTGGACAGAAACGCTCGCCGGGCAACTCACTTACGTGCCGGTCATCAGCGACGCAATGCTAGAAGACGCGTGGACCGGCCGCACGGGCTTCGTGCATCGCGCGGTCATGCAAGATTTCCCTGATCTGTCGGCGCATCAGGTCTACGCCTGCGGCGCGCCTGTCGTCGTCGATTCAGCGCGGGCTGAATTCACCGCGAAATGCGGATTGCCAGAAGACGAATTTTTTGCGGATAGCTTTGTGGTGGCTGCAACCGCAACGGTATAGCTTTTATGCGCTAACGACCGCCTGGCGGTCGTTGACGGCATTATTGCGCTTAAATCGATTACATCAAAAAAACGCCTAGAACGACCATATGACAGTCGTTGGCGCCTAAAAGCTGTATCGCCGTGAGTCCTGCGGGGCAGGTCTTCGGCCAATTCAGTAGCGGCACCTTCCTCGACTACCCAAGCCAATCGCCGGCAAGCCCGCTCCCACAAAAGGTTCGCCAACCACGCGACCCTCAATCGACGGGTCGCCTACTTCGCGGTCAACCGCGTCACCGCCTCGGCGGCCAACTTGTACCAAGCTTTGTGCATATCGACCGTGTGGCGCGGCGCGAGCTTGCCTTGCTTGACGACGGTTTCGTAAAGCTCACGCGCCTCACGCGTGCGACCTTGAGACTCCAAGAATTGCGCGTATCGGCAGCTCGCGACGGGCCCAACAGCCGAACGCATCGCGCGCTGAAACGCGTCGTCGGTGCCGGCGTCAGCGAGTTGTGAAAGCACAAACGCGTAGCCCAAATCATCGTCGGGTTTGCGCTCTTCGCCGATGAGCGCAAACAACCGATCAAAGCCCGCGCGCGCCGGAGCCCAGCGCTCAGCCATCATGTTCGCGTTAGCGAGGCAGCGCACGAAATGTGTGTCCTTCGCGTACGAACCGCTCGCGCATTGTTCGTAATGCTCAATTGCCTCCGGGTAGCGGCCGGCCTCGCTAAGCGCGAGCGCGAGCGCGGCGCGATTGGCGGCAGTGGGCGAGCGCTCGAATTCTTGCTCGGCGTGGCGAATGTCACCCTGCGGATTTACCGCGCTCGTCACCGCGCGCAGCACTTTGCGTCCGCCGCGTGTCATGCGCATATCGGGCAAATATTCCATGAATAAATACGCCGCGCTGCCGATCAACGGAAACGCAAGCAAGATCATGATCCAGTACGTCGAGCGTCCCGTTTTCAACGCATGCGCTGCGAAAAAAACAGCGATGATGAGGTGCAGTGATCCGGCGATGTAGGGCATGAAATTTCCTCGTGAGCTGCGCTCTGTCGAGGCGCATCGAATAGCCAAATTGTCCACCAATTCGCGCTCAAATAGTTTCAAACGCGCCGCACATCGGCACGATTCAGACGATTGGCAGTTGCCTACATTTGGTTGCAAATTGCCTTCTGCGCGCATCGCGTTGTTGACGCATCGCTTCCACGTTTTCTTGCAGCAAAAACACCGCATTCGTCGCTATCGTGTTTTCGCGATTTACGCGTTTTGTGCTCACGCCTGCATACGATGAGGCCGCGAGTATTTGCTCGCGTTTTGTTAGGAGACTTACCAATGAAGACCTCATTTGTTGCTGCATCTTTCGGTGCAATCCTTGCTGCAGCCGCGCTCACGGCCTGCGTCGTTGTTCCCGTCGGGCCCGATGGTCGAGCCTTTCCGCTGCAACCCATGCCCACGCAGCATCCCGCTACACCGACCGTCGTTGCGCCGCCCGCGCCTGCCGTCATGAGCGCGCGGCTCTATCCACTCAACAGCACCGCGCAAGCCTCAGGCCTCGCCGCCGGGCATGTGACCAATTACCTCGACGGAAAGGGAAGTTTCAACATTCAAATCGGCGGCGAACAATTCAGCGGCGAAGCCACGCGAGCGTCACGCGGCGCGAGCACTGGTGTCGCTAACGCGGTAGGCAGCCGCGGGTCCGGCATGAGCTGCAACTACACGATGAACAACGCCACACAAGGCTCAGGAAAATGCATGCTGACGACTGGCGCGGAGTTTCAACTGCATCTCGGAGGCTAGGGCAAACGCTAGTAGCGTGCTCGCAACTCTGAACTAAAACCTTAAGCAAAGCGCACCGCATGGTTACCATGCGGTGCAATCACAAAAGGAGGCTTTGTTATGTTGAAGAAATTGACAGTGGCGTGCGTCGGTGCGCTCATGCTCGCGGCAGCGTCAGGCGCATCCGCGCAGACCTACCCCGCCAAACCCGTAAAGCTCCTCGTGGGCTTCCCTGCGGGTGGCGGTTTGGATGTGCTGGCACGCATCATCGGGCAGCGCGTGAGCGAGCAGTGGGGACAACAAATCATCGTCGAAAACAAGCCCGGTGCGGGCAGCAATATCGCAGGCGAAATCGCTGCGAAAAGCGCGCCGGATGGCTACACGTTGTTACACACCAACATCGCGCTCATGAGCATCAACCCGGCGCTCTACGGCAAGATGAGCTTCGCGCCGATGAAAGACTTGACGCCCATCGTGCAGCTCGTGAACCTACCGCTCGCGGTAATGGTGCGCGCTGATTCGCCGTTTAATTCGATGAAGGACTTGGTGGACTTTGCGCGCGCCAATCCGGGCAAACTCAACTTCGGTTCCGGTGGCAATGGCGGCGTGCCGCATCTCGCGTTGGAGCTACTCAATTCGAGCTACAACTTGAAGATCACGCATGTGCCGTACAAAGGCAGCTCGGACGCAGTGAAAGATCTGCTCGGCGGACCGATTGATGTGATGTGCGACGCCATTAGCGTTGGGCTCTCGCAAGTCAAAGCAGGCAAGCTCAAAGCCCTCGCGGTGACCACCGAGTCACGGCACCCGGCATTGCCTGATACACCCACCACTACCGAAGCAGGTTACCCAAAATTTCAAGTGACCGGCTGGCAAGGTTGGGTCGCCCCAGCGGGCACGCCACGCGCCATTCTTGAGCGCGTCAACGCAGAAACCAACAAGGCTATGAATGACCCCGCAACGCGCGCCAAGCTTTTCGAGCAGGGCTATTTGCCCGCAGGCGGCAGCGTCGACGCATTCGCCAAGCAGCTCGCAGCGGATCAAGTGAAATGGGCGGAGTTGGTCAAGGTGTCGGGCGCGAGGATTGACTGATTCGAGTTTTGCGAACGCAGTAGCCTCGATGCAGCGAAGCGTAGTCGAGGAAACTCCTTTGCGTCGGGGCGTTAAGCCCTCGACCTTCACGCCCTGCCATTTTATTTAACCAAGTTGAGGCCGCGCCACGTCGCCACGGCAAAATAGCACTTTCCACTGTTCAGAAACGTTGCATGGCCCTCGACACTTGGCTCACTTTTTTCGTGGCTTCATGGCTTATTTCCATCTCGCCAGGATCTGGCGCGATTTACGCAATGAGCTGCGGGCTCAACCACGGGTTTCGTCGCGGCTTTGTCGGCACGCTGGGTTTGATCCTTGGAATTTGGACGGCGCTAGCAATCGTCGCAGTTGGCCTCGGCGCGATACTAAAAACATCGACGATGGCGTTCGATGCGCTGAAGTGGCTTGGCGTTGCTTACCTAGTCTATTTGGGCATTAAGCAATGGCGCGCCCCCGCTGTTCCGATGGCCGCCGCGTCCGGCGACACGAGCGCGGTTAGCGCGAAAACGTTGATCGCGAAAGGCTGGGCGGTGAACGCGACCAACCCCAAAGGCATCGTCTTCATGATGGCCGTGATGCCGCAGTTCGTCGATGCCAACGCACCGCTACTGCCGCAATATGTGGTCATCGCGCTGACCTTCGGATTCACCGACCTCGTAGTGATGGCGATTTACACCGGCTTCGCAGCGCGCGTGTTGACGTTTTTCCGTACCGAAGCGCAAATGCGCTTTCTAAATCGTTTGTTCGGTGGAATGTTTGTCGCCGCAGCCACCGCGCTAGCTACGTTCAAGCGGGCGAGTGGCTGAGTGATCGTACTAGCGCAGCACAACGTCCGCATAGCAAGCCTCAGTCTTGCCTCCGAGGCTGTCGGTATCGGTCATCAACCCCACGCTTTCAATCTCGCCCGGTTCTTCGCCGGGGAACGCGCGACGAAAATCGGCGCGTACATCGCGCGAGAACGATTGCCAATTGCCTAAGCCTTCCGCGCCGGAGCGGGCCACTAACTTTTTGATGCGTGTCGTGTTGGCGTTCGGATAAATGCTCTCGGTGCTCGCCTTGGCGTCCCACACGTATTGAATCGCGGCGAAAGGCAATTCATTGCCGCCGATGGCCTTGGCCATACTCATCGTCGCCCGCTCGGCAGCGTCGAGTTTGGTTCGGTCGCCCTTAAACGCGATGACCACGCGTACTGCCGAATCGTCTTTTCCCGGCGTTGCGGCTTCTGCCTCTGCGACCAACGCTGGCACATGCCAGCGCCAAGTCAGCTTCGATGCTTGCGCAAATTGCGATGGCACAGTCGCGACCCACAGCGACCACGCGCCGTCGGCCGTTGCGCGAATGCAGGGCTCGCCAGCGGCGCTGGACGTGCTGTAGGTCGTAGGTGTTTTGAAGCGGATGTTTACCGCGTGCCAAGCGGGATTGAGCGCATCGTTTGGCAGCACCAACGCGTCGGTTGCGGTGTTCACCGGACCCTCAATCACCTGCGTTGGCATCTGTGTGCACGCACTTAATGTGAGCGCTGCTGCACACGCGAGCAGTGCGCCAACAAGGCTTTTGACCGGACTTCCCCGCAAGAGAAATAGTTGCTGATTCATCTACGCCGCCCTCGATCTTTTGATACTTCGTTTTAACTCATGTAGCGTGCGGCGCAAGCACTTTAGCAAGCTGCGATGAAACTGCGGCGTTACCCGCAATCACTTGGTTGGTTTCGAGAAACTTGTCGCCGCCTTCAAAATCACACACAAAGCCGCCAGCCTCTCGCACCAACAGCGCACCGGCCGCGGCATCCCACGCGGCGAGGCTCATCACAAAAAATCCATCCATCCTGCCCGCCGCGACCTGTGCCAAATCTAGCGCAGCTGCACCCGTGCGCCGAATGCTGCCGCAACTGCGCGCCACATCCAGCCACGCAGGTAAGACCCGATCAAACGACTTGGCCGCCGCTGACGGCAACACACTGCCCACCAACGCCTTGCTAAGCTGAGGGCAACGCGAAACGGTCAACGCCCGAGGTTCGTCAGTGCCGATTCGTAGCCACGCGCCGCCGCCACGCTCGGCGTAAAAGCACTCGCCATAAATCGGATTAGAAATCACGCCAGCTTCCACCACGCCGTCGCGCTCGACCGCAATTGACGTCGCCACATACGGAAAGCCTTGCACAAAATTAAACGTGCCATCAATCGGGTCAACGATCCAGCGCACGCCTGTGGGTGGCGCGTCACCCAACGCTCGCGCGCCGCCTTCTTCGCCAAGCAGCGTGTCACCGGGGAACGCGGCCGCAATGCGCTCAGCGATCAGTGCTTCGACGGCAGCATCGGTCTCTGTCGCGAAATCGTTCGCCGATTTTTCGGTCGTCACGTGCTGTCGTGCATCAAAAGCCGCGCGAATCATCGCGTTGGTTTCGGCGACTAGATCGAGGGCAAACACGAGGCGGGGTTGAGTGGGTTTCATGAAATTAGAGAGATGTAAGTGAGCGTTCGTGGACATCCTTCGACATGCCCAAGACTAAAGGCAAGTCGAGCCATGAGCACGAAAAACAGCAAGTCAGAGTAATAATGTGCACACGAAACATCGGAGGCTCAAAAGTGTCCCACATCTCAATCAAGCGCGTCCACCATGCAACCCACACAGAAGCAAAAAAACTTGCCGACAAAGTTGCCGCGAAACTAGCCAAAGAATACGAATTGCGCTCCCACTGGGAAGACGACGTCCTGCATTTTGATCGCAGCGGCGTCAACGGCACACTATCCGTCGGTCCCAAAGAATTTCACGTGGAAGTAAAGCTGGGCTTCCTCATGGCGGCGTTCAAAGGGCCATTGCAGCAAGCGATGGAAAAGAATTTGGATTCGTTGATTCCGGCTGCTCAGCAGAAGGTTGCGGCAGCGAAGGCGCCAGCTAAGAAGCCTGCGAAGAAGATTTAGGCAGAGATCCTTAAAGTCCGTCCGACAGTTCGCACTTGATCGCCTTCTGGCCTCTGATCTGTTGCGTGCGTGGCATTGACGGTGTACCCAAAAGCTAGCATTGGAAGAGTGCATGTCAACTAAGAAAATCCCACACGGCGCGGCGCCGAGATTTGGAATAGGCGAGTGGTATGGGCGCTCTTTCGCGCATCTCACGCCTAGTGAGCGCGCAGATTTCGCCGCTTACGTCCCGAGTAAGTCAACAAGGCTGAACGCGAGCGAACGAGACCGTTTGGAAGTTCTCACACTTCGTTCGCAGAACGGCAACATGTCTCCTCGTGATCAAAAGCGGTTGCTTGAACTTCAACGTAAAGGGAAGATTGAGTTGGAGGGCAATCGTATTTGCCCGTTCAAACTTCGGAGTGGAGTTCCCACTTTGTGCACTAAGTCGGGTGGAGTCTGTTCCCTCCGACTGTATCAACGGGGTGACGACGGTCGCGTTCAGCCAGCTGAAGGTGAACGAGACGGCTTGCGTGCGGTTTGCCCAAATAGGTTTCACGAAGACCTAACGGCATTCTCGTGGGTAAGCACGAGCGGAATTGACGCTGCTGCCTACTTGAGCGTAGGCGAGGTCGGCTTTTTGGAGTCGGATCGCTCGCTTGATGGCGCTGGAGGTGATGACGTTGGGCGACTCGACATGATTCTTGTCGACAGTAACTCCATCGACGAGCCTAGCTTGAACTGGATCGCGGCGGAAATACAAGCGGTCTACTTTAGTGGGCCGGAGATGGCCACTGAATTTAGGGCAATTCGGGAAGACGTGGAAAACGGAGGTACTGGGTTGATCTGGCCCACGGAGGTTCGCCGACCAGACTATCGAAGCAGTGGCCCGAAAAGACTAATGCCGCAACTGCAAATAAAAGTCCCCACGTTACGTCGTTGGGGAAAGAAGATGGCGGTCATAATCGATGAGGCGTTCTATCAATCGCTAGGCGCGATGAGTACTGTTGAGCATCTGTCGAACTCTGATATTGCTTGGTTCGTTGCAAAGTTCCGCTGGAACGAATCAACACGTGCCTACCAGCTTACGCGCGGAAACATCATTATGACGACATTGGAGGAGGCTGTCGTCGGGTTGACGGCGGGACGTCCTGTATCCCAGCCCGAATTTGAAAAACGCATCCGCACCAACCTTGCTAAACAGCGTCCTAGCTTAAACGACAGCGCTGGAACCTTTGTCGAACCAATTCAGATCGCGTCCGATTAAAAGTTCATCCATCGTGGCATGGTGCGTATTCTTCATAGAGATGGGCCGCATTGCAAAACCATTTTTGGCTGACCACTGCTCTACCTCACTGGTGTTGTCGTAACTTAAAAGCGGGTCCGCACGGTGCTTGGCGCAAAGCGAAAATATCGCAGCATGATCTACTTCCCAACAGCTGTAAAGTCGGCGCGCGGCCTTAACGTATGGAGGATCAATGTAAGCTGCAGTCGACGCTGCATTCGCGTACTTGCGAAACTCCTTGAAACAGTCGGACTGAACAAATTGCAGGCGATCACGCAACGCGTAGATTAACCGTAGCCTGCGCGCTAGTGTCTCGGGATACCAACGCGAAGACAGGCCCTTTCCATTTTCGCCAGCCTTCACCAATCCTGCGCCTGGAGCCATGATTCCGCCTCGCTGCACTCGATTTCGTACGATGGTCTGAAACGCCAATTCCCGTGTGGAGTTGGCGGTCAAGGCTAAGGTCGCCTTAACTTGGGTTTCATTGACTTCAAACGCCAAAATTTGATCCACTAGCCACTCACAATCTTCGCTCAAGGTCGTCTTCCATACGGCGGCAACTGCGGGGTCAAGCTCGCAAAAAACAGCTTCGTCTACGAGATTTTCAGCGACAGAGGTGAGCGAGACGATTGCGCCGCCAGCAAAGGGCTCAAAGAGGCGTTTGGGCTGCGTCGCTCGCAACCACGCGCGAATTGTTGGTACCAGCCACGTTTTGCCTCCCGGATACCTGAAGGGACTCAGCTGCGGAATGGAGGACACATTCACGGCGCGCTTTGGATCGATAACGGGTATCGTCGGCAGCGGCAGTTGATATTCAGCTACAGGTTCACGGCATTCGAAAATTTGCGGTTCGTCGCTCAACGCTCTATCCCATTCATGAGCAATTGCGATCAATCGATCTGCCATCACCGAGGGCACACGAATTACTTGCGTAGGAGTGTGTTTCCACTTGGCTGCGTAGGTTGTCACTGATTTGCCCATGATGCTTAAGAAATCCTTGTTACAAGGGAATTTATCCCATGTAACAAGGAAACGCAAACAGTTTCCCTTACCGTTTAGGCGGCGTGTGACACGACGTAAAGGCTCGTGATTAAGCCAGGTAACGCCTACGGCAGCGAAAACGACTCCGCGCGTGCTCGTTTCCAGTAATACGCAAACACTTGATGGCTCGACGTGTCGTCCAACAATTCGCCCGGCTTAAGGAATTTGTAGAGCGTGGCCAGTGAGGTCACCTCGGTTGAACTGATGCGGCGGATGATGTGTTCGGGGCGCAGTTGATCGGGGTGCGTTAGGCCTGCGGCTGCTAGCAATTCGGCGAGCGCGTGCAGCGTGCTCTTGTGAAATTCGTTCACGCGTTCGGCTTTGGTGGGCACCACCAACGCGCGCTGGCGGTGTGGGTCTTGTGTCGTCACACCGGTCGGGCAGGTGCCCGTGTGGCAGCTTTGCGCTTGAATGCAGCCGAGCGCGAACATGAAACCACGCGCCGAATTACACCAATCCGCGCCCATCGCCATCGTACGAGCGATGTCAAACGCGGACACAATTTTTCCGCTTGCACCGACTTTCACGCGGTCGCGAACACCGATGCCAACTAACGTGTTGTGCACCAAAAGTAGCGCTTCTCGGAGCGGTACGCCGACGTGATCGACAAACTCAACTGGAGCCGCACCGGTGCCGCCTTCCGAGCCGTCGACCACGATGAAGTCCGGCGTGATGCCCGTCTTCACCATGGCTTTAGCAATCGCGAAAAATTCCCACGGATGGCCAATCGCGAGTTTCATTCCTGCGGGCTTTCCACCGGAAAGTTCGCGCATTTTCGCGATGAATTCGAGCATTTCGATCGGCGTTGAGAACACGTTGTGGCTCGCGGGCGACACGCAATCCATACCGACCGGAACGCCGCGCGCTTCGGCGATCTCCGTTGTGACTTTCGGACCGGGCAACACACCGCCGTGGCCGGGCTTCGCGCCTTGTGAAAGTTTGAGCTCCACCATCTTGACCTGCGGATCTTGCGCTTGTTCCGCGAAGCGAACAGGGTCAAACTTTCCGTCTGCAGTGCGACATCCGAAGTATCCGCTGCCCAATTCCCAGATTAAGTCGCCGCCATATTCGCGGTGATAGCGCGAGATCGAGCCTTCACCTGTATCGTGCGCGAAGCCGCCCGTCTTCGCGCCTTGGTTCAGTGCGCGAACGGCGTTGGCCGAAAGCGCGCCGAAGCTCATCGCGGAAATATTGAATACCGACGCGGAATACGGTTGCGCGCAGTTCGCGCCAATCGTGATGCGAAAATCCGGCGCGGAGGGTTTCGCCGGCGCGATGGAATGGTTCATCCATTCGTAGCCCGGCTCATAGACGTCAAGCTGCGTGCCGAACGGGCGCTTGTCGGACTCTTTCTTTGCGCGTTGGTACACGAGCGAGCGCGAGGCGCGAGAAAACGGTGAGGCTTCGTTGTCGCTCTCGATGAAGTATTGGCGAATCT
>Ga0209717_1004162_pt1 | contig 12103 bp, 16 predicted proteins | sample AD_UKC048_MetaG_FD_184418 | JGI IMG/M metagenome (GOLD analysis project Ga0209717, IMG submission 184418) | Active sludge microbial communities of municipal wastewater-treating anaerobic digesters from USA - AD_UKC048_MetaG (SPAdes) (version 2) | ecosystem: Engineered > Bioreactor > Anaerobic >... | reverse complement strand
GCGGATTGCCCGCAACGACAGCCAGCTCATCCAGCCACACGGCAGCAGCACCGGGATCGGCGGCCGACGCCTTGAACAAGGCCTCAGCGTAAGGACGGGCAATGGTTGCAATTTCAGCCATGGCGCGCTCTTACAGTTCGGTCTTCAGACGGCCCAGCAGGTCCGCGTGGACACCGGCATTGACTTCCTTGCGGAGAATCTGCTCGGCACCCTTGACGGCCAGCGCAGCCACCTGCTCACGCAGGGCTTCACGGGCTTTCACGGTTTGCTGCTCGGCTTCAACCCTGGCGGCAGCAACAATCTTGTTGCCTTCCTCAGTGGCCTTGGCCTTGGCTTCTTCAATGATGGCCTGTGCGCGACGCTCGGCATCAGCCAGGCGTGCAGCGGTCTCGTTGCGCGACTTGGCCAGCTCGTCTTCTACCCGCTTGTTGGCGGATGAGAGTTCAGCTTTGGCCTTGTCGGCGGCGGCGAGGCCGTCAGCGATCTTTTTGGCACGTTCGTCCAGAGCAGTAGCGATGGGAGGCCACACGAATTTCATCGTGAACCACACCAGGATCGCGAAAACAACTAGCTGGACCAACAGGGTTGCATTGATACTCACAGCAACACCCTTTCAGTCAATAGGTGAAGGGGCCGCCGATTACTTCAGCACGAACGGGTTGGCGAACGCGAACATCATCGCGATACCGACGCCGATCAGGAAAGCCGCGTCGATCAGACCGGCCAGCAGGAACATCTTGGTTTGCAGTTCGTTCATCAGCTCAGGCTGACGGGCTGCAGACTCGAGGTACTTGCTGCCCATGATGCCGATACCGATACAAGCGCCAACAGCGCCCAGACCAATGATGAGACCGGCAGCGAGTGCAACAAAGCCGAGTACGTGTTCCATTTTTAGCTCCTGAGAATAAAAGTTAATGGTTAAAGGGAAAGGGAAACTCTGAAAAAAACTACTTGAGAACTAGTGGGCGTCGTGGGCCTGCCCCACATAGACCAGCGTCAACATCATGAAAATGAAGGCCTGCAGCGCCACGATCAGGATGTGAAAGATGGCCCAGATGGAACCCACGATGACCTGACCAATCGGCAGCAGGATGCCGGACAGCGACAGTGCCGCACCACCACCCATCAGGGCGATCAGCATGAACACCAGCTCACCGGCGTACATGTTGCCGAACAACCGCATGCCGTGTGACACGGTTTTGGCAGCAAACTCGATCATCTGCATCAGGAAGTTGACAGGCCACAGCAGTGGGTGCGCGCCAAAGGGAGCGGTGAACAACTCGTGAATCCAGCCGCCCAAACCCTTGATCTTGACGTTGTAAGCCAGGCAGACCAGCAACACGCCAGATGACAAACCCAGCGTGGTGGATAAGTCAGCCGTGGGGACTACACGCATGTAGGCGTGATGGGGGTCGTGACCTGCAGCGCCGTAAATCTTCTCCCAAATCCAGGGGATCAGATCAACCGGCAAAAAGTCCATCGCATTCAACAGGAAAATCCAGACGAACACCGTGAGGGCCAATGGAGCGACCAGCTTGCGGCTGGTGGCGTTGTGAATGATGCCTTTGGCCTGCGTGTCGACCATTTCAACCAGCATTTCGACCGCGGCCTGAAAACGGCCCGGCACACCGGCGGTGGCGGATTTGGCAGCTTTCCAGAGGAAAAATGTACCCAGCACACCCATTAGGACCGACCAGAAGATCGAATCGAGGTTGAAGACCGAAAAGTCGATCACACCGCTCATCGCCTTGTTTTGCAGATGCGTCAGGTGGTGACCAATGTATTCACCTGCGGTGGGTCCGTGTTCAGCAGCCATCTGTTTACTCGTTTTTAAGTTCTACGCTTTTTCAAGCAAGTTGAATCATTTCCCGGGACGCACCAGCAGCGCCACCCAATACACCTTCATGGTTACCACCAGACCCACCAGCATTGCCGGCCAGCTCAAGTCAGTAACCAGCCTTGGCGCCGCGAACAACATCGCAACCGTCAAGGCTATCTTGACCATTTCCCACAAAAAGAACCCGAACACCGCAGCACCCGGATTCACCAGCGTCACGCGGCTCATCAGACCCCGGGCGAACAGGGCAGCGGGGATCACCACCGCCAACGCACCGTAACCCGCCGACCAGCCCACGTTTTGTCGCCCTGTCAGACCCCAGGCGGCAATTGCCACCACAAGACCCACTACCGCCTGACCCGCAATCACCCGCCAGGGGGAAACCGACGGGGATTTTTCTCGCAGCTGGCGCGCCTGTTCGGCGGTCAGCGGCTTGAATTCAGGCTCTTCTGCCTCCACGTGCAAAGCTTGCGAGGTTTCCACCATATTTGGTCCGGGTGCCATTGTGATCATGTCAGATTACGCGCAGGTTACACCCTGAAAACTTCAGCAAAGCCATTGATTATACGTAGAAACCCGCGCCTCAAGCAAGTGCCCGGCAAAACCTCAAAGGGCGTCACAATCCTCTCCATTCTGCGTCATCTTTCCAGTGTCATCTGACCGCCGTGCGGTGTCGCGCAAAGGTTTCTTCATGCTCATGTTTTCGAAATTTCTGCACCTCGCCGCCGCCATCATCTGGCTGGGCGGCATGGTGTTTGTATTGACCAGCCTGCGCCCTGTGGCCATTGCGCAGCTGCAGCCTTCCGCACGTCTCACCCTGCTCAGCGCCGTGCTGGTGCGCTTTTTCATGCTGGTGTGGGCAAGCGTGGTTGCCCTGCTGCTGACCGGTTTGCACATGATGATCAGCACCGGCATGAGCAATGCACCCAAGGGCTGGCACTGGATGCTGGGCATTGGCCTGCTGATGTTTGCGATCTTTGGCCATCTGTATTTCGGCCCGTTCAAGCGGCTCAAGCGTGCCGTGGCGCGCGCAGACTGGCCGCGCGCCAGCGTGCATCTGGCCAACATCCACAGGCTGGTCGTGGCCAATTTCTGCCTGGGCTGGGCAGCCGTGGCGGCCGTGGTTTTTGTCAGCTGACAGATCACGGGTATCGGCGCGGGAGTTTGGCGGGGCAGGGATAATCCGGGCATGACCGCCACGCCCGCTCCAAGCGACACTTTGCCTGACACCCTGTGCTTCCTCAACGGTGACTACACCGCGCTCAAGGACGCCAAAATCAGCGTAATGGACCGGGGCTTCATCTTCGGTGATGGCGTGTACGAGGTGCTGCCGGTTTATGCGGGCCAGATTTTCCGCTTTGACCAGCACATGGCGCGACTCAGCCGCAGTCTGGCCGAGCTGCGCATCACCAACCCGTACGCACCGACCCAATGGCTCGAAATTGCTACTAAATTAATAGCTACTCACGCATATTCCACAAGGGCTGAAGGCCAAAATGGCACCCTAAAAGACGGTGTTTTACCGTCCCAGTTGATCTACATCCAGATCACCCGTGGCGTGGCCCCGCGCGACCATGTGATGCCGCCGGGCCTGTCGCCCACCGTGTTCGTGATGATCAACACCATGACCGCGCCGTCTGCGCTGCAACGCGCCCAGGGCGTGGCCTGCGTCACCGCCGATGACTTTCGCTGGGAAAAGGCGCACATCAAAACGACCAGTTTGCTCGGTGCGGTGTTTGCCCGCCAGATCAGCTTTGATGCGGGTGCGGTGGAGACCGTGATGTTTCGCGACGGCTTTTTGAGCGAAGCCTCATCCAGCAACGTGTGGGTGGTCAAAAACGGCACCGTTCTGGGCCCGCCCAAAGACAACCTGGTGCTCGAAGGCATTCGTTACGGGCTGATTGAAGAGCTGTGCCGCGAGGCGGGCATCGGGTTTGAGTTGCGCCGCATCAGCCGCGACGAGGTGTTCAGCGCCGACGAGCTGCTGCTTTCCAGCGCCACCAAGGAAGTGCTGGCCATCACGCGGCTGGACGGTCAGCCGGTTGGAAATGGCTTGCCCGGCCCCATATGTGAACGGCTGTATGCGGGCTACCAGCACGCCAAACAGCTCCGCTAACCCACCCGCCCGCCTGAACACGAAATAGCCGACCACCATGCCCCTGCCACCCGCCGATACCGCCACCCCGTCGCTCATCGAATACCCGTCGCAGTTCCCGATCAAGGTCATGGGGGAGCGCGTGGAGGGCTTCGTCCACGCCGTCACGGCCATCGCGCACGCCTTTGACCCGGCTTTTGACGCCGCCACCATCGAGCTGCGCGAGAGCAAGGGCGGCAAATACCTGGGTGTCACCATCACCATCACCGCCACCAGCCGCGAGCAGCTCGACGAGTTGTATCGCACGCTGAGCACGCATCCGATGGTGAAGGTGGTTTTGTAGGCCGTTGTGGAGCCAATCATCCAGAACCTTGGCCGGGTGGACTACCTGCCCACCTACGCCGCCATGCAGGAATTTACAAGCCAAAGAGGCCTCCAGCCCTCGCCGGGTATGCCGGACCAGCTATGGATTTGTGAGCATCTACCTGTTTTTACACAAGGTCTGGCCGGCAAACCGGATCACCTGCTTAACCCCGGCGACATCCCGGTGGTGGCGACCAACCGCGGCGGGCAGGTGACCTACCACGGCCCCGGGCAGGTGGTGGCGTACCCGCTGATCGACCTGAAACGCGCGGGCTATTTCGTCAAGGAATACGTTTACCGCATTGAAGAGGCCGTGATCCGCACGCTGGATGTTTTTGGCGTCACCGGGCACCGCGTGGCGGGTGCGCCCGGCATTTACGTGCGGCTGGACGACCCCGGCTCCCACGCCCTGCTGCCCCAGCGCCCCAAAAAGGCCGAAGCACAAAATGGGGGTCACACCCCCATCAAGTCTGCAATTAAGTCCGAACCGGACTTTTCAGGCCTCGGCAAAATCGCCGCGCTGGGCATCAAGGTCAGCCGCAACTGCACGTATCACGGCGTCGCGCTGAACGTGGCGATGGACCTGGAACCCTTCTCCCGCATCAACCCCTGCGGCTACACGGGCCTGCAAACCGTGGATCTTTCTACAATCGGGGTATCTGCCAGCTGGGCTGAGGCCGCCGACGTCTTGAGTCGCAAGCTCGCCACCTATCTGGCTCCCTGAACCTGCCCTACCCCATGACCACCACCAACCCAACCGTCCGCGAAGCCCAGTCTGTCGAGACCTACGATGCCAGCGCCAAACAGAAGGCAGGCGCCAAGCTCTCGCGTATCCCGGTCAAGGTGGTTCAGGGCGAGGTGTTGAAGAAGCCGGACTGGATTCGCGTGAAAGCCGGTTCGCCCAGCACGCGTTTTTATGAGATCAAGGACATCCTGCGCGCCAACAAACTGGTCACGGTGTGCGAAGAAGCATCCTGCCCCAACATCGGCGAATGTTTCGGCAAAGGCACGGCCACCTTCATGATCATGGGCGACAAGTGCACGCGGCGCTGCCCGTTCTGCGACGTGGGCCATGGCCGCCCCGACCCGCTGGATGTGAACGAGCCCGAAAACCTGGCCAAAACCATCGCCGCACTCAAACTGAAATATGTGGTGATCACCAGCGTGGACCGAGACGACCTGCGCGATGGCGGGGCCCAGCATTTTGTGGACTGCATCAGCCGCATCCGCGAGCTCTCACCCACCACGCAGATCGAGGTGCTGGTGCCCGACTTTCGCGGCCGCGACGACCGCGCACTGAAGATTTTGCAGGCCGCCCCGCCCGATGTGATGAATCACAACCTGGAGACGGCGCCGCGCCTGTACAAGGAGGCGCGGCCGGGATCGGACTACCAGTTCAGCCTGAACCTGCTCAAGAAGTTCAAGGCGCTGCACCCCAACGTGCCGACCAAAAGCGGCATCATGGTCGGCCTGGGCGAGACCGATGACGAGGTGCTGCAGGTGATGCAGGACATGCGCGACCACCACATCGACATGCTCACCATCGGCCAGTATCTGGCGCCCAGCACGTCACACCTGACCGTGAAACGCTACGTGCACCCCGACACGTTCAAGATGTTTGAGGCCAAGGCTTACGAAATGGGTTTCAGCCACGCTGCCGTGGGCGCGATGGTGCGTAGCAGCTACCACGCCGATGTGCAGGCGGGGCATGCGATGGGGTCTTTGAACGGGTAGGGCTGGCAAAACAATGCCGTCGGAGCCGTGAGACACAGCAGGATTGACGCTCACATCGCATTGAGGCCGCATGAAGGCCGAGTCATCCCGCATCCAAAAATGGAAACGAGCGGCCGACGAATCCGGAATGGAGCCCGCTGCTCCGTTCTTATTATTTCCCCGCCAAATAACCACCCTCCACCCAAGCCACTGCACTCGCGCGGTTCAGCTTGAATGAGGGCGCGGCGCGCACCTGCGCCAGCAGGTCGCCCAGTTCGTCGTGTGCGCTCAGCGTGGCACTGGGGTGCTCATCGTCGGGCACGATATCCAGCGTCACGGTCACGCGGGCCGGACCGGCGCTGACGGTGATGCTCTGGTGCAGGCTGGCGTGCAGTTGCTGCTCGCTGCGGCGGACAAACTCACTGGCGGTTTTCACCAGCGTGTGAAACGCCGCGGTGTCCAGCGGTTTGGGGTTCTTCTTGTCGCGGCCCATGGTCCAGGGGCCGACCAGTGCGGGCTCGGACGCGCCGTCGGGCGTCATGGTCACGGCCCAGCCATCGTCGTCTTCGTTTTTGATGACCTGTGCGGTCCAGCCATCGTTGCGCCACAGGCGGGGTTCCAGGGTTTTTGGGGGTTGGTCGGTCAATTGCGGGCCCGGTTGTGAAAAAATCAGTGCGAGCGGATAGTATCTGTCCTTTCGGTGGACTGCTGAATGCTACAAAATTAATAGCTACTCGCGCATATCCCACGAGGGCTAATGACCTATTTCACCCCTAAAACAGGCACCAAATCATGAATTACCAGGCGAACCCGGCACGTTACGACAGCAACACCATGCAATACCGCGCCAGCGGCAAGAGCGGGCTGAAGCTGCCTGCCATCACGCTGGGCCTGTGGCACAACTTTGGTGACGCCACACCGTTTCAGACCCAGCGCGACATGCTGCGCACGGCGTTTGATTTGGGCATCACCCATTTCGACCTGGCCAACAACTACGGCCCCCCGGCGGGCAGCGCCGAGACCAATTTCGGCGAGCACATGCGGCGTGATTTCAAGCCGTATCGCGACGAGTTGCTGATCTCCAGCAAGGCCGGTTACGACATGTGGCCCGGCCCTTATGGCCAGGGCGGCGGCTCGCGCAAGTATGTGCTGGCCAGTCTGGACCAGAGCCTGAAACGCATGGGCCTGGAATATGTGGACATTTTTTATTCACACCGGTTTGACCCCGATACCCCGCTGGAAGAAACCATGGGTGCGCTGGCGACGGCCGTGCAGCAGGGCAAGGCGTTGTACGCCGGCATTTCCAGCTACTCCGCCACCAAGACGCGCGAGGCCGCAGCCATTCTGAAAGCCATGGGGGTTCCCATGCTGATCCACCAGCCCTCATACAGCATGATGAATCGCTGGATTGAGGGCGAGCTGCTGGATGCGCTGGAAGACAACGGCATGGGCTGCATCGCCTTCAGTGCGCTGGCGCAGGGGCTGCTGACCAGCAAATACCTCAACGGTGTGCCCGCTGATGCGCGCATCAACCGCCCGGGCGGCGGCTCCTTAAAACAGGACCACCTGAGCCCGCAAAATCTGGCGCATGTGCGTGCCCTGAACGAGATGGCTATCGCCCGCGGCCAAAGCCTGGCCCAGATGGCTGTGGCCTGGGTGCTGCGCGACCCACGCGTGACGTCGGCGCTGATTGGCGCGAGCCGCCCGGAGCAGATTGTGGAACTGGTGGGCGCACTCAAGCAGCCTGCTTTTTCTGCCGCCGAACTGGCGGCGATTGACCAGCATGCGGTGGATGGTGGCCTGAATTTGTGGAAACGCCCGTCCACCGATCAGCGGCTGGCCTGACTGGATTTCAGGCCTCAGGCCTGGCCGGCGCCATCTTTTCCCAGGCGGCCACGGCTTCAGCGGCATACATCAATGCCGGGCCACCACCCATGTACACACACACCGACAACATTTCTTCGAGTTCAGCCCGCGTGCACCCCAGCCGGTGTAGCGCCTTCACGTGAAAACCGATGCAACCGGAACAATGCTGCGTGATGCCAATGGCCAGCGCAATCAGCTCTTTCTGTCTGGCACTCAGCGCGCCATCTGTCATGGCAGCGCGGGCCAGCTGGCCAAATCCCGCCATGGCGTCGGGCTGCGCCTTGCGAAAAGGTGCCAGACTCTCGTTGATATCGTGAATCAGACTGCTGTGATCAAACGTACTCATATCCTGTTCCGTTCCAGTGAAGAAGAAGCCGCGCGCCGGGAGGTAGCGGCATGAAAGCCAATCTTTACGCGCTGGGCGCCATTGCCCTGTGGGCCACACTGGCGGCGTTGGGGGTGTCGCTGTCGCACGTGCCGCCGTTCCTGTTAACCGGCCTGTCGCTGCTGATCGGTAGTGTGATCGCCCTGCCGCTGTTGCGACATGACCTAAATCAATGGCGCGTGCCGGCTTCCACGCTGGCGCTGAGTGTGTATGGGTTGTTCGGGTTTCACTTTCTGCTGTTCATGGCCCTGCGCCACGCGCCGCCGGTGGAGGCGAATCTGGTCAACTACCTGTGGCCGCTGTTCATGGTGGTGCTGTCACCCCTGCTGCTGCCGGACATTCAATTGCGCAGCGCACACGTGGCGGCGGCCCTGCTGGGGTTTGCAGGGGCCGCCATGGCGATCCTGGGCGCCAGCAGCGGCAGCACGCCGGGCGGCATCATCACCGCTGCAGGCTGGTCGTGGGGCTACCTGCTGGCACTGGCCTCGGGCCTGATCTGGGCCAGCTATTCGCTGCTGACCAAACGCGTCAAGCCCTTTCCCACAGCGGCCATCGGCCTGTTTGGCTTGCTGTCAGGCTTGCTGTCACTGCTGTGTCATTGGCTGCTGGAGCCCGCAGTGCATTTGAGCGGGAACGACTGGACGCTGATTGTTCTGATGGGGCTGGGGCCGCTGGGCGCGGCTTTTTTCCTGTGGGACCGGGCCCTGAAACTGGGTGACGCACGGCACATCGGCATCCTGAGTTACCTGACGCCATTGACATCCACGATGATGCTGCTGGCCGTGACCCATCGCCCGCTAACCTGGCCGATCGCGCTGGCAACCGTGATGATTGTGGGTGCGGCGATCTGGGGGCTGCGCAGCCGCTGAGCCTGTTCTCAGGCGTGATTGCGGCTGGCACCGGCGGAAATAATGCCCGAGCGGCGCTCCACCTGTCCGGTGTAAGCCACCTGAGCCGGGTCTTCAGATTCCAGCACCTCCCGCGCCCAGGGGCCCAGTTTGCCGGCATCGATTTTCAGCACTTCCTGCTTCACTGCCAGAATCTGTGCCGGGTGCATGGAGAAGCTGCGCAGGCCCAGGCCCAGCAGCAGTCGGGTGAGTCCGACATCACCCGCCATCTCGCCACACACGCTCACGCTCTTGCCCTGCGCCTGACACTCGGCAATAGTCTCGGCCACCAGACGCAACACGGCGGGGTGCATGGGGTCATACAGGTGCGCAACCGACTCATCCGCGCGGTCAATCGCCAGCGTGTACTGAATCAGGTCGTTGGTGCCGATGGACAGGAAATCGAAATATTTCAGGAACAGCTTCAAGGTCAGCGCTGCGGCCGGGATTTCAATCATCGCGCCCAGCTGAAGCGGCCCGTAACCCTGGCCACGACGGTCCAGATCGACACGTGCCTGATCCAATAGCGCCAGCGTCTGGCGAATTTCACTGGCGTGCGCCAGCATGGGAATCAGCAGGTTGACGCGGCCATGCGCTGCGGCGCGCAGGATGGCCCGCAGCTGCGTCATGAACATGGCTGGGTCCGCCAGACTCCAGCGAATGGCGCGCAGGCCCAGCGCCGGGTTGAGGTGGCCTTCGTCCTTGTGCGCCTCGCTCAGCTGTTTGTCAGCACCCACGTCAATTGTGCGGATGGTGACCGGCATGCCCTGCATGCCTTCGACCGCGCTTTTGTAGGCCTGATACTGCTCTTCTTCGTCGGGCAATTCACCCTGCCGACCCATGAAGAGAAACTCACTGCGGAACAGGCCCACACCCACTGCGCCGGCCTTGACCGCGCCGATGGCGTCTTCGGGCATTTCGATGTTGGCCAGCAGTTCTACCTTCTGCCCGTCCATGGTGATGGCCGGGGTATGCCGCAACCGGGAGAGGCGGCCGCGCTCAAGCTCACCCTGACGCTGCTTGAAGCCATACTCCGCCAGAATGATGGGCGACGGGTCCACGATGACCACGCCCGCATCACCGTCGATGATGACCCAGTCATCCTGGCGCACCAGCTGGCTGCTGGAGCGTGCACCCACCACGGCGGGAATATCCAGACTGCGGGCCACAATGGCCGTGTGCGATGTCTTGCCCCCCACATCCGTCACAAAACCGGCAAACACACTCTGCTTGAACTGCAGCATGTCCGCAGGCGACAGGTCGTGAGCCACCAGAATCAGCGGCACATCCACCGTATCGTCCAGCAGCAGATCCTGCTGCGAGGTTTTGCGATGGCTGCGCAGCGACACCGGAACGATCGGTGACGCCGCGCCTTTCATGGCCAGCAGGACTTTTTCGGTGATCTGTTCGAGGTCGGCCTTGCGCTCACGCAGGTACTCGTCCTCCATCTCGTCGAACTGGCGGGCGATCACCTCCAGCTGGGTGGTCAGCGCCCATTCAGCGTTGTACAACCGGTCCGTGATCCAGTGCTTGACGCCGCCGATCAGCTCTTCGTCCTGCAGCAGCATCAGGTGAACGTCAAGCAGGGCCGTCAGTTCATGGGGCGCCTCTTTGGGCCCCATGAGGGACACGCTTTTTTGCAGGCGGTGAATTTCATCAACCACGGCATTGCGCCCCACCCGCACCCGGTCAATCTCGGACGACACCTGCGAAGGCTGGATGAAATAGTGCGCCACATCCACGCGGCTGGAAGCAATCAGCACGGCGCGCCCAATGGCGATGCCCCGGGCGACTGCCAGACCGTGGATGGAGAACGTCAAATCACTCTCCCTCGCCGAATTTATCGTTGATCAGCGCGAGCAGGGAATCCATCGCCTCCTGCTCGCGATCACCGGCAGTCTCGACCTCCACAGTAGAGTCCAGGCCGGCTGCCAGCATCATCACGCCCATGATGCTCTTGGCATTCACCCGGCGCGAACCGCGGGACATCCAGACCTCACACGGAAAGCTGCCCGCCAGTTTGGTCAACTTGGCGGAAGCTCGGGCGTGCAGGCCCAGCTTATTGCTGATGGTCACGGTGCTCTTGATCATTGTTTCTTTTTGCCTGATTTTGGGGAGCCGTCACGGCGACCTGCATCACACCCTGCGAGCCGCCCGCCAGGGCGCGCGCGGCCAGCAGGTCCAGCGCCTCGTGGCGGTAGGTCATGGTGCGCAGCAGCATGGGCATGTTCACGCCCGCGATGAGTCTGGAGTCGATACCATCGACCAGCTTTTGCGCGATGTTGCAGGGCGTGGCACCGAACAGGTCGGTAAACAGCAGCGTCTGCTTCGCACCCATGCGGGTCATCAGCGCGCGCGCCTGCTCCAGAGACACTTCGGGCGACACATCGGGCAGCACGTCCAGCGCTTCGATATCGGCCTCGGCCGCGGGGAAGACATGCAGTACGCACTGGCGCAGTGCACTGGCCAGCGGCGCGTGGGCAATGATGAGGGTCGCGATCGTCATGATGAACGTTGATTATGGCTTTTGGATGCCCAAAAATAAGCGTAGGACAACACACCACACCCCAAATAGACCCCAAAAGCCAGCTGAAAAGACAACACGTCGCCAAAGCCCAGCGCATGAAACCCGTCAATCAGCAGGCCCACGCCCCACTGAATCACAAACACGCCCAGAAAAATGACCAGGTTGTAGGCTGACAGCGCCCGCCCGGCCAGCGCCGCAGGGAACGCCATGGCCACCGCAGGCTGCGACAGCGAAACAAAGGTACAACTCATGCAATACAACGCCCAGAGCACACCAGCCCCCGTAGATATTGCCTGACCAGCTATGACAATAATAGCAAGAATCATGAAGCTCAGCGGCAGGCCCCACACCATCAGCCGGTCTGCACTGATGCCACGCCGCGTCAGCCCGGGATTCACCAGCCCCCAGGTCCAGAAGGTGCCCAGCATGG
>Ga0209717_1004149_pt1 | contig 12123 bp, 10 predicted proteins | sample AD_UKC048_MetaG_FD_184418 | JGI IMG/M metagenome (GOLD analysis project Ga0209717, IMG submission 184418) | Active sludge microbial communities of municipal wastewater-treating anaerobic digesters from USA - AD_UKC048_MetaG (SPAdes) (version 2) | ecosystem: Engineered > Bioreactor > Anaerobic >... | reverse complement strand
ATTTAGTGTATCCTTCCACCAGGTCTTGCCTGACCTCTTTCATCTCCGACTTACTAAGCGAAGAATTCATGAAATGGGCCAGGTTATGGTCAGTGCCGTAGTTCCGGAGATTGTCAACCTGGTTCTTCATCAGGGCGATGAGGGGTGATACAATGATGGCTGTTCCTTCGCACATCATGGCAGGCAGCTGGTAACAGAGCGATTTGCCCCCGCCTGTGGGCATAATTACAAAAGTATCTTTCCTCGAAAGAAGATGTTTGATGATGATTTCCTGGTTCCCTTTAAAATTATCAAAACCAAAGACATCCTTCAGTACCTCCTTCATCGATAAGGCTTCCTTGACTATCATTAATGCAACCTAAAATTGAGTATCTTTGTCAGTAAATCAGAGTATCTATAACTATCGATAGCAGATTATATTTTTATAAATATACGATTTTTTGAAAAAAGCCAGACAAACATGATTTTTTTAACTTTTTTTAAAATATTTTCTCGAAAAATTAACAGACTGAAATACTGATTGTTTTGAAAACTTACGAAGAGATCAGGAAAATTGCGCAACAAACTGTCCGCGCCGAAAGAGATGCCATCAATGGTTTGCAGGATTCCATCGGCGACGATTTCGTGAGCCTGGTCCGGCTGATCCTCGAAAACCAGGGGCGTGTCATCATTACCGGAATCGGCAAAAGCGCCATCATTGCGGAAAAGATCGTATCGACACTCAACTCCACGGGCACCCCGGCCGTTTTTATGCACGCTGCCGATGCCATTCACGGTGACCTGGGCATCATCCAGAAGGAAGACCTGGTGATCTGCCTGTCGAAAAGCGGTGAAACACCGGAAATCAAAGTCCTGATCCCATTGCTGAAACACCGTGGAAACAAGCTTGCGGCCATCGTCGGGAACCCATCGTCTTACGTGGCAAGGTCAGCCGATTTCGTGCTCAATTCTTCGGTGCCGAAAGAGGCTTGTCCGAATAACCTCGCCCCGACCAGCAGTTCTACGGCACAGCTTGTGATGGGTGACGCCCTGGCGGTAGCCCTCCTGGAGTGCCGCGGATTTACCGCAGGGGATTTTGCCCGGCTGCACCCGGGCGGTTCACTGGGCAAACAGCTTTACCTGAAAGTTTCGGATCTCTCGATAAATAACGAGGTGCCGCGGGTTGATGCAGACGCGGATATCAGCCAGGTGATCATGGAGATCTCGGCCAAACGCCTGGGCGCTACGGCCGTAATCAGCAATGGAACAATGGTCGGTATCATTACCGATGGCGACCTGCGAAGGATGCTGGAGAAAAATACGGACCTGAAAGAGGTCCGCGCAAAAGATATTATGACAATCCATCCCAGGACTATTCCGGCCGACAGCCTGGTCGTCGAGGCACTGGCGCTGATGAGAAACAATAATATTACCCAGTTGCCTGTGACCGAAAATGACCGCTATGTCGGTGTTATTCACCTGCATGATATTTTAAAAGAAGGGATCTTGTGAACGATTTTGGTCCCCGGTTGTTCTTTTAGGATCGATGAATTTACTTTTACCCGATGATCCGGTATTTCCGATATATTTTTCTCCTTCTCTGGATGATTGCGATTGTACCGGCGATCGTGTTTTCCCAGGAGACCCGGATAACCGGAAAGATCACCGATGCCCGCACCGGTGAGCCCATTCCTTTTGTGAATGTTTATTTTCCCAATACAACAACCGGGGCTACTTCCGATGCTGAGGGGAGTTATACGCTGATCACTACCCGGCCCGGAGACTCCATCTGCGCCTCAGCGGTTGGATACCAAATGCAAATAGCACATATTCAGAAAGGTAAAATCCAGACGATCCATTTTGTCCTCTCCGAGTCCACTACAACACTCCATGAAATACAGGTCAGGCCCGAGGAAAGATGGGTTGAACTGCTCATGAAACTGGTCATTAAAAACAAGGAGAAAAACAATCCCGACCGGATTGAAACCTACCAATGCCAGGTATACAATAAAATCCGGATCGATATAAATAATGTCGACCCGCAACTGAGGGAGAGGAGGATTTTCAAACCGATTGATTTTGTTTTTGAACACCTGGATACCAGTGAGATCGGTCAGAAAATTTTCCTGCCATCGCTGATCTCAGAATCGGTCTCCGATTACTATTTCAGGAAATCCCCCCGGTCAACCCGGGAAGTTATCAAAGCAAGCCGGATTTCCGGTGTGGAGAACCAGAGCTTTACCCAGTACCTCGGAGGGTTGTTCCTGGGAATGAACATATATGACAATTACATCAATGTGTTTGATAAGAATTTCGTCAGCCCGGTTGCTGGTTTTGCATTGTTTACTTATGAATATTTCCTGGAAGATACCGTTATGGTTGATGGAAAAACTTGCTACCAGATCCGGTTTGAACCGAAGCGAAAACAGGAGATGACATTTTACGGGACACTATGGATCCATGATACGACATTTGCCGTTAAACAAATTGACATGCGGGTGATGCCTGACGCCAATTTCAACTGGGTCAACGATTTTTATATCTCCCAGTCGTATGATCAGTCAGGATCTTACTGGACCCTGACACGCGATTACAGGCTCGTCGACCTGAACCCATTCAAGGGCGATGTGATCAAAACCTTTGGAATTTTCGGCCACCGGTCGACCATTTATACCGATTATGTCTTTGACAATCCGAAAGAGGATGAATTTTATACTTCTGCCACCAATGTCATGATCGACCCGGGTGCCTACCGGAAAGAGGATTCCTGGTGGCTTGTTAACCGTCCTGACAGCCTGACCGACACCGAAGAGCAGATCTATGAAATGATCGATTCGGTAAAAAATGTCCCTGCGTATAAATATTATGAGAAAGCTGTTTTGCTGCTGGGTACCGGATACCTCGTTACGGGTAATTTCGAGATCGGGCCTTTGTACAAGTTCGTCAGCTTTAATTCCATAGAAGGATTAAGGTTAAGGGCGGGTGGCAGAACCAGCAATAAATTCAGCCGCAAGCTGATGCTCGAAGGTCATGCAGCATATGGCACAAAAGACCGGCAATGGAAATACGCTGCCGGGATGACCTATATGGTCGGTAAAAATCCCCGGCGCAGCGTCAATCTTTCTTATCGCTATGATATGGAGCAATTGGGCCAGGATCCGAATGCCTTCAGCGAGGATAATTTCTTCGCGTCGTTCTTCAGGCGAAGTCCTGCCGATAAGCTGACCATGGTGAGTGAACTGAAGACCAGCTATGAGCATGAATGGTTTACCGGATTTTCCAATGCCATCCGCTTTATCCGTCGTGAAGTATATTCTCTGGGAGATGAAAAATTCATCATTAATAAATTTGGAAAACAGATTCTGGATAATTCTCTGGTTTCAGGCGAGATACAGTTATATACACGTTTTGCCTATCGCGAGCGTTTTCTGTACGGTGAATTTGAACGGACCTCTCTCGGAACGAAATATCCAGTAGCCGAGTTGATCTATAGTTATGGCATTCCGGGTTTTGCCGGAAGTGATGTGGAATATCACCGGATTCAGTTTAAATTGAAGCAAAGGTTCAACGTGGCGAACATCGGGTGGTCGAAATATATTCTTGAGGCCGGGAAAACCTGGGGCCGGCTACCTTACCCGTTCCTGAAGATCCATGAAGGCAACGAGACCTTCTTTTATTATACCGAATCGGGAAACCTGATGAATTATTACGAGTTTATCAGCGACCGTTATGCTTCGTTATTTTATATACATCATTTTGACGGTTGGTTTTTAAATAAAATTCCCCTCATGCGGAAGCTGAAATGGCGGGAAGTGGTTCACGGTCGTGCCGTCTGGGGCGCAATGACGCAGGAGAACCTGCATTATTCCGTTCTGCCGGCAAACAGCGGCGAGTTGAGGAAGCCTTATTTTGAAGTCGGCACCGGGATCGAGAATATATTTAAAGTCGGGCGGATAGATGCTATCTGGCGCCTTTCGCACCTTGATAAGCCGGACGCCAAACGCTTTGCGATCTTCATTTCCGTTAATTTTACCTTCTGATGCGTTCAAAGAATCAGTAAATTTGCCAGATATGATCCTACGGACCGAAAAAATCGTTAAAAAATACCGGCAGCGCACCGTTGTCAATGATGTCTCCGTTGAAGTTAAACAGGGTGAGATCGTCGGCTTGCTGGGCCCTAACGGGGCGGGGAAGACGACATCGTTCTATATCATCGTCGGGCTGATCAAGCCGTTCTCCGGTAAGGTCTTTCTGGATGAAGACGAGATAACGGAGGAGCCGATGTACAGGCGGGCGCAGCGCGGTATCGGTTACCTGGCGCAGGAAGCAAGCGTTTTCAGAAAATTGAGCGTGGAAGATAACATCAAGGCGGTGCTTGAATTTACCAGGCTGACTAAAGGAGAACAGAAAGACAAACTGGAATCATTACTGGAGGAATTTGGCCTTCAGACTGTTCGCAAAAGCCTGGGTATCCAGCTTTCGGGAGGGGAGAGGAGGCGGACGGAGATCGCCCGGTCGCTGGCTGTCAGCCCGAAATTCATCCTTCTGGATGAGCCCTTTGCCGGCGTCGATCCTATCGCCGTCGAAGACATCCAGAATATTGTCTCCCATCTTAAAGATAAAAACATCGGCGTACTGATCACCGATCATAACGTCCATGAAACGCTCTCCATTACCGACCGTTCCTATCTTCTCTTCGAAGGAAAAGTCCTTAAATCGGGCACCTCCCAGGAGCTTGCCGACGACGAGCAGGTTCGCAAGGTTTATCTCGGCGAGAAGTTTGAGCTAAGACGGTAAACGTGAATGGGACTCCATCTCCTCAAAAGGGACTCCATCTCATTTACTGAGACTCCATCTCAAATCTTATTTCCGAAACCGCCTTCACTGCCCGGTCTGAAAAGAAATCGGCTGCCGGGAACAACCGGAACGCCCCGCCGTCATGGTTGTCCTTATCTTCTATCAAAAGCAATTCAGCCTGGTCGTTCCGGTTGAAGATCTCGCTGAAGGTGAAAACAACCCTGTAACCATCCACGGAGGCCACAACAAAATAACCAGTCTTCAAGTTTTCATCGGTCATCTTAAAATACTTTTTAAGAACATCTTTCAGCGGAATCCCATGAAAGGGCATTGTGCTGTGTATCCCTCTTCCCCGTCCGTAAAATATAGTCTCATACGTAAGTTCCGGACCGGCTAATAAAGAAGGGTCAAATTTATCCAGGACTTTTTCTTCATCCTTAATAATGATCTCCGGAGAAAAGAGAGGGCTCATGTCTTTATTGACGGGATAAGATATATTAGCCGATAAAACCGTGATCTTTACAGGATTGGAAATATTTCGATCGGTAACCAGGTCGTGGCCCGATACGATCTTTATTTGTGTGGGCAACGGCCATAGGTCTTTCGTTTTGGAAGGGACGATGCGCGTGACTTTGGTGGCGACGATAATTTCATGGCGATGGACCGGGTAATAGAGCTCACCCCAGCTGAACACAACCGATTCGCCTTTATCGTTCTCGACCTTTACGTACAGGTCTATAATCGGTGGAAATTCAGTTTCGTTCTTTTTCTTTAATATAACATAGTTCAGGATATCATACAAGGAATAACCATCATAACGGTAAGCGCCTGTGAAATGGTTCGTGTCGCCCGACATCAGGGCTTCCTTCACGATGATCGAGCGTAAAGGCAGGCTTGTGATGTTAACCTGGCCCGGGTTTCCTATCTCGCCGTCGAGCGTTAGCGTGGTGGTGCCGGCCAGTTCATATGTTTCGGCATCATCATAAAAATCATTGGTCTGTGTCTGGCTTCTGGCTGGTTCTGAAATCATTGCTGAAATAATCATAAGAGAAATAATCGTCATCTTTTTCATTTCTGATAAAGAGCATATTTAGTTAGAAAACCGGGTAAATTGAATTCGTCTTTGTAAGGGACCGGGATGAGGGAGTTGTGGCCGCTTTCTTCCAGGATTTTCATCCCCTTATCCGGGTCCAGCATAAAATGAAGGAATTGCCGGGCCACTCCGGGATTCGGCGATTCATTCAGCATGGTAATCGCGTATGAAATCGGTTCCCCGTTGATCATCATTTTTGTGCCGGGGCTGGTGCCTTTGATCTCCACACTTGCTTTTCTGTAAAAGGAAGCATTCTCAGTTATTTTCAGGTTTATTTCATCTGGCAGCTTAATGAATTTCAGCCCATGCTGCACGGCAACCGACCTGTAAATGAAGATATAATCTGTCTCGTTTAGTTCCAGCAGGGCCAGCAGGTCGACCTCCTTCGGGCGGATGTATTTATTGTCTTTTGAAGCAAGGCTCTCGGTAAGGCCTTGGTTACCGTAAAAATCGCCTGCCAGTTGCATGACCATCAGCGTGCGGTATCCGCAGGGATCGGCATCGGGATCGGACCTTCCGTAATGCACATCGCTTTTCATCAGGATTTCGGGCCAGTTTTGGCTTGAGATGGAGTCTCCGTAAGCCGACTTATCTGTGTACGCCAGCACGATCTCGTTGCCGGCGAAAGGCAGGAACCAGCCGGTATGCCCCGGGATAAGAAACTTTTGGATAACGAGATAGTCGGAAGAGGCCATCAGGTCGCAGGGTTTGTGCAGTTCGGTGATCTTCCGGGCACAATCCACGCTGCCGGCCGCTTCCAGCAAAACGCGCACACCCGGATTCTCCGCCTCAAAAGCGCGGGCAATCTTCTGGAACGGGTACGACAGGCTGCCGGCGTGGAAAATGATGAGGTCGCCAGACAATCCTGTGCTTTTATCACGGGGCGGATTCGGCTGATTGTTGCAGGAAAGCAGGAATATCACAGCAAGTTGTGATATTAATATCTTGCTCCAACGACTAAAGCCGTTGGTTCCGAAGAATTTATATAAATTGGAACCGACGGCTTCAGTCGTCGGACTACTTAATAGAGGTGAATTTTTTGAATTCTTCATACGCATTCTCCACGGCATCGTCCATTTTAACATGAAGCTCGTGATAGGCCGCCAGCAGTTTAATGGCTTTGTCGGTCAATTGCGACTGCCCGCCGTCTTTTCCTCCCCGCTGTCGCACTAAGAGCTCATATCCAAGGAGCTCTTCTGCCTTCTTTAAATCCCCCCAGGCTTTCCGGTAACTGATCTTCATTTCATCAGCCGCTGCTTTCAACGATCCTCTCTCTTTAATAAGCTGTAACAGTTCATAGCGGTCCTCTTCAATGATCCCTTCTCCGGTCACCGACGACAACCACAGTTTGTAGTTGAGAAATATCTCGAATTTGCTGGGTTTTACTCTTCCCATATCTTAAAATTATCGATATGCATACAGGTGCATATCACCTGCAAAAGTAATACAATGGATTATCATGTCAAAAAAAGGCAATGGATTTAGTGACCGATTTTGCGGTAAGACAAAACTCCAGGACCTAATACAGCCGGGAACTATTCTCCCTGCTTGTCCTTTACGATTTCGATCAGTTCCGGCAAGTCCATCCCAAGCTTTTGCAGGTGCTCGATCTTTGGCACGCCGTTTTTCGTCCAGCCCCTGCGGAAATAGACGGCATCGAGCAGTTTTTCATATTGCTCTTCGCGGTGTTTCCTGAGGATCTTCATTTTCTCTTCGGTAGGCATACCGGCCGGATCGATGCCGAGCTTTTCCCTGAGCTGCTTGTCGTAACGATCGGCTCTTGATTCATATTCCTCCCGGGTAACCGGCCCTGCGGCGCGGTAGGGCTGCGCATCGAATTTTCGAATGCCGTAACCCCTCCTGATATTGAAAATGCGCTGGAAGTTGTAAACCCTTTCCGACATCCGGATCAGTTCGTGCTTGTCGAACGGCTTTCCTGTGACCGCTTTATAGATCGTGACATAGTTGTCGACATGTTCGGGCACTTTTGCCGGTTCATCGGTTTCGGCATTATTGGAAGGCTCCACGTCGTTCCAGGGCAGCTTGCAGAGGCCAACCAGGCCGAACCATGTGCGGAACATCGGGAAATAGTGCAGCGCTTCGGCTTTGTTCTCAAAAGTCGGGATCTGGTTGTTGACCATATCCATGAAGATCAGCCAGGCTTCGTCGTGCTGCGGCCCTTTGTTGGTCATGGCAAAACCGCCCTGCTGCGCCAGCGATTCTTTGGAAACATATTCAGAGTATTCCAGCCCTTTGTTCTCCATTCCGATATCCTGCAGAAACTGTGGATCGCCCCATCCGTTTTCGATAAACATCTGTTTCATCTTTCTGACCCCCATTCCGGCGATCATGCCCATTCCTTCGCCACGGGCCAGCTGGTGGAGCAATTCCATAGCCGAATCGGCATTGCCGAAATTCAGCTTCAGGCCTCCGGTACGTTGTTCATTGAGGATTCCGTTTTCATAGCATTCCATCACAAACGCCATAATCGTTCCCCAGCTGATTGTGCAGATGCCGTAAGTATCGCAATAAAAATTGGCTTCGATGATATAATCGGGGTTGAAGATACCGCAGTTGGAACCCAGTCCGCCGGCATTTTCATATTCGGGGCCATCAACAATCACCTTCTGGCCTTTGTAAGGGCCCGTGCGTAATTCGTAATTATCGACGCCTTTGGCACAGGCCATGTTGCATCCTATCCAGCAACCGTCGGGAATCCCTTGTGTGAAGCGGGCTTTCCAGACTTCCGAATGGATGGCGTTGGCATCGGGATGACTACCGTATTTGTAATTATGAGTGGGCAGCAGGTCGTAATCGTTCATGATATTGGTCAGGTGTGCGGTCCCTTTCGTCCGCATTTCTGCCTGTGAGTCATCAAGTTCGCGCATCTCGGCATTGAACCGTTTTCCGCGCTCCATAATGGCTTCCAGGTCAACAACATTATTCAGGTTGCCTTTCACACCCGGTATCTTTGCTACAATAGCCCTGATCTTTTTATTGCGTAAAACAGTCCCAATCCCGCCACGTCCTGCCTGTTTGAGCCGGACAAGCTTACGGCGGCTGTCGTAAAAGCTGAAATTCAGCATGCCGATAAGGGAATGGTCAGCAGCAGCTCCGGAAGATACAACGGCTATATTCTTCTTATCCTTTTCATCATCTGCATATATTTCGGTGAGATACTCGGCCAGTAAATGTGAATCCACGTGGTCGACATTGATTTCGCTGATGGTTACTTTATGGTGGATGCCATCAATAAAAACAATGACATCTTTTTCCGCTTTACCCTGGATCTCTATGGCATCGAAGCCGGAGAACTTCAGGTAGGGGCCAAAGAAACCGCCGACGTTGCTGTCGATCGGGATATCGGTCTGCGGAGAAATAGATACGCAAATAGATTTTCCAGTACCGGAGTACTGCGTGATACCGCCGACAGGACCGGATGAGATATTTATCTCGTTGTCAGGATCATCCCACTTTGTATCGGGTTTGGTGGCATCCCAGAGAAGCTTTAATCCGTATCCCTTACCCCCGATAAATTTTTCTTTCATCAGTGGCGGAACCGCTTTATCTTTAATTTCTCCCGAGCCGACATTCACGTAAAGGATCTTGTCGGTGTAACCTTTATCGAGCGGCGTCCAGTTGTACGACCATTCATTCAGTTTCTTCTGCGTCTGTTCGATTCTTGCGGTATCCATATAAATTGATTTGTTGTTAATTTTTTAGCAATGCAAAATTATGAATTTTTATATCCTGATTTCTATTAAATGCTTTATTTTCAATATGCAAGCGATTGCATAACGGTGTTATGGTTATACCATTTCATTCCCAAATAATTAACAGGTTGTTTGGAAAGATTATGAATTGATCCGAATAAAGAATAATCGTTATTTTTGTGAATGAAACGGCCATAAGTCAGAATTATATCAGGACAGGCACTGGAACCTTGGAACACTGGAACTTTGGAACACTGGAACCCTAAATCTTTGAACTAAACAGCGCTGTGCTTTTGCCCGATCAACATATCCGTGACCAGATAAAAACAAAAACCGTTGGTATTGCCGGTTGTGGGGGCCTGGGCTCGAATTGTGCCGTAGCGCTGGCCAGGGTAGGAGTGGGGAAGTTGATCCTGGCCGACTTCGATGTTGTCGAAACATCTAACCTGAACCGGCAGTATTTTTTCAGATCACAGGTCGGGATGCCGAAGGTATTTGCGCTGGCAGATAATATCAACAGAATCGATGAAGGTATTCAGATCGATACACATCACCTGCATCTGTCTGCAGAGAATATCCCTGTTATTTTCGGTGATTGTGATGTGATCGTGGAGGCGTTCGATAAGGCTGAGATGAAGCAGATGATCGTTGAAACGGTGCTTGATATGATGCCGGGGAAAAAGCTGGTTTGCGGCGTTGGCCTTGCCGGGTGGGGCGATAATGATATCATTAAAATGCGGGCACATGATAATCTATACATTTGCGGCGATCTGGAGAATGAGGTATCGGATGTATTTCCGCCGTTGGCGCCAAGAGTGGGCATTGTAGCCCATATGGAAGCAAACCAGGTTCTGGAGATTTTATTAGGAAATATGAAAAAATGGAAATCATTTTAAATAATAACAAAGAGACTATTCCGGGTGATAACATCTCGGTTGCCGACCTGATCCGGATCAGGAATTTCACCTTCAAATTGCTTGTGACGAAGGTTAATGGTCAGCTGGTCAGAAAAGACGACCGTGACAAGGTGTTTATCAAAGAAGGCGATGATGTGATGGTTATGCATTTGATCAGCGGGGGCTGATTTTAAAATCTAAATGACCTCCGCTACCACAAAAGTACTTCCCCCTACAAACACCAGGTCATCGGCACCAGCCGCTGACTTTGCATCCGCATAGGCCTCATTTACAGATGGATAGGCTTCTCCGTTGAGTCCGAAGCTATTCGCTTGTCGTTTCAGTTCATTTGCATCCAATCCCCTGGGGATATTTGCTTTGCAAAAATAATAGACTGCAGATGCCGGCAACAGGCCTAGGATACTGCCGGAATCTTTATCGTTTACCAGGCCGAAAACCCAGTGCAATTTGGAGAACTTCTCCGTTTGTAATTGCTCCAGGATATATTTAATGCCGGCTTCATTATGCCCAACATCACATATGGTTTTGGGTTTCCGGGAAATGATCTGCCATCGGCCCTGCAATCCTGTCTGTTTAATCACATTGCGGAAGCCGTGGCGGATCATTTCAGCGGTGATGTGGAATCCGGCTTCTTTCAGGATCTGAATTGCCTGGAAGCTTGTAATGATGTTTTTTTGCTGGTATTTGCCTTTGAGCGGGAAGTGTTCAATTGAGACTCCATCTCGAAATGGTGAGACTCCATCTCGACAGACCGGCAGAATTGAGATGGAGTCTCTTTCCTGGGCGGCAACGGTGTAAACCTGATCGGCAAAAAATATAGGTACCTTTAATTGCTCCGACCTTCCAGTAAATACCTGTGAAACTTCTAATTGGGTCTCACCAACAACAACGGGAACCCCTGGCTTGATTATTCCGGCCTTTTCCGTGGCAATGGCGGGAAGGGTATTTCCCAGGTAAGCCATATGGTCTTTGCTGATATTGGTGATCACACTCAGCAAAGGGGTAATCACATTGGTTGAATCCAGCCGTCCGCCCATCCCGGTTTCAATCACAGCAATATCTACTTTTTCATCCTTAAAATACTCAAAGGCCATAACGGCAGTATATTCGAAGAATGAAGGCTGCAGATCACTGAAGGTCTTTTTAGTCCGGGCAACAAACCCGGTTATGTATCTTTTGGATATCTTTTTCCCGTTTATCCTTATCCTTTCCCGGAAGTCTTTCAGATGTGGGGAAGTATAAAGTCCCGTTTTATAGCCGGCGCTTTGCAATACGGAGGCAATCAGGTGAGAGGTGGATCCTTTTCCGTTTGTGCCGGCAATATGGACTGAGCGGAAACCATTCTCGGGATGCCCGAGCAATCGGCACATTTCAAGGGTATTTCCCAGGTCGGCCTTGTAGGCTGATGCTCCGATCCGGTGAAACATCGGTAATTGTGCATATAGGTATTCCAGCGTCTGCCGGTAATTCATCGTTTTGTTTCTATGATTGCTAGTTCTGACGGATGAAGTTGTATGTAATGGTCCCAATCTGGGATTCGGGTGCATCCGGATCGGCTTCGAAGGTGGAACGGAGTGCTGCATCGCGGGCCAATTGCCACAATGACTGGTCTGAGACATTGGTA
>Ga0209717_1004145_pt1 | contig 12130 bp, 13 predicted proteins | sample AD_UKC048_MetaG_FD_184418 | JGI IMG/M metagenome (GOLD analysis project Ga0209717, IMG submission 184418) | Active sludge microbial communities of municipal wastewater-treating anaerobic digesters from USA - AD_UKC048_MetaG (SPAdes) (version 2) | ecosystem: Engineered > Bioreactor > Anaerobic >... | reverse complement strand
ACCTAACCTGGACAAGCCAGAACCAAAAAGGTAAAAATCGTAACTTTATAGCATGAAACTATTAACAGACACATACAAAAGCGAAATAGCCTTTGTGCTTTCATGTTACGATAGGCTGATTTTAACTGGCACGATACCAGAGATTTCCTTTAGTCAGGGAATGACAACTTTTATGTATCGGAACGGGGTGAAAATATTTGATTATCCCAAGTTTGCTGAACCGTTCAAAGATGTAATCCGAACCAATGCCGAGCGAATAGCAAAAGAGAACGGTTTGAGCATTGAGTTTATCCGCAAATCAAGCATCAGGAAGGAGTCCATTATTTCGGAGAAGATAAAACAGCGTGGCGATCACTCTGGCATCGTCCATATCCTCTCAGTCATGGAGGCATGTAACACATACAAACCATGGCACGACAAGAAAACGGGTAAAACATTCTTAAAGCCAGATCTGGGCAAATGTTTACATTACTATTTTTATTTTATTGACCCACAAATTGGTCTTGGATATGTTCGCGTACCCACATGGTGTCCTTTCCGTTTGCAGGTCTATATCAACGGTCACAATTTGCTGGCTTCAGAATTGAAACAGGCAGGGATTAAATATACCATGATGGACAATGCATTTGATAGTATAGAAGATGTCGGTAAAGCACAAGAACTATCGGACAATATGAGTGTGGAGAAACTTCACCACAAATTAGATGAGTTTGCATGGCAATTCTGTCCGGTTTACAAAGATTTTAACCAGAGATATCATTGGAGCGTGATGCAAGCAGAATATGCCACTGATATTGTGTTTAAAAAACAGGAAGATTTGCAACAGATTTATAGTGAACTTATAGCCACAGCCATACACACGGTAAAACCTGAAAACATCGCGACATTTTTGGGGCATAAACTTGATCCAAGGTATCAAGGCGAAATTGGCAACAATTACAATGTGCGCATCGAAGGAAGCCGCATAAAACATACGATGGGATCAGTGTCGATAAAAATGTACGACAAGTTCAGTAAGATGTTGCGCATAGAAACAACATCAAACGATATTAGCTTTTTTAAACACTTCCGGGAGGTAGTACACCGTGACGGGACAACGTCCTATGAGACAGCTCGGCTAAAGAAAAACATCTATAGCCTTTCCTTTTTGACAGACAATCTGAAAGCTTCAAACAGAAGATATCTGGAATTTATTTCGGCGTTCGACAATAAAGAAGTTGGAAGAGAAAGACTTGAGAAAGTTACCTCGTCTAAAAGCGAGAATAATCGGAACTACAAGGGTTTTAACTTCTTTAGTGCCGATGATTTAATTGTTTTAACGGCCATTGTTCGTGGTGAGTTTAATATCAATGGGTTCAGAAACAAAAACATGCGAAAATTACTTGGGTTTAATAGTGGGAAAATAAGCAGACTAATAAAACGGCTAATAGTACACGGGCTAATAAAAAGGGCAACCGATTCGTACAAATATTACATCACAAAAATTGGAAAAGAAACCATCATAATGGCTCAGAAAATTAAAGAACTGATGCTGATTCCAGCTTATTGCTATTGAATATTATGCCAAAAAATACATCAATATTAAAAATAAGGTACTAAAGCAAAAGTTAAAAGAAATAAACCCTCCCGTCATTTTGGTTTTGACACAACGTTTTCACCATACAATTATGGATGAGCTTAAAATACGGGAAATCAATCCTGTTGTATCATTTTCAAATGACACCGCAGCACATCATGATTTTTTACATCACGCAGGTGAATACCATTACCCCTGCACCATTTGTATTCTTTACAACCTGCACATTGCCCTTCTTTAGTCCAGCTGCGGTCGCGCATTTGCTGAAACCTGTTATTCCACACATCAATGAAGTCGTCTTTGTAAATATTTCCCTGTGCAAAGGTATACCGGTCGATGTTGGGACAGGCACAGATGGTGCCGTCGGCCAGGACAGAGGCAATATTTACACCAGCACGGCAGAAGAAAAATCCATCGCGCACCTCGGCTTCATAATCACCTAAAAAACCTTCGCACCCAAAGCTGGTTTTTATGGCTCCTTCCCTACGGTTTTCCTTAATGAAATCAAGTAACGTGCGAAACTGTGCATTGCTGAGGGTAAGCAGGGGATTTTCTTTAGCCCGTCCGATAGGGCAAATACTGAAAAGCCTCCAGCGCTTCACACCCATCCCTGTCAAGAATTTTTTGAGTGCAGATAACTCCTCAAAGTTTCTTTTGTTGACACAGGTAACCACATCATATACAATATGATCTCCTGCTTTTACAGCCAGGTCAATAGCATTTACTGCCTTTTCAAAACTATGTACGTTACCACGCAGCCAGTTATGATTGGCTTCAAAGCCGTCGAGGCTGACCGTCATTGAACGCAATCCACTGTTTAAAAGCCGTTCAAAGCGGTCAGCGGTCAGGGCATATCCATTGGTAACAAACCCCCAGGGAAAACCCTGCCTGTACAGTTCCATACCACATTCTTCAAGATCCTTGCGCATCAACGGTTCGCCACCGGTTATCACGATCATCACTTTTTGCGGATCATAAACCTCTTTAACACGGGATGTCACTTTAAGGAAATCCCGGTAAGGCATATCCTGTATACCCGTGTCGCTGCGGCAGTCGCTGCCGCAATGGATACAGGAAATATTGCAGCGCAGTGTACATTCCCAGAAAAAATAGCTCAGCTCATGCAGCTGAGACTGCACTTCGACATATTTGCTGAATACATTCAGTGCAATTCGTTTTCTCAGTCCGGGATAATGATTTTTCAAATTATTACAATTTTTTGTTGGACTATACCGGTAAAACTATGGTGCGTTTGAAAAAAATCCAATTGAATGGCAAAATGGGCATCATAAAAGTTATTAACAAAGTATATTTCATTTTTCCAAATGAATGAAAATACCCGTAAGAGAATGACGAACTAATAAATGCAGCCCAGCCATATAACATATTTTCAGGGCCTTCCCCGTTAAGGTTTGCGTTCTAATTCCACATTGGCCTCGTGCTCCAGGTTGTTCATATCTCTGAAATCAACCTCTGCCATAACATTTTTCTGATAAAAGCTGCCGTTCTGAATACTGTCTGTGTCCGTGAAAACCAATGTCCCTGTCTGCCCCTGGCCGGCATAATGGTGTATGCTGTAGTTACCATCTATATCCGTCCGGGTGGTAAGGGTGTCGTCGGGTTGAAAACTCAGTTTCACCTTGATATTTTGTATGGGTTGCAACGAATCGCCCGATACAACCCTGCCATGAAAATCAAGATAGTCGCTGGAAATTATTCCATATTCGGCAATGGGCGCGCCATATTTGGTGCAGGATACCAACATGCTGAACCCTGCCATGCCCAACAGCCGCAATAAGTTTTTCAGGCAAAAAACCCGTAATTTTATTATTTTATCTGACATATTCAATTAATTTATTCTTTAGGTTCCAGCTCTACATTGGCAATGTGTTCCTTGTTGTTCATGTCCCGGAAACTTAGTGAAACATCAATGGTTTTTGTCAGATATTCCCCGTTGTTAGTACTGTCAACATCTGTAAAGATCAGTTTAAAGGTCTGATTTTCATAACTGCCGTTTGCAAAAATAAAATAATTGCCTAATGAATCTGTAACTGCCGAGGCAGTGTCGCTGTTCCCTTCTGTCAGTTTCACACTGATGCCGTGGACTGGGTTTTGGTTTTCCTGATCGGTCACTGAGCCCCTGAATTTTATTTCAGGGAAAAGCACACCATACATAGCCTGGGGATTGCCGCCATCGAACTTGGAACAGGAACCCCAAAAAACCAGACCAATGATACCGGTTAACCAAAGAAACTTTTTCAGGAGAAATGAACGGATTTTCAATATATATGATCTTTTTTTATTCATATCGCCAGAGTATTAAGAAACTGTTTTTGAACTAATTCATTAGTTTAAGAACATAAATATCACCGAATAACATTGTAAATTAAAAAGATTATTAGTATCAAAAATCGTACCTGAAAATTTACTAAGTGTCTGAACGAAAACTCCATTTTCTTCATTAGACTTGCTCCAAAAATGCTTGCTTCGATAAACTCAGCACGACGCATTTACCCCAGCAAACTCCGCTTTTTGTCGCTTCGCAAGCCTGCCTGGCTGAGCCAGTCAGACAGGCCTGCCTGAATGGCACAGTCGGACAGGCCTCGAAACTGAACTATTCGGTTCAGACACTGGGTTCCCTTACAGGCGCTACCTACAGGGTTGGTCTTGCTTAAACTTCAGGCCAAAATAATATTGGGTTTTACTATCATAATTCTGGTTCCAGTTCTGATAAGAACCCTTGATAAAATCATCTGAGGTCAACTCTATCTGCTGACGTGTCGTTTCAAAGTCACCCTTATTCAGCTTACCGTCAGTATCTTCTGCGATCAGCTCATAGTATTGAAAGCGTTTGAGTTCCACATCATTAATACTGAAATTTCCGCTTTCATCGGTACGGGCTTCCATATCGTGTTTTACGCCTTTGGAATCAATAGCCCTGAGTGTTATTTTGATCTGGGGCAGCGCCTCCTTACATTTATCGGACATTACACTCCCGTTTACCATATAATGATTTTCCACTACCCCATATTGGGCTGCAACACTACCAGTAAAACCCAATAAAGCAGCAATAAGCGAAAACAAACATTTCAAAAATTTTAATTTCATAAGAATTTAATTTTATGTTTTATATTGATATCTTATTAACAACATTGAAAACTGCTAAGTACTGAAATTTATTTTCTATAAAAAAATAAAGATATGAATTATTATCCGGTTACAACAATACAAATTTAGAACAAATTATTAAGTCACAAAACATTGTCAGTCATAATCAGAAAATAATTTTTAATGAAGATTCAATGATTTTGATGCTTCGATAAAACTGAACGGAGTTGCATTTTCAATAATCCTGCTTAACACGAAACCCGATTTGTTCAGCAATATGCTGTACTCATCCAAAGTCCTTTCCCTCCCGCCCTGTGTTCCAATGAGCATCTGCAGATCAATAAATTTACCGAAGGAAGGTTTATTATCCGCTTTAATAATGGTTTCGATCAGAAGTAAACTTGCATGAGCCGGCATATTTTTATGCAGATTTTTAAGAATCAGCACCGCTGTTTCATCATCCCAGTCGTGAAGAATGTTTTTCATGATATACAGGTCGCCGCTGCCGTGAATGGTTTCAAAAAAGCTTCCTTCGATGATTTTACAGCGACCATCCACGTTTTGACTAATGAAATTTTGCATCGCAGTGGCGGCCACATGGGGCTGATCGACAAGGATTCCTTCCGAACCGGGATGCTCCGTCAGAATCTGAGCCAGAAACAAACCTTGTCCGCCTCCTACATCCACTATGGTTTTGAATTTTCCGAACGGATACGAGCTGACCAGAATATCCCCGGACAATGCAGCGGTTTCAGTCATGGCTTTATTGAAAACATCGTTTTCTCCGGGGTGGTTTTTAAGGTACTCAAAAGGGCTGGAGTTAAATTTACGGCTGAAAGCATCTTTTCCGCCTGCCACGCAATAAGGCATATCGCCTGTTAGTTCCCAGTTGGTTTTGCCAATATGATGCATTGCAAAGTATCGTACTGATTCTTTTTGATCGGAAATGGCCAAAGACAAACGTGTATTTTTAAAAACTCTTCCCGGCAATTCCCTGAAAATGCCTTCACCAGCTAAAGCCCGCAGTACCCGGTATAAAGCCGAAGTATCGGATGAAGTAAGTCCGGCCAGTTTTTCAACGTTCTGAGGGCCGTCCTTTAAAAGACCGGCAATATCAAGATTCGCAGCAATTTCCAACGCTTTAACTTTCCATAATTTAGAGACTTCTTCGAGCATCACATAACTGGCAGGCAACATTTTCCCTGTCATTTTCAAAAGAAAATTACGAAAGGCAATGGTGGCTTTTATTACAAACAAAGGCGGAAGTTTTTGCTTACGGGCTGGCTGCGGCATACAATTTTTTCTGTAAAAATAAAACAATTTCTTTTATTGATTTTTCCTATACACAAGAAAATAGCCGTTTGGATAAAAACCATACTTTTGCACGACTATTTATGAAGAAGAATACTGCTCTTACATATGGTGCTTTGATGATCTCCATGGTGTTCTGGAGTTTTTCATACATCTGGATCAAGGAGGTTTATAAGTACCTTAATCCGCTCACGACCATTTTTCTGAGGCTGATCATTTCGACAGTTTTTCTTGTCGTGTTTTCACTCTTTTATAAAAAACTGGAAAAGATACAAAAACAGGATATTCCCAAATTTCTGCTGCTGGCATTTTTCCAGCCCTTTTTGTATTTTCTGGGCGAAAGTTATGGCATCAGCCTCGTTTCGCCAACGGTAGCAGCCATTGTAATTTCAACGATACCTTTGTTTGTGCCGTTTTCGATGTATTTTCTGGCCAAAGAACCATTGAGATCAAACAATTATCTCGGTATTTTTATTTCATTTGCCGGCGTGCTGATGGTCGTTCTTAACAAAGATCTGACCTTAGCCGCATCGCCGCTCGGATTAATGTATATGGGCCTGGCAGTAAGCAGTGTGCTGGTGTACGGTTATCTTCTGCAAAATATGTTGAAAAAATATACCCCCTATACCATTACGACCGTAGCCAATTTCACCGGGATCTTTTATTTCCTCCCGCTGGTGCTCATATTTGATTACAACGACCTGATAGGCTTTGATTTCAACGCAGATTTGATCTTTAACCTTCTTGCCCTTGCCATTTTTGCATCTTCTCTGGCATATATACTGTTTAATGCCGGAACAAAAAGTATAGGCGTTTCCAAAGCCACCGTCTTTACTTACCTGATACCCATTTTTACGGCCATACTATCCTATATTATCTATAAAGAATACTTCACTGCTGTGAAAATTGCGGGGATATTTGTAACTCTTGCCGGATTGATCATAAATAAAATCCCGTTTCAAAGAAAAAAAACGCTATGATATCCTGACTGATTCCTGTTTTCATAGTAGCTTTACCAATTCATCATTAATATCTGATATATGATCTGTAAAAATTGTCAGTCCGAAAACGTCAGTCATGCTGAATTTTGCATCAAATGCGGTTATAAGCTGGAAAAGGATGTGCCTGAGATTCAAGGAAAAAACCTGTATGCTGATACGGTAATTATAATCATTTCCATATTCATGGCCATAAACGGATTATTCTGGTTTGGATTCAGGTTTTATTGGTTGGCCTATAAATCAAGATATGATTACTTCAGCACCTTCAGATATTTAGAAATATTTTCTAACCTGATGTATGCAGCAATACCTTTATTGCTGGCTTTCATTGTAAAAAACAAGGTGTGGCGGATAATACTTATTGTTACAGGATGTATTTATGCAGTGATACACCTTATCAGTATTTTCAATAACTTCAATAATTATTTTTAACAACAAAAAATTATCCAACGCTGCCTTCAAGGCTTATAGAAAGCAGTTTCTGCGCTTCCACAGCAAATTCCATGGGTAGTTTATTGAGCACTTCCTTGGCGTAGCCGTTTACAATAAGGTTGATGGCGCTTTCCTGATCTATGCCGCGTTGTTTGCAATAAAACAGCTGCTCATCCGAGATCTTTGAAGTGGTGGCTTCGTGTTCAATAATTGCTGATTTATTTTCGACTTTGATGTACGGATACGTATGTGCCCCGCATTGGTTGCCCATCAGCAGCGAATCGCACTGAGAGAAATTTCTGGCATTTACTGCGCCTTTGTTTACCCGCACCAGGCCCCGGTAACTGTTATCGCTTTTTCCCGCCGATATACCTTTTGAGATGATGGTGCTTTTACTGTTCCTGCCCAGATGTATCATTTTACTACCGGTATCGGCCTGCTGATAATTGTTGGTGACGGCAACAGAATAAAACTCACCGACGGAGTTGTCGCCTTTCAGTATACAACTTGGATATTTCCAGGTGATGGCAGACCCTGTTTCGACCTGTGTCCAGGAGATTTTCGAATTGTTGCCTTTACATATCCCTCTCTTGGTAACAAAATTAAAAATCCCTCCGGCGCCGTTTTTGTCACCGGGATACCAGTTTTGTACGGTGGAGTATTTTACCTCGGCATCTTCCATGGCAATGATTTCCACAACCGCTGCATGTAACTGGTTTTCATCGCGTTGCGGCGCTGTGCAACCTTCCATATAACTGACGTAAGCGCCTTCATCAGCAATGAGCAGGGTGCGTTCAAACTGCCCGGTCTTGGCGGCATTAATACGAAAATACGTGGAGAGCTCAATAGGGCAGCGTATGCCCTTTGGAATGTAACAGAAGGATCCATCGGTAAATACCGCCGAATTGAGCGCTGCAAAATAATTATCCCCGTATGGCACCACAGAACCGAGGTGTTTTTTTACCAGTTCCGGATGATTTTGTATAGCTTCGGTGATCGAACAAAATATAATGCCTTTCTCTTCGAGCGTCTTCTGAAAAGTGGTTTTCACAGAGACACTGTCAATGACAGCATCCACAGCCACACCGGAAAGGATCTTCTGCTCATTGAGCGGTATGCCTAATTTATCAAATGTCTTTAATAATTCAGGGTCCACCTCGTCAAGGCTGCCTGGCTTTTTAGTGTTTTTCGGAGCCGCATAATAAATGATATCCTGATAATCAATAGGGGGAATTTTCAGATGTGCCCAGTTCGGCTGTTTCATCGTTAGCCATTTATTATAGGCTTTCAGTCTGAACTCAAGCATAAATACGGGCTCATTTTTCTTTTTCGAAATAAACCGGATAATATCTTCATTCAGCCCCTTGGGAGCCACATCCATCTCCACATCCGTATAAAAACCATATTTGTATTCACTATGTGTCAGGTCATCCAGTACATCATTATTTTCCATGATATGAATTTTTATTCAGTCTAAATAATATGATACAAAAATAAAGAAAAAAACGAAACTGTTAAGATACACCAATGGAAAAAGTTGCCCAATATTTCATTCAAAATAAAATACATCATCATTCCTTTTTGCCGGATTGTTAATGATATATTCGAAAATATTTTTATATGATTGTTTGTTTCGGATAATATGGTCGTGATAATTACGATGCCACACCATGAAACCTGTACAATGTTTTGATTTATTTATTTTATTCGTAACAGATGATTTATACCCACGAACAATTGCCCCAACCGTTTGCGATGGCGACCGCAGGGACGTATTGCATAAGTCCCTGATATTATCGGGCACATTTGTTTTATCGTGCATTAGCGATACATCCGCAGCAGCATCATGCATTAGCGATACATCCGTACCATCATCGTGCATAAGCGGCACGTCGTTATCACCGGGCGTATGCAATACGCCCTTGACAGTATCGGTGATAACGATAATGCCGTGTATATGGTTGGGCATAACAATAAAAACATCCAATTCCACATTTTTACGCAATTCGGGGGTTTTCAGCCATTCATCATAGGCAATTATTCCGTATTCATTTAGAAATTGAGGGTTGTATCTCATTTTGTTTATTATTTCAGAGAAAGCATGTTGTGATAGACCTGCTTAGGCCATAGTCTGGATATTCCGTACAAAGCAGCCCACCGCTTCCGCTGCAACCTGATCCACCAAAATGGAATATTTCTATCGGTCGAGGCTTGCTAACGGCGGGGCTAATCGAAGCCCTTTCCTGTCCGAATACAACAAAGATAATTAAAAGAACTGCACTGTCCTAAAACCCCGCTGCCCCTCTGGTAGCAAGCCTTTGTTACCAACAGTGCAATTGTCATATAATAATTTGTCATTAATTCAAATTATTGCTACTAATAATTTATGATATTCACTTATTACTTTTCAATAATTAACTTTTCCATTATCATCTCCTTTTCTGTTTCAATTTTAAGAAAATAAACTCCAGCAGTAAGCCCGCTTAAATCCACCAAAATCTGCTCCTGACCTGAAAATTCTCTTGACAAATTCAGCGTTTTGACTATCAGTGACTGCATGCTATAGATGATGAGAGTAATTTTACTGCCTGCAGTAAACGGATTTTTAATGAACAATTGTCCGGAGCATGGATTAGGAAATATTTCTGTAAATGGTCGAATAGTATTATCTATACCTGTACAACCGGGAGCTATTTTTGTCCAGTAAACATCGTAAGTGCTAAAGGTGGTATTAGTGAGCGTTGTAGAGCCAAAAACCATGCTTGTTCCTTCAAAATATCCTGTAAGAAAAGCGTTGCCGCTGTTATCGCATGCTATGCTGTTTCCGTATCCTCCAGACATGCCTGTGCCTGCAAAACGATGTGCACTCTGCACCTGACCTGCATTATTATATTTTACAAGAAAAATATTGTCACCAAAGCTTCCTCCATTAAGTACAATACTTCCAAAAGTCACGGTTGGTGGTGTGAACCATCCCGAGATAAATGAGTTGCCTTCATTATCAGCAGCTATGCAGTATGCTTCATTGCCTTCAGTCCCTGAGATAGCATTTACAGCCCATTGCGGAGCGCCGTTATTATCAAATTTAGCAGTAAAGGTATTATCATAAGTCGGGTGGTTATTGGTCATTGTTGATGTTCCGATCGTAGCCGCAGACCCATCGAATGTTCCAGCCACGAAACTATTGCCGTTACCATCTATGGAAATGCCGTTTGCCTTTATATCTCCGCCTACAGCACTTCCTGAAGTCGCCCATAAAGCGTTTCCACTGTTGTCGTACTTTGCTACGAAAAGACATCCGTCAATTCCACTGTTTGTAAGGGTAGTTGTACCAAAAGAAACAGAAGGACTGCCATAATATCCGGTAATAAATGAGTTGCCATTATTATCTGTCTTTACTGCAGTGGCTTTATCAGTGTCATTACCACCGATTCCGACAGCCCACTGATTGATACCTGTAGCATTGAATTTAGCAAGAAAAAGATCCTCGCTGCCATTATTTGTGACTGACTGTGCGCCGAAATTAAGCGAACTGCTGTCAAAGTAGCCTGAAAGATATACATTGTTACTGTCATCACATGAAATGCTGACGCCCTCCTCGTCATAGTAGCCACCAATGGCTTTTGCCCATTGAATGACTCCGCTGCTATTATATTTGGCTATAAAAATATCTGTCATATTGGAATTGGTAATGGTCGTTCCGTCAAAGTTCATGGTCGGGCTCGAAAACCGGCCGGTCACAAACACGTTGCCGCTGTTATCAACCGCAATAGCCGCCCCGTAATCGCTTTCACTACCACCGGCGCTTTTTGCCCACAAACAGTTTCCATTCACATCGAACTTAGCAATAAAAACATCGGTATAGCTGGGTGAAGTGGAATTAGTACACGATGCAAGGCCGAAATTCAGCGTGGTGCTTTCAAACTGCCCGGTGATGTATGTGTTACCGCTTGAATCCACCGCAATGCTGTTGCCCTCGTCAAGATCGGAGCCGATTGCATTCTTTGCCCAAAAAACGTTTTGTGCGATAGCAGTTACAAGGCTAATACTAAGAATTAGTGTTGTCCATATTCTCATATAAATTCAATATTAAATCGTTAATTTTCTTTTTGTTTGCATTGTTGGCAACATGTGTTACCGTATTAATGTTATTTTTACTAAAGTTTTGTCGTAGCAGTAATCCGTTTTCTGCCTTCGAATAGATTAATTATCATAACTTTAACATTCAATTAGATTCTTCTTTTAATTTGACATAAAGTGCAGTTAGTAATGAAATGATATTAAATAAATGGCAATATTTTGATGCTTCCAAAGATATAGTTTTTTTTTTCATAAAACAAATTTATTTAACAGAAATATTCACTTTTGATCCTTAGAAAAGTTTATATTTGTATGAATCAATCAAGCGATTTACAAAAAAACCATATGAATCAGAAATTTTGTTTTTTCATGATACTGGCGGTTTTGCTATCTGTCAAACCGTTATTTTCCCAGTCAGAAAACACCTTGTCCATCATGGGAAATGATGTCAGGATCCGCTCTCAGGCAAGTTCTAAAGGCGAGGTGCTGTTCAAGGTGAATTCTTTTGAAACAGGAACTATTATTTCCAAAGGCAGCAAAGAAAAGATCGGGGAATTCAATGATTACTGGTATCAGATAGCTATCAAAAACAAGAATGGATGGGTTTATGGCGCTTTTACCT
>Ga0209717_1004140_pt1 | contig 12143 bp, 35 predicted proteins | sample AD_UKC048_MetaG_FD_184418 | JGI IMG/M metagenome (GOLD analysis project Ga0209717, IMG submission 184418) | Active sludge microbial communities of municipal wastewater-treating anaerobic digesters from USA - AD_UKC048_MetaG (SPAdes) (version 2) | ecosystem: Engineered > Bioreactor > Anaerobic >... | reverse complement strand
TAATAAAGATTCTTCGACATTTTCAGGATTAAGACCTAAAGCATCGATTAATAAAGATTCAAGTAAATCAGGTGTAACTTCTACACTTTTTAATACTTGTTTTGGCTTGTCGCAAGTACATTTAGGTTCTTGCGAAGGTTGTGCTGTATTAGCTACTAAGATTTCGCTAGGTACTATGCTTCCAGTAATTAATACAGATAGATTGGTACCAAATCCTAATCCGAAACTTATAAATATAGGAAAAGGAAGTTTTTCTTTAAATGGTTTATTAATAGCATCTAAACCTTCTTCTATTTTTTCGACTTTGATAATATCAAAGATACGATCAAGCTCTTCTTTAGAGTTAAATTTTACAAACGTTTGTTTGTTACTTGGATCAGCAAGGAATGTTGCTAATAAAAATGTTGCTGTTACTGTTTGTTTCATCTTGTTTTTTTTGTTTTTAAGATTTATAATAATGATAAGATTTCTTGTGTTTTTATATTAAGCAAATATAATTCATTTTGATGACGAGCCGTTACTTTAGCTAATTCTTCTTTAAATATAAATGATTTAAAAAAATCTGCTTTATTAAATGTAAGTGTAGTGCAATTATAAGCACCTGGTGTAGGTTTATCAGTAATAAAATTACCAATACCCCCTTTCCAAGGATTTTCTAAGCCGGCAACTATACAAGTAGAATCTAGTATTAATTTACGGGCTATTTCTGACGTGTTCGTAATAGTAGTATCTTTACTAAAGAAATGTTCTATTAAAAATTGTATTTGATTTTCAGTCATCGTTACTGATTTTAAAGGATTATTGTTTACAGCATTGTGTTTTGTCACCGATATTGGACATGTAGATAGAATACTGACTATCGTTCATGGACTTATAGTATACATCTCCTTTGGGAGAAGTACATTGGTATGTGTATTGTCGTTGACACGAACATAGCACACATATAAGGATAAAAAGGATTATAATATTTTTCATAATTTAAAATTAGGCAATTTATCGGTTATATTAGTTTTTACAAACATATGATATATACCAACATAATGTTGATGTAAAACATTCCAAATGTAACTATCTAAACGATATTTATAAGAATGTATGTGTTGATTAATTGATTTCACAGGCTTAAAGTTATTTGATTTTTAATTAATAAATGATTTATAGAACTTTTTCTATATGCTTCATAAAATTGAAGATGACATTTACATTTACACAAATCACTCCAAACATTATTATCATATCGTTGTATACAAATTTGTAAATGTCTACTAATTGATTTCATATATTCTTGAAATTATTCGATTACTAATTAATTGTCTATTTATAGAAGTTTTTCTATATATAGTATACAAATGAGGGTAATGTTTACATAAAGTAGTCCATATATGATCATCAAATTGTAACAGTAAAGGTCGTATATCGTTCTGAACTCTTCTCATACTTTAAATTAGTTAAGATTGTAAATTTATAATCATCTATATTTGTGAAAAAAATATCATAAATAGCCGGCTTCTCTTTATAAATGAGATTAAATACAGAATAGTTACAATTAAATTGTCTATCTTTATAAATAAATTCTTTAGTATAGTGGATAAGCTGTATATGTACTGATCTCATGAATGTAATTGGATTAAATATTTAAACCCATGAATTCTATTCTCGTATCTCTAATAAGTTTTGGGCACATTTCCATACAAAGATGATATACCCCTTGAATGGGTGTATTATACCATAATTCTACTCTTATCATAAATTACTATTTACATTAATTTTTACAATATATGCATCGGGGAATTGAGGATTTACATCTATAATCTTTACAAGATAAAAATATAAATCGCCAATAGGTGTTTTCCACCATATATATAATTGTTTCATAAATTTCTAAGAGTTGTAATGTTAATTTCTTTGTACCTAAACTCATATATAAATGTATCTTTTAATTTAAAATACATGTCAGTACCTAGATATTTTAGGAATATCTCATAATCTGGAAGATATTCTTTATTTTTGAGTATAGCTCTAGTCCTACAAATATTTGTTGGGTTCATAAAAACTTTCTGTTACATCGTTAACTAATGGGGTAATACCTAATCCTATAAATACATTTCGATAATCTACTAATAAATGTCCATAACTATAAACTAAATCTCTTAATTTAGCTCGTTCATGTATTTTTTTGTTCCAAATTCTATATCCAACTTTATTCATACATTATCTGTTATATCATTTACTAATTATTGAAAAAACCATCTAAAATTTATACGTGTTTGTTTGTATATATCGAAAAGTGGATACTTCTGACGTATAAATATTAACATAGTTTCTCTTTTTCCAAGAAGAATCCCATGAGGAATTAATTCTATCTGATTCATATATTACCACAAATTGTATTTTTTTGACCCCTTAATCCAAATGGGACATATTTTGGATGATTGAAAAGAAGATTAATATAACCATGCCAACATAGATCTAAAGTATGGCAACAAGCTTGATTGTAAATAGTTTGTTTAACTCCGCCCATTATTATATCTATATATTAGATCCATTATTTTAATAACAATGTATGTAAATAGAAAAAAGAATAAACCTATTATAGCTCCTGCATAAATAGCTTGAAGGTATAAATTAGAAGTCCATTTACTTACACTAGGTATAGGACTATGTATAAATATTTGGAAAGTTAATAGGGATATTACCCATAAACTAATTGTTAAGGCTGCAATTTTGATTATTTTAAACATTTTGTTTGTTTTTAGTGTGAATAAGAATTAAAAATTATTGCATTGTGCATATTATGGTAACTAAACCAATAAAGTCTAACATATATATTATGATAAGCATGTTTGTATTCAAAATCTATTGGATATTGTTTAATTTGTTTAACTGATCTCATGATTTATACGAATTGCTAATGATTAAAAAATACATAGAACGATAAGTATAAGTATACAAGGGTAAAGCTATAAATTTAACATTATTATTATTGTCGAAAAGATTAACTATTTCTAGAATTTTTGCGTAACAAGAACGTGAGCCAGGTATTTTAATCGGTTTCATAATTAAGATTTAGAAGTGTTTTTTGAGTCATCATATCATAAAAATCATACTTACTTAAATATGTTGATATAACAGTAAATTTAGATTGTGTAGGTCTTATTGTACTCACGCGATTAAGGATAGCGTACAAATCAACATCTATATGGTTCATATATTAAACATTATTTGATTTTTAAATTGATAAATAGGGATTTCGGATAATATACCCCAAATAAACCTATATCTAATATCTACAGGGCATATACGAGATATATTAAGTATATCTTTATATGTATACATAAATGTTTTCTTCATATGTTATTTTGAATAGTTATTTGTTTCATAAATTACGTTTCATTGAAGAGATTGCAGTTAATTTAGTACCTATTTGTGTGTTGAAATAATAAAGATGTAATTCATTAACTAGAGTACGCAGATGATACCAAATATTTAATTCGAAATTACTGACAAATCCTCGAGTGTTTATCTGTTTCATAAATTATATTTTATACGTTTGATTGAACTTATTGTATCATTAAAATGTACTTTAGTATAAACAAGTTGTAAATTACGATATTTAGGCCACAAAGAAAACCAAATCTCTAAATCAAACTCACCTATAATTGTATCATTTTTTACTTGTTTCATTATCGTAGTTTATATGATTCGATTAATAAATTCTCTTCGTTGAATATAAATATACTATCTTTATTTTCTTTGAGAGTATAATTTCTAACACCCGAATCAGTTGCTTCGATACAGAATTCACACATACAATACTTAGGATGTATAATATATTCTCCGCACCCTAATCCATCGCAATCACAATTACCATCACATGTAAGATGTGTTTGATCAATACATTGATGTTCTACATTTGGATTATATACCATAGATATAAGTGTACATATACCTAAAAGTATTATTATTATTTCTTTCATGTTGTTTTTAAATTAAAGAGAGGAAACCAAGGTCGGCGACCAGAAACTGGACAGTGCAACGACGCCTGGATCCTTCCTCTCTTTATATTATTAATGCATTTGTGAAGCTATTACTGTATCGTTAATGATATGGTATTCTTCTTCAGATATGTATTGTTTATTTCCCCATTGATTAACAAACCAATATTCGTTTTTACCGTCTCCTACAGATTTAGCATATTCATATACATATGTAACCATTTTTGGTATATAAGTACATTTATCTAAAGGGTTCGATTTTACCTATAACTTTAGGGCCTTCTGCAGATTCTTCCGCGATAAGTTTACCATTTTCATCATATTTACCTTGTAATGGTTGTTTAGCACTTTCTACTATACCTTCAGGTGTATTTTTAAATCCTCCTGGAGCAATTTCTGTTTGTATAGGATCAATTGTCGGACAGTATAATTCTAATACCTTTTGAACATTTGCTAATTTATCTAAAACTTCCGGAATAGATAAATCAGGATATTCATTCCCAATACCTTTAATAATAGTAGGTATAATATCATCAAAAGGTTTTCCTAATACGCTAGGTGAACATCCAAGTTTAAATAATAAGTATTGTGAATACTCTTTATTAGTTAATTCGAGGTTAACTACACCTTCTTTGATTACATATGATTTCTTTTGCATAATGTATATTGTTTTATTTAAAGTTTACGATTTTAGTTGTATAAGATTTATGTGTAAATCTTTCTTTGTTAACTAATAACAACATCATAATGTCGTCATCATTATAAGGTTTTTGTGTTTTACCATCTATTCTATGGTTAATACTATAGTAAATACCTTTAGTATCTTCTCTTTTAACTATAGCAATTGATTCTTCGGCATGTGACATAATTAAACCTTGATTAAGATCTAATTCTCTTACTGTCTTCATTACTAATATAATATCTGTTATATTCATGATAATATTGTTTTGTTGTTGATTAATGATTAATTGTTTGACGACTGTGGATCTTATTATATCTTACGAAATTTAGGAACTATAATTACATCATAGTATATAATACCAACATATGAATATTCGTATAGTATATCACTAATATGGTTATATTCAGATCTATGAGTATATCCTTTATATTTATTCATATACTGATAGAGAGAGAATTTTATTCGTTTCATATTATTGGTTTAAAGGTTAACGACTGTAGATCTTATCAGCAGCCTGTATAAAGAACTATAAGAGAGATAAAGAGAATAGAATATAAGATAATTCATCTATTCACATATTACCAATTACCTCATTGTGTTGATGCAACTTTTTTTGAACTGAGGTATATCAAATACGCTCCTATCAAGGGTTTTAATCTTCTCTACCTACCTCAGAGGGCCACTTTTAGCCCCTTTCAAGACACATTTCTGTATATATTTTGGTGAATTAAGCCTATATTACCGAGCATTTCTATCTCAATTCGCTTAGTTATTTCTCTCCTTACTGGTAATTCTACCATATATGGTCTACATTTTACCTTCTCTAGCTTATTGCATAAGATATACCATATATCTATCTCTTTCATAATGTATTGATATTCAATTAGTTATATAATTACCTCAATTTAGGTACGTTAGTACCCCTATTTTTGACGATTCAAGCCTATCAAGGGTTCTGTTCAATTTGTGTAAGAGTACAAAAATCAATGTTTACTGTTTGGTATACTCCCGAGGTTGATATTTTGACATAATACCCTGATATTCAACGGTTTACTGTATAATTATGAGCATTTACGCCGTTAATGTGCTGTATAAGAAGATAAGTAGCCCCCGAAGAGGCCCCTTATCAACAACAATACTATTCAGTGATCTCATTAGAAGCGTTGAACGCTACACTGCGAGTTGGTTGAGCACTAGCACGACGGTTAGTACGATTTGCGTTAACACTGTTATGCGCTGCGGTTAACAAGTCAACACCTGAAAGCGTTAACCCTGTGAGTTTCGCAACCTCTTGGTTAACACCGATGTTATGTACCAATCGAGATACGGTACGATTCTTATTAAGCGCGAAGCTTGCGCCTGGTAATTCGATGGTAGTACCACGTAATGTCGTGTTAACATTGATACCGTCCAAATCTTTACCCACTGCAGGTGCGCCGTGCCCCGTGATACAAACACGCATTACTCGAGGATTCTTTTCTTTATCGATATTAAAGTCCTTGAGTGACGCTTTGTTAACGAGTGATGCTACTGCCATACCTTCAGGTGCAACGCAGTAAGCGAAGTTAATGTTTCCTGTTTGAGTTTCTGGGTTGCTTAGAGCTAATACTTTTGCTTTCATTTTCTTTGTTTTTATTTGTTTTAAATTTAATGTTTTATGCGTCGAGGTAGGCGGTACCCCAACAGTCAATCCAACCGTGGGGCCTAAATAGGGGTCGGTACCCAATAGACCTAGGCGCGGTACCTTAGAGACACGGGCACAACACTATTTGCCTATAGAAAATCACCAGGGGGTGCCTGTCAAAACCTCCGGTATATATCTCCCAAACAACCTCGAAAAAAAAAATATAAAAAAAAAATCCCAGAGCCGTCCGTGATCAACTGGACTACTCTGGGGGTTCTACCATAACTTATGCCTTGGGCTATTCGTTGATAGGGAAACGACCTCATCGGGTGCGCTGTTCTTACGGGAGGTACTGTTAATACAAAGGTACTCTTTCCCATATCTATACATGTTAACTCCCAGTTAATCATAGATATAATATATGGAAAACTTATATATGTGTATACCTTTGATTGAAACAACTATATATGACTACAATATTTGAAATTAAGGGCAGTAAAGTCCTAGTAGAACTTCCGGTTCAGCAAGAGCAAACCGACGGGGGTATAATTATCCCGAAAACAGATTTAACCGGAGCTACTATCGAATCTTCGGTAAAAACTTTCCACGACTATTTAGGTACTATAGTAGGGGTAGGGGATAAAGTGGTTGATTATAAAGTAGGAGATAAGATCTTATCTGATCCTTCGACAGATTATAATCCCCCATTCGTAAATCCTAATTCAGGTAAATTGTGTACCTTTATATTAGACAGCCAAATTTTATCAGTAATTACAACTAAACCTTAAACCAATATGAGCCAAGAAACTCCAAAACAACCAGTTCCAGGTGCAACTATCCAAGCACCTAATCCTCAGTTTACACAACAACAACGTTTGACTTACATCAAAGTAACCAAAGAGAACAATGTCGTACTTGAATTAGAGGCCAAAAAGCATAGACACATTTACGAAGCATTGTACTACAAAACAATGACAGAGCATTTGTTGTTAGAAATCGAAGCTAGTAAGCGTGCCCAAGCTCCTCAACCTCAACCTGCAGATCAACCAGTAGCCACTGAAGGTCCATGGGAAGTTCCTACTAACACACCGTCGTATGATGCCGAAGCAACTACTTCAGGTTCGATGGAAGAATTAGTAACTCCTACCCCAGAGTCTAAACCAATAATGACGGTTCATCACACAGATGTAGACGCAGACTAATGATTACCTTAAACGATAATATTACCCTAGATGATATTACTCAATTGTATCGCCTTATCCTTAAGGTAAAGACAGTAGAGTATAATGTTAATTTGAGTGCAGCTCATATTAACTTGATCATTGATTTTTATCGTTTAGGTATTAATCAAGATTCTTATCAATACCATATTGAAAGATCTCGTACCGAAAAAGACATGTTCAAGTCTAAGGCAACTATCGATAATGCCAGAACATATCTAAAGAAACACGGAATATTAACGGACGATAAGGAGGTATCACCTCTTTATCTCCCTCCGTTAAATGATACCGAAATTTTACTAAACATAAAAGTAAAGTATGATCAGCGACATTAACGATGTTTACCAGAAAGTTGCAGATAAGCATGGTATCGATGTTAGGTTAGTAAAATCTATCGGTACCCAAGTTTTCTCGACGATGAAAGAACGAATGATCAATTTAGATGAAGCTAATATTTATCTCGGGGGCGTAGGATCATTTATCGTAAAATCTACCCAAGTAGAGAATACCTGCCGTCGTTACCTTAAATACCGAAAGTACCTCAAGGACACCTACCCAGAAAGAATTACTAAACCAATACCTAAACGTATAAAGATGTTATTTTCTTTATACCTCAGAAGAATCACTTTATTTAAGAAAATCAAAGCAGAAACTTCTCAACGTCAACGAGAATTCTGTAAAAAAACCTACGAATCTTATGAAATCAAGCCTGATATATCTCTTACGACTAATAAATATACCCGCAACCAAAGATAATCTTACCTGGTCACATGTTTATGCTTACCTCCAATCTAAATTCAGACAAATCTTTGGTGTATCTGATTTTAGGAAAGAACAGATCATCTGGAGACAAGACATGTTAAAAGCTCATCCTATCGGTAAAAACTGCTTGGCTACTAACCAATGTCCTTGTTTATGTCCTACTGATGAAGTTATTATGAGTGATGATAGTTGTGACCAGAAATGTTTCCCACCGATGATGAATAAAGAAGATTGGGGGTTGTTTAAAGCAGCCAATCGAATATTTGTAGATATACATAGAAACCAAGTAATACATTATATATGATAACATCATCCTTACCAGAAATCCTAGATTTAGGAACAATCAACCAAGGGCAAGTAGTAGAAAATTCATTTGCCATAACCAATAAGTTTAACCAAGATATCGAGATTACGAGAATCTCTGCCGGCTGCGGATGTACGACTCCCGACGCAAGGCTCGGACCACTCAAAGCCGAAGAAACTATTATGGTAAAGTTTACCTTCAATAGTGCTAATAAAACTGGGCGCCATACTAAATCAGTAACCGTACAGTTTAAACTGGGTAATAATCCAGAAAGTCATTACGTAAAAAAATTCACCGTTTTCATTAAAGCATAATTATGATATTAAAAATCGATACCGCCTTAGACGACGAAACATTAGAAGATCTCGTACAAATGTACAATACAGGAGATGCCGAAACTCAGTATAAAATATACCTACGAACTCCTGGTGGTTTGAATGGCGTAACTTTAGCTATGATCGATCTGATTAATAATCATACCGAAAGTACAGAGCTGATTGCTTATCACCAAATATGTTCTAATGGTATGCAACTATTCTTTAAAGCGAAGTGCAAGAAAAGAATCGTACCTTATACTGAGGGGATGAGTCATTTGTTTAAGCAGACCTTAGATTATTACGAAGGAAATACTAAGAATAAGAATGAGTATGCGTCTTTCATAAATTCTAACAGTAACCTTGAATATAGCAAAAGTCTCCATGACGTAGTAGGATATACCAAAGATGAATGGAAACGTATTAAAAACAACGAAGACGTATGGTTTACCTACGAGCGTCTACAAGAAATGTTAACTTACAACCTAACCAAATTATGAAAGAGATAGTAATTATTTCAAAAGCCAATTGTGCACCATGCGTAGCACTTAAACAATTCGTATCTACATTACCAAAGTGTTCTCAGGAAAAAGTCTCTATAATGGACGATGAAAACTCTTCGGAAGAAGATAGATACAATATTATTCAAAGCTATGGATTATTCGGATTCCCGACTATTATCCATCGCGAAGCTGGTAAAGATGATGTTGCATATGCAGGATTCGGCGCCAACCAATTAAACGAACTTAAAGTATATCTTGAATGCAAGGGGTAAAAGAATTTATCGAAAGTTTTAAAACACCTGTAGACTGGGAAAAGAAATTAAAAACCAAGTCGAAAGAAAGGGGTATGACTGTCGATGAACTCAGACGTGAATGGGAAGATGCCCGTATTAAGGGGCAAACCAAAGGGGAATCTCTCCATCACCGTAAGCGCCAAGAATATGCAGACGCAGAAAATTATATCTATTACGCATATAAGAAACACGAAGAAGGTGAAGAATATACGCAGCAGGATTATACAGTCAAAGAAGGTTTTATATACGACGAAAAACCCTTTATCGTAGAAAAGTTTGGATTGATAGGTGTTCCTGATCGTATCACCGTCGTCAACAAATGTGTAAATATAGATGATTTTAAGAGCGATAAAGAAATTTATAAAGAATCTTACCGTATAACGAACGGTAAGTTTTCCACGAAAAAGAAACTTCAACCCCCAATATCTCACTTAGATGAATGCAACTACTTATTACATAACCTTCAGCTCTCCCTCTACATGCGAATGGTGTTGTATCACAACAAATCCCTTCGTCCAGGAGTTCTTCGTATCCTTCATACCAAGTTCAACGAAGAAACCTTAGAACCGGGTAAAGAAACAATATACGAAGTTCCTTATCTCAGAAGAGAGGTAGAGGCTTTATTAAACACATTAAAATAATAAACCAATGCAAATTATAACAGAAGGTCACAAATATGTGGCGGCCAATTTTGAGAATCCAGAAAATGGACAAACAATTCAATTTATCGAAAAAGCACCAGGTGTGTTGACTACGGATACGGATTTAATAACTATTAACGACGGTACTACTAACGAAGAATTATGTGCGATTTTGATCGATCGTATGCACTATCTTCAGGGAAAATTCCCTTGTAAAGAAAATGCGGTAGCAATCACGCATTTTGAAACTGGGCTCTTATGGTTAGAGAAACGTACTGCCGATCGTAAAAAAAGAAATGTAGAGGGTAAAAACATAGCATAATGAGTCCTAAATTATTTGAAGTTACCGAAAATGGGCGTTTAGTATTAACAGCGCATGCATATATGGTCGAGGAAGTAAAAGATATCCTCGATAAGTATGAACTTGACGCCGAACCCTATATTGCTTATTGTGATTTAATGTCCAACTTTACTAGTCCTTTCCGTAACTATCCAGAGATAGAGAAAAGAGAATTGGCTATACGTGAGGTGCACGTTAATATCGGAGCTTTCGATGAAGATGAACCATTACTTCCTCGTTGCGTAGAAAGACTCAAGGAAATCTATAGTTCCCCGTTAGTACGTTTCTACGAGGAACTTGAAGAAGAACTGGCCCGTTTAATATATTATATGAAGACGACCCCGATCACTAGCGATGATTATGCCCAAAGAGCAAAACTGATCGAGAATGCCGGCAAACTTGCTGCTTCCTATGCAGCCACGAAAAAACAGATCGACGAAGAACTTAAAGCCAATACTAAAGGTGATTTCGAAATTAGTAGTATACGTTAATGAGATTTTTAGAATTCCCCCTTAGAGTCCCTTCCTATAATTCAACCACCGATACTTGGGTTGATAGGCTATTCGAAACGAAAGAAGAATTTACTACTTACGTCGAATCTTGTTTTAAAACGCCGGGGAACTACAATTTAAAGAATGTGAAGAAGTGGAAAGAAACTGGTATGACATATGCCAAGTCTTGCCCACGTTCTGGTTTAGATGGGGGTATGTACCAAAAAGGTCCCAAAGGATCTACGACTTATATTAAGTTTTGGACGTTCGAAAAAGAAAAATGTCAGAAAGGTGTCATCTATGATGATATGTATGTACCTGGATTTTACCACTTCTATCTGAATTTTTGTCCGTTCATGGATGATATTCGTGCGAAGAAATCATTCGCCTTGGTACATGATAATGACTTGTACTTTTTCCACTATGTTATCTTGGCTATGCTTAAGGGTAAACATGTCGGAGTGTTAAAAGCTCGTCAGAAAGGTTATTCTTTAAAAATTATGGCTATCCTATTTTGGTCATATCTTTGGTTTGAGGGTACGATCAACACGATCGGTGCCATCGATGAAACAAAAGTAAAAAAATCTTGGTTATTCCTCGAACGTTATAAAGCTCACTGCGATAAAAACACACAAGGGGCCTTTAAAAGTGGTCCTTCCAAAACCAAAATGCTCGAATGGATCGAACGTATCGAGCTGAAAGATGGTGGATATGTTGGTAATGACTCTTTGATTAAAGGTACGACATTCCAGAAAAGCCCTGAGAGTGGTGTAGGTGGTGCCCAAACTATATTTTTCTATGAAGAAGCAGGTATCACCCCGACCATGCTTAAAACTTTGGGGTATATTACACCTGCCTTGAAAAAAGGTAGTTTAATGACTGGTACTATTATCGTATCAGGAGCCCTCGGTGAGCTTGAAGATGCCCAAGATTTAAAGACTATCTTCTATGCGCCAGATGATTATGACTTTCTC
>Ga0209717_1004139_pt1 | contig 12145 bp, 9 predicted proteins | sample AD_UKC048_MetaG_FD_184418 | JGI IMG/M metagenome (GOLD analysis project Ga0209717, IMG submission 184418) | Active sludge microbial communities of municipal wastewater-treating anaerobic digesters from USA - AD_UKC048_MetaG (SPAdes) (version 2) | ecosystem: Engineered > Bioreactor > Anaerobic >... | reverse complement strand
CTCTCCTGAATACTACAGCTATGAATATGCTGAGGCTGGCAGGATTGCTCCCAAACAAAGATACCCTTGCTGGTTTTGCGAACAAAGTCAAAAAAATGTACAATTTGTTTGTCTGCAAAACCTGAAATTTAGAACTGATCGGCCCTGCGGACAACCGGGGCTATTCAAAATTCAATCGCTCCGCGATTAGATTTTAGCCCGATTTTTACTTTTCAAAAATTCGGGATCATGTTTACACTTGTAAACTCAAAAATTACAAACGCAAGCCCATGGTCAATGCTAAGCCCCGGGTTTGCAACACAGGGCGATTATCGTTGGTATTGTCGGCGTCACTGTCGAGCAGGTTATTCAGGCCGTAGTTGTAACGCAGATCCAGGGCGACCTTGCCAAAGCTCAATCCCGCCGCGCCAATGAGGCCATAATTGATCCGTCTGGCATCATCTTCGTCGTCAAAGGTAAACTTGCGCTCGGTAACAACTTCCTGACTGCTGCCTATCGTGGTTATGGTTTTGGTTTTACCACCAAAAGCATAACCCAACCAGGGCCCAGCCGCAAGGTGAAGACCTACTCCTTCGCCACCGTTGTTGCCCAATTGCACTTTGGCCAACAGTGGCACTTCAAGATAGTTGAGTTTGTACCGTACGTCGGTCGTAGTATTCAGCAGGGTGTAGGTATTGCGTCCACCACTTTGTGAAAACAACAATTCGGGTTGAAAGACCAGGAGTTTACCCGGATTCAGCTCAAAAGCCAAACCCACAACTGCCCCCAATACCGAAGCATTTTCAAGTTCGTCTTTGGTAACGTTTTCATTTTTTTCGCCCATTGTAGCGACGTTCACGCCAAATTTGACGTTTACCTGGGCAGTAGCCGTGAGGGCAAAACAAAAGGGGATGAGCATCCCCAGCATTACTTTTTTCATAGACATTTGGTTTATTGGTGGTTAAATTGTCCATTCCTCGACACATCCACCTTGGGAATAAATAATGGGAAGATTAAAAATTGATACACTTACTAACAGTTTTTTCTATGGAAATGTTATTTGATAGCCACAGCAATTGTACAGGGGAGTCTGATGAGATTTTAACAATCATCCATTTGTCCAAACGTATCCCCAGCGTACACTAACGTTCAATAATGAACACGTTGAAATTTTATCAAATACATTTTATTTTGATTGACAAGACACATCTCGTCTGGCACAAAAATTGTCTGACCAATTGTATTGTTTCATTCCTGATCTGGTAGAAGATGTTCAAAAATTACCTCCTCACTACTTTGCGGCAATTGTGGAAGCACCAGGGCTACACTGCCATCAATATTGCCGGTTTGGCCGTTGGCATTGCGGTATGTTTGTTGATCGCCCTATGGGTGAAAGATGAGTTGCAATACGACCAGTTTCATCAAAAAGCGGACCGCATCTATCGGGTGCTGTGGAACGGAAAATTTGGCGACAACGAATGGAAAATCCCGGTAGGGCCAGTCCCCGTCAAAAGTACCCTGGAAGATCATTTTCCCGAAGTGGAATACGTCACCCAAATGTACCAAACTGGGATCACCCTCAAAAAAGGTACCGAGTACGTCCGGGAAACCGAGATGCTGTACGCAGATGAAAATTTCACCAAAGTCTTCAGCATCAAGATCCTTTCGGGGAATGTAAACACCGCCCTTCAGGAACCGAATACCATCGCGCTCAGTCAATCCGCAGCAGCCAAATATTTCCCCAATCAGGATCCATTGGGACAAACCCTGTTGAAAAATGATGGCACTCCTCTAAAAGTGAGCGCCGTGGTGCAAGACATGCCCACCCAATCCCATTTCCAGTTTCAATTTTTGGGTGCCTTGAACCAGCTCCAATTCTTCAAAGAACGTAAAGAATTGTGGGGCTTCGCTACGGTATACAACTATTTTAGCCTCAAACCGGGTACCGATCCGCTTGCGCTGCAAAAGAAGTTTCAAACTTACCTGGAACAACATACCCAGGAGGAAGACTTCAAGTCAAAAGGTAACTTTTCGCGCTTTCCCTTTCAGGCGCTGAGCACCATTCACCTCGATTCCAATCTGGAGATGGAGCTGGGGGTCAACGGCAAACGCGCGTATCTCTACATTTTTTCCATCGTGGCCTTGTTTATTTTGGTGCTCGCTTGCATCAATTTTATCAACCTCAGCACCGCCCGATCCATTACCCGCGCCAAAGAGGTGGGCGTGCGCAAGGCACTCGGCTCGGGTCGCGGTCAACTCATGGTACAGTTTTTTGGCGAATCACTGATCGCCGTTGTAGCAGCTTTGATCTTCGCAGTGGCCATCTTGGGTTTAAGTTTGCCTTATTTTAATACTTTGGCTGGCAAAACGATGCAGCTAGAGTGGAGTGGGCTGCCCTTTTTACTCGGTTTATTGGGGTTGATTACCTTGTTTACGAGCTTATTGGCGGGGGTATTTCCGGCAGTGGTGCTGTCTGGTTTCAAAACCATTGCCACCTTAAAAGGCCAATTGGGGAGCCAGCTGGGCCGTAGCCGCCTGCGTGAATCCCTGGTCGTTGGGCAATTTTCCATCTCTACGGCCTTGATCATCGGCACGATGGTAGTGGGTACGCAGTTTCGGTTTTTACTCAATTCTGAGTTGGGTTTCGACAAAGAACGGGTCTTGCTCATTGATCGAGCTTATGCCCTGGATCAAAACTATGGGGTGTTTTTGGAAAAAGTGCGTAATCTTCCGATGGTAGACAACGCGGGTGGAGCTACCGCAGTCCCGGGCAAATTGTATGATTCAACCGTATTTGCGCCCGAGCAACCCGCCAATTTTAAAGAAAGTTCGTTCAACTACGTTTTTGCCGACCCGGCTTACCTGAGTACCCTTAAAGTAAAAATACACGCCGGACGAGATTTTCGCCAAAACTCCCGCTCCGATTCATTGAGCTGCATCATCAATCGCGCTATGGTCAAAAAGTTGGGTTGGGACGATCCCCTAGGCAAACACATCTCCGGAGGCAATGGTGCTAATTTTCAGGTAATTGGCGTCATGGAAGATTTTCACTACCTCTCTTTGCACCACCAGGTTGAACCCCTGATCGTGATGACAGCGCCCTGGTCTCATCCCTACATTGCCATCCGTTTGCCCACTGGAAACCTGGCCGAGCAAATCAATACGGTCAAAGGTCTGTGGAACGAATTGGCACCTACCGCTCCGTTTGAATACAGTTTTGTGGAAGACGAATATCAAAAATTCTACACCGCCGAGCAACGCTTGGGGCGGGTGTTTTTCCTCTTTTCAGTGCTGGCCTTGTTTATCGCAGGTTTGGGGCTGTTTGGGCTGGCTTTCTACATGGTTGCCCGCCGCACCAAAGAAATCGGGGTGCGCAAGGTTTTGGGCGCTGATGTAAGCAGTGTTGTACGTTTGTTGACTCTGGATTTTCTGCGTTTGGTACTGGTGGCGGTCGTTCTTGCGGTCCCGATTGCTTACCTGCTCTTACAGCGTTGGCTGCAAGATTTTGCCTACCGCATCGACATGCCCTGGTGGGCTTTTGTAGCGGCGGGTGCCATCGCGCTGGGCATTGCGCTGCTGACGGTGAGTTTTCAGAGTATAAGAGCAGCATTGAAAAACCCGGTGACGGCGTTGAAGGTGGAATGAGGTTAACTGAATCACTCACATTCCGCACTTTACTGCGGTAAAAATGTGTAATATGAGTGATTAAAACAAGTCCTAATTCATCGTCTCCGGGAACGGATCTTCAAAATCCCCGCCCTTCCACATCTGCTCAACTTCCTCCGGCGTACACAAACAAGCCCGCAAATCCATTTTGATTCGGGTTTGATCCATGTCTTGGCCGATGAAAACCAGTTCATTGTCCCGGTCCCCAAAAACCGAATCCCAGTCTTTTTCAATTTTCTCCTGCGCTTCCAAAAAAGAGGGAATGTTCATGCGGCGGTGCAGGGGCATACTCGCCCACCAGCGCCCAGCGGAAGAAGACTGCAAGGAACCACCCGCCTGGCTCCAGTTGAGGGCCTCGCTGGGGCGGGAAGCGATCCAGAACATACCCTTGCTGCGCACGATACCGCCGTCAAAATCCTCGCTGAGGTATTGCCAGAAGCGTTCGGGATGGAAGGGGCGTTTGTCGCGGAATACAAAGGAACTAAAGCCGTATTCTTCGGTTTCGGGGGTATGGGTGCCCAGGTTCATCAGTTCGCGAATCCAGCCCGCTGAAGTGGAAGCAATCTCGTAGTCAAAACGCCCTGTATTGAGGATTTCCTTGGGCGCCACCTTGCCATGTTTGGTGCCGATGATGACTGCGCCGTGATTCAGGCCCTGAAGCATGGCGGTGATTTCGGCCACTTTTTCGGCAGGCACCAGGTCGGTTTTGTTCAAAACAATCACATCCGCAAACTCTACCTGATCGGTCAGAAGGTTTACAATCGGGCGATGGTCACCTTCGCCGGATTGTACGTCGCGATCGGCTACGGTATGGCTGCTGCCAAAATCATGGGGAAAATTGAGCGCATCCACTACCGTCACCATCGTATCGATGTAGGCCCAACGCGAAAGGTCGATGCCATTTTCTTCATCCACAAAACTGAAGGTTTGGGCCACGGGTACGGGCTCCGAAATCCCCGTGCTTTCAATCAGCAGGTAATCAAAGCGTTCTTCTTTGGCCAGGCGTTCTACCTCCAGCATCAGGTCTTCGCGCAGGGTGCAACAGATGCAGCCATTGCTCATTTCCACCAGTTTTTCTTCGGTGCGGGAAAGGGTCTGTTCTTTCTCGACCAGACGGGCATCGATGTTGACCTCACTCATGTCGTTGACAATCACGGCCACTTTTAGCCCTTCTTTGTTGTGCAAAACGTGGTTGAGCAAGGTTGTTTTGCCTGCGCCCAAAAAACCACTGAGCACGGTAACGGGTAATTTTTTTGCTACTGCTGTCATGTTTTTTTCCTTTTGTAGTGGGGCAAAAACAAATGTTCATTTTTTTCAAGCCATAGGATTAGATAAGACACTTAAATTGAACCATTTACTTATCTAATCCTATGGCAAAATGAACATTTATTTTTTTTCGCCCCTCAAAAATCCTCCACAATTAATTCATGATTGATCATAGCTCCCGCCATCGTCCCTGCCGCCACGGCAGCGGCTACGGCCCGCATAGGAGTAGTGTTGTCGCCTGCGGCAAAAATGCCGGGGACATTGGTTTTTTTGAAATCATTCACCTGGATATGGCCCATTTCGGTAAAAGCGCAGCCCAGGTCTTTGGCAATGGCACTGCTTTGGGCAAAGGGCACCCGTGCAAAAAGCGCTTTCAAGGCATGATGGCTGCCATCCTCAAAGTGGACTTTTTGCAAATAACCAGCTTGATGCTCCAGTGCGCGAATCGGCGTTTCGATGATGCGGATGTTTTTGGCCTGCAATTTTTCTACCTGGGCTTTTTCCATGTTCATGGGGCCATTGGTAAATAGGGTCAAGCCGCTGCTCCAGTGGTCGATGAGGCGCGCCATTTCAAAAGCGGTTTCGCCATTGGCCAACACGCCTAGTTCTTGCTTTTTTACCTCGTAGCCGTGGCAATAAGGACAATGCAACACCGAAATGCCCCAGGATTCTGCAAACCCAGGTAAATCAGGCATTTGGTCTTTTACCCCTGTGGCCAGTAATAGTTTTTTCCCTTGAAAGACCTCTGCGCCCGCCCCAGTGACCTGAAAACCGCCCTCAACGGCTTGCACCGCGCTGACCCAGAGTTTGCGCAGCCTTACCGTTGGGTATTGCAACACTTCCGCCCGCGCGACGGCTCCAATGTGCGCCGGGACTTGCCCATCCTGGGTCAAAAAATTATGCGAGTGCGGGGTTTGGCGATTACAAGGTTCACCCGCATCGAGGATCAAAACCTTGCGCAAAGAACGGCCAAGGGCCATAGCTGCCGCTAAACCAGCGTAGCTGCCACCAATGATGATGACCTCGCTGAATGATTCGTTTTGTTCAGTCATTGTTTTATGTTCTGGTACCCATTGGGTCGTCAATACTTTTACATTTGGCAGCGATGAAGCCCCAAACGCGAGGTTGCGGAGAAACTCCTGGCGATTCATATCGCCATTGAATCACGCCGGGTACTCCATAAAACCAGTAGCCATAATAATCCAGCCAGTATCCCCAGGCACAGCAAGTTGCCGCCTACCTGCGCCTTCAATGGCGGCGCTTTGAAAGTAGGTAAGCGTTCAAACTCGGCTTTTTTGAAGGTTTTGCCCGCCAGACCAATTTGATAAACCAATTCCCGGTTTTGTTTCAAAGTTTCCTTGGTCGCGTTTTGCCAATCAATAAAATTGCTCAGTTCAGTGCCTGCGCTGGTGGTGAGGATGGCATTGAACGCGTAGGCCGGATTGAGGTATTTGAGGCGGTTTTCCAGCCCCATGCGTTGGGCTCCGGTTCGCATCAGCGGGGCACCCAGTTGCTCAACTTTGGCTATGCTGTTCTCGTTGTACATAAACACTTTAATCGCCTGGGTGTCGCGGATAGGCTGGGGGATTTTAGCGTAGAGATCGGGCTGTGTCTTTTGAAAATCGGCTAAAATAGCAGCCACGGGTCGATCCCATTCCTGGGAGCTGATGTCTCTGGCGGTGGCCATAAATTCGCTGCGGGGCAGTACTGGATAAGTTCTGTCCACCCAAAAGTTGATCAGGGCGGGCAAAAGGATCAACAAGACAATCCAAAAACCAGCCAAAACCGTGGCGTTAAAAGCAGAACCACGCCCCCAGGTGTTTACCCAGGCAACCAAGCCAGCCCACAACAAAAGCCAGGCACCGCAGCCCAGCACCCAGGCGGGCCAATGTGCCCAGTCGGCACCTACTACGGCAAAACCAATGCTACAAATCAGGATGGACAAGCCCCACAGTAGCCCAAATTGTAAGGCAACACGGGTGAACAAAAGCTGCTTCGGCGTAAGACCTTGTACTTTCAATAAGGATAAAATACCTTCCTCCCGATCCTGACTCAAGGCATTGAACCCGAGTACGATCACCAACAAGGGAAGCAAATAAACCAGTACAAAGCTGAGGTCAAAATTCCCGGCCAAAAGCTGTTCGGGATTGTTGATTTCTTCCAATTCCGACAAATTGACATTGCGGTACAATTGAATGCGTTGATAGGGTGTTTGTTGATCGCGTTGCCCCACGGCCAATGCACTCAATGAACCAGGTAACCAAGTGGAGTAACGCCGATAGCGAAAATCAGCCATGATGGGATCACCAAAACTTTTCAGCCTTTCTGGCGCTTGATCCCCCAGTTGGGTCAAGGTATCGTATTTGGGTGCCAACTCGGCATAGGTCTCTGTTTGCTTTTGCTGCACTTCCTCGATTTGTGTGCGGTAATGCCGGTAATTGAGCCAGCCGTAAGCAATGGCGTAGCCGCCACCAAGCAGCACAAACAGGAGCAAAGCCCAGCCTACCCGTTTGCGGAGCAATTGTTTTAATTCGTATTGAAGTATGGTCGTAATCATGTGAAGGAGGTGTTTAATCGCGCAGATTTAAAGCAGACGCTCGGCTTTCCACCAAGGCATCCACAACAGGAGGATCAACAATAAGGCCCAGGCGGCAATGGCTACCAGTTCCAGCGTTCTTTGTTGTAAAGACCAAGCCATGGCTGGCGCCTGGTAGTTGAAGTCTTCCAATTCAGAAAACCAGGCTTCGGGCACGGTCCAATCCCAATCACCCGTTTTTGAGCCACCGTAGGCCATTTTTTCATTCAAAGTACGAATGAGGGTGCGGCGGTACATTTCCGCCGCTTTTTGGAAGTGCAGGTGTTGGTACAAATCGGCATTGGCGAGGCTAAGGCTGAGGTTGCGTAAGGCTTGAAAGGGGTTGACAAAGCTGCTCCAGGCTGTGTATTGGGCCTGCTGGCGCAAATCTCGGTTCAAGAGGCCAAAGTGTTTGTCCCACACCGCATTGCCGTAGTATTCATCTTCCTGCATCAACAAACCATCGTAGTTGATGGGCAGTTTAGAAGGGTCATCCACGCCATATTTGGCCAATATTTTGCGTTCAAAACGTTTGCTACGCGCATCCTCTGGATCATGACCATTCAGGCCTTTTTCCCGCTCTTCGTGCATTTGTTCGTTGAATTGCATCACCCCTAGTAGTGGCTTTTGCTGTTCAGCTGAAGCGGCTACCACTTTGGGCAAAATGACCGTACTCAAAACCCAAATGCTGAGCAAACTGAGCAAACTCAGGGCAGGTTGACGGATTGCGGCGGCCAATTGAACGGCCATGGCACTGATCAAAAAATAGTACAAAGCGTAAAGCGTAGTCAGGCCTAGCAAGCGCAACCACACATCGGTGCCCTGGCTGAGTTGAGGCTGGCTCAAGGCCAGGACGCCGCTCAACACCAAAACCAGGAGCAACAAAGCCAAAGCCATGCTCCAAACGGCCAATATTTTACCCCACAGCAAACTGCGTGGCGCAGTACCCTGAGCCAACATGAGGCGCAATGCACCACTGCTGCGCTCGCGTTGGAAGCTGTTGAAGGCCACAAAAATGAGCAAGAGGGGAACCAGTATCTGTAAAATCAACCCCGTATGCAGGTCGCCAAAACGACTCAGGCTACTTTGTTCGGAAGCTGCGGCGAAGGCCAGCCCGTGTTGGACGTGCCCTTCCAGACGCAGCGACACCCCGGCAAACTTGTCGATCCCCGGGTCTAAAAAATGCAAAATAGACACGGGTTTGTATACATAGGTGCCGTAGTGTGCGGATGAATGGGGGTTTTGATCGCCCTGATTTTCCCACTTCTGGCGCATCAATTGAGCCGCCTCTGCTCTTTCGTGGTGGATGCGTTGGAAATTTTGCCAGCCGCTGAAGGTGGCAAACAACAAAAGCCCACCGATGATGATCCAGAGGACCGAGAGTTGTCGTTCTCGCCAGGCGATGCGCCACTCGTTTTGGATAATTTTTACTAACATAGTAAAGGATTTAGGAGGGGGTTGGGAATGCTGGTTTTGCTGGGACAAGTCTCTGACTTGTTCTCATTATTTTCGCCTCTCTGACGCACAAGCAACGCGAAAATCGTGCATACTCGCACGTCAGAGACGTGTTGATAATCGGTTCGAGTCAGAGACTTGAACCAGCGCCAGCGCTTAAGATTAGCACCAATCGGCCCCGCCCTCCGAGGATCAAACCGTTTCCAAATATATTTTTTCCAGTTCTGTAGCTGAAAACTCGGTAGCCGCATGAGTAGCAACCAGTTGGCCTTCGCGCATGATGCCTACGCGGGTAGCAACGTCCTTGGCGCGAAAGATGTCGTGGGTGGCCATCAGGATTGCCACACCTTCCTGAGCTAAGATTTTGAGCAAAAGAGAAAAATCGTTGCTGGCTTTGGGATCGAGGCCGCTGGTGGGTTCGTCCAAAAACAGCGCTTTGGCCTGCTTGGCAGTAGCAATGGCAATGCCTACTTTTTGGCGCATGCCCTTGGAATAAGTGCCTACGTAGCGGTTGATGCTGTCGCCCGGCAAACCTGCTTTGAGTAAAAACTCCTGCAATTGGTTTTTGGAGTAGCGGAATCCGGCCAAACGGCTGAAGTAGTCGAGGTTTTCCAGGCCGCTGAGTTTAGGGTACAACATCACCACTTCGGGCAAGTAGGCCAGGTGTCGTTTGCTGCCTTGGGGATCACTCGCCACATCAATGCCATTGATTTCGGCTTTACCCGCACTGGGGGCAGTGAATCCGAGGAAACAATTGATGGTGGTGGTTTTGCCAGCGCCGTTTTGTCCCAGAAGGCAGAATATTTCGCCGGGAGCTATATTGAGGTTCAAATTATTGAGGGCGTGGTGTTCGCCGTAACTTTTGCTAAGGTTGTGGGCTACAATCATGTTTTCTATATTTGCAACATCATTGCAAATATAGAAAGAATTTCATTTTTGCAACGTTGTTTCAAAAATAATTTAACTTGAGGATCAATATGGAAGCCATCGAAATTTTAAACCAACACAAACTCAGGGTGACGAATACATGACTGCTGGTCCTGAACTTCCTCATGGCCCAGCAAAACAAAAATGCCGCCCTGCGTTAGCTTTGGGGCGGCATTTTCGTAAAGCCATTGATGGCGGGTATTATTTGTGTCAGTGGGCTATCTAAATTCTACCGTTTATCAATAACCTTGAACATGATGGTATATACGAGAGGCTTAGCAGCCTACACCTTATTCAAATGGACGGATGTTCAAAAGATTGACCATGCAGTTCTCCATATTGCCAATGGTCAAAACAAAGTTCTGTTTGACTTTTAAACCGTTGGAAAACTCTGCTGGCGTCCAAGTAGGCATTTTAGAAATAGTCGCAACCAGCATTTCGTCAATTTTTGGATCTTTTGATGGCATGGCAACTTGGATATCTGTAACCTGCCCCTGTTCGGTAATGGTGAATTTAATGGCCGTCAAATCATAACCCGTAAAACTTCCTGCTTCAATCTTTACAATGCTGTTTTGTTGCAGGTATTGAATCAATTGCTCAGCGCTTTCGCCATAAGTGGCATTTTTATCAGGCATGATCGTAATACTGGAATCGTATTGCTTCTCGGTGTTAAATTTCAACGAGTTATTGGGCAAGTACGTTACACTTACCGCAATATCGCTACTGCGATCAGCCAATCGTATCAGTTCTTTTTGCTCTTGATTCAAGACATCGCTAGTACCCGAAGCCCTTGTTTTGGTTCCATTTTTATATGCTGAAATTTCCACGGAAATGTATTCTTTGACCCATGATGCGGGGTACCGTTTGTCCAAATCCGTAAGTGTGTTTATTTCAGCCAATCTATTTTCCTGGATCGAAATGAATGGTAGAACTTTGTTTACTTCAAATTTCAGCTCATTCTGAGCAAAACTGTTGAAAGCGCATCCGATCGAGAGAAGCACTCCGAGTAAAAACTGATTTTTTTTCATACCTGTGTTTTAAAAAGCATTATGTAGTGAGGCAAAGATAGGTGCTCATTTTAGATAGGCACTTGAAATGTCTGCCTTTCTAGCATTTTTTTATTCACAACTAATCTTAGAAATAAGCCATTTCCCGTTTTCTTTGACCAATTCCAATTTGCTGGCTCCTACAGTAACCTTTGCTTGATTTGTGCCGAGTAGATCTACCTTAGGCGTGCCAGTTGTATATTCTTTAGGATCCCAATCTTGGCCACAGTATACCCGGTCGTAGTCATAACCCGATAAAGGGGCTTCATTATTATTTTCCTTGTCTGTTGCCCAAATCGCTTCGTATTGTTTCAGATACGCCAGGTCATTGTCAATATAGGCTTGGCTGAGAAAACCACTTTTCATCATTAGGGCGTGATAGGCAGCCACGTTTGCCATGTCTAATTTTGAGAATTCGCCTTCTGAGTCAACATACTCAATGCGCTCAATACCCGCCGGAGGATACCAGTTGTAAAAATTCTGTACGACATCGGTGATAGCCGCTTTATCGGTAGGCGCACTATTTTTAGGTGCTTCTTTACAAGCGAAAAGAGATGCCAATGCAAAGCCAAAGCAAATGTTGACGATTTTTGTGATTTTACTCATGTTGTTGATTTTAGGGTGGTAAAAATTTCTTAAAATTAATAAAGTTTTGTGTTTACTGAAATGAAATTTAGCTACTTGATCATTGGTCAAATTCTCTTGGAATTGTGTTTTTCATGCCAGTCGTAGCGCATTTTTTCAACAATATGCACTTTTTCTTAAAACTCAAAGACCCCCTCTTGCTGCATGATCAAAAAAGTATGTTTAATGGCCTCTTGCCAATAGGGCACTTCGTGCGCACCTGGCATTTGTAAAAAACTGTAACGCGGTGACTTCTTACGGATCAGTTCTCCAAATTGCTGAGCTTCCGTCAAAAAATCGTCTTTCAAGCCACAATCCAGGTGCAGATAAGGCAGGTTTTTAGCATCCAGTTTTTCCAGCAAAAGGTAGGGATCAAATTGATCTGCATCGGCAAATGTTTTGAAGACCAGGCCAGCAGGGGTACGTTCGCGTTGGGTCGAAAAACCGGGCACATCAATTACCCGATCCCCTTCACTCCAGCGTTCGGGACTGTTCCAGTCAAGCGTATCCCGGGCCATTTCCCGTTTGATGTTTTGACAAAAATTAATCGCTCCGGCGCTGCTGAACACAAAGCCAAAGAGATCGGGATGCCTCAGGCCAACGCTCA
>Ga0209717_1004132_pt1 | contig 12150 bp, 11 predicted proteins | sample AD_UKC048_MetaG_FD_184418 | JGI IMG/M metagenome (GOLD analysis project Ga0209717, IMG submission 184418) | Active sludge microbial communities of municipal wastewater-treating anaerobic digesters from USA - AD_UKC048_MetaG (SPAdes) (version 2) | ecosystem: Engineered > Bioreactor > Anaerobic >... | reverse complement strand
TCAGACGCTTGCGAGCACGATCACCATGCCTGATTTTTTACTCAACGCACTCCTAGGCGGAATAGCTGTTGCGCTCGTCGCCGGCCCGCTTGGCTCATTCGCCGTGTGGCGTCGCATGGCCTATTTTGGCGATACGCTGGCGCACTCGGCCTTGCTCGGCATCACCTTTGGTTTATTGCTGGGAGTAAACCTCAATTTCGCAGTAGCTGTAGGTTGTCTGCTTTTAGCGCTTATTCTAGTAGCCATGCAAAACAATCGCTTTTTGGCGACGGATACCTTGCTCGGGATTCTCTCGCACTCAACACTCGCGCTTGGCTTAGTCTGCGTCAGCCTGTTTAGCGGAACGCGCATCGATCTCCTAGCCTATTTATTTGGCGATATCCTTTCTGTAAACACTGGCGATCTGATTACAATTTGGCTGATTTCGCTGGGTGTTATTGGCGCGCTGATTTGGCTATGGCGGCCATTGCTCGCCATCACCGTGCATGAAGAATTGGCGCAAGTTGAAGGTATCCCCGTCAACAAAGTACGCACCGCGCTTATGTTGTTGATGGCGCTGGTGATTGCGATTGCGATGAAAGTCGTCGGCGTTTTGCTGATTACCGCGCTGTTGATTATTCCCGCCGCCGCTAGCCGCCGCCTAACGCAAACACCCGAGGCTATGGCGATAGTCGCCAGCGCACTTGGCACCACCGCGGTAGGCTTGGGCTTATGCGCATCCTACTTTTGGGATAGCCCAGCGGGGCCATCGATAGTGTTAGCGGCCACCCTTCTATTCATTTTGACCCTAACTAAAAAACAGGTTTTGTAGGAGATATCTCACAAAATCTACTGCTTATGTCGTCTATTGCGGTCGCTAGAAAACGAGGATAATAGCTCCCACAGAAGGAATCTCGGGAGAGAATATATGACCAAGCTCAGCATAGGCGATGTAGAACACAACAGTGAAGACGTAGCACGAAAGGTGGAGGGCGACATAGCTTTTCTCACCGAGCGGTTACAGTTACTGGAACAGCAAAACAAACCCAACACCGTAATCTTGCAGACCTATAAGGACATGCTGGAAAGCCGATATGCCGTTTTGCAATGGCTCCGTCAGAATAGCACCCAGCCCGAAAAACTCGCCGCTAATCACTAACTCCACGATTTAACAAACCGAGCGGTATTTTTAAATTACCGCTGTGTGTTTTGTTTTTTGTAACCATTTTCTTTTTATTACCTCACTCAATCTTCTCCAAAAAAACCGTCACTAAAAATTCACACAAGTGTTGCCTTTCCGTCATATGGCTTTGCAAAACTCATTGCAAACAGCCATAGGGAAGCTCCCATGAATGCATCCAGCTCTGTGTTGTCCCACCCACCGCTCACTGAACTTGAGCACAGCCTTCCGCCTCGTTCTGCAACACCACTCATCAACGCGCGCACCATTTGGATTTCCGATATTCATTTAGGCTACCGCGATTGCAAAGCAGATTATTTATTAGATTTTTTAAATCATATTCACTGCGATACGCTCTACTTGGTTGGTGACATTATTGATCTCTGGTCACTCAAGCGTCGCTTCTGCTGGCCACAAAAACATTACAAAGTCATGCTCAAATTTTATGAGTTAGCTGCACGCGGTGTACGTGTCATTTATGTACCGGGCAATCACGATGAGCCCATTCGCCATTTTTGCGGCCAACACTTCGGTCCCATAGAAATTCAACACGAACACGAATACACCAGCGCCGATGGCAAGCATTTTTTAATTATGCACGGCGACGCTATGGATGCTTACATCAACCACAGCTGGCTCGCACGTTTCTGCGGCGACATGGGTTACGATTTATTATTATTTATTAACCGATGGAGCAACCGCTTTCGCAAATGGATGGGCCGCCCGTACTTTTCGCTGTCGAGCTTAATTAAAAGCAATATCAAAGGCGCAAAAGCGGCGATAAACACCTACCAACAAGAATGTTTAGCCGAAGCAAAACGTCGTGGTTACGATGGCGTAATTTGCGGCCATATTCACTACCCCGCATTATTTGAACAAGACGGTTTGCGTTACTGCAACACGGGCGACTGGATTGAAAACTGCAGCGCACTCATCGAAGACTACCAAGGTGCCATGCGCATTTTGCACTACACCGATCACTTACGCTGGCAAAGCGAAACCCAAACCGCCAGCGCTCACGCATAACTCAAACAAACCATAAGAAAACACAAACACGATAAAGACAACAACCATAATAAAAAACGGAGGCGAAAGCCTCCGTTTTAATTTATTCGCACCCACTAATCACTTGAGTTTATGCACTATTTTTCTAACCAGAAATGTCGCAGCAAAGTATGCTGAAAACTGACCTAACAGCAGAATGCTTAGCTTGGGAATAAAATTTATTTCTTCACTAAAAAGCCGCAGCGTAACAATCCCCGGCCACGCCAAAATTTTATAAATAGGAAAAATTCCGGGATACCCATTGTAATTTATGGCAAAAACCAAAACTGTAAGCACTACAATCGCGATTGCCCACAATGAAGAATATTTTAGATCTGACATGCATTAATCCTGTAGCGCGCAACCGTCTCGATAATGATTACAATATGATTGAAAAATTAATAATCATATTCACCATAAGAAGCTTACTTTTCAACACAATTCATATACTAATCACACATAATATCCATCTTGTCTATTTTTAAATAACTATTCTGAATGGAGTTAAATTCAACAGTTTTTAATGCATCACCTTCAAGTTCTTGGCGATATCCACTTGAAAAATCATTGTTAAGATCCTCCTTTAAGTCAAAAATTTCAGACGATCTAATCATGAAAAACTTACCCCATTTAACTTGATTATTTGAATCGACATTTCCAAGCGAAACCACTTTGACGGGAACTCTATTGGTGTTGTAAAGACAATAATAAGCCTTTCCATACTCATCCATTTTTATATAAGCACCATTCACCTCGGACTTCCAAATACCCGCTAGAGCACTTTTAACTTTTGCTCTTTCTTCAAAGACTTTGTAATTCACCTTATCAGCAGCTAAAAACTTAAAATAGTAAATCGAAAAAGGATGTTCTGGATAACCGCCTCTCATTAAGTTTTCACCAAGGCAGTTGAAAAATGGTTCAAAATTAAGTTTTTCCCCTGACTTTTTTGGATCAATAGAAAGGTGGGCTACCTCTCCGCTAGGCCTAATCGCTAGGGCAATCTGAGCCTCAAATTTTCTATTTTTTACCAACGGAGCGCATATTGTCATTACCTCTGCCCAATTCTCAGAATGATCAGACATCGCAGTCAAAAAATACCCTCGTCCCGTAGCTGTGTACATTCCTATATCTGCGAGGTACACCATATCTTCATGTGACAATTCGTTTATATTTTTCGCGGACACAGAAAATATGAATGCCATAAACAAAGAAATGGATGCCACAACAAATCTAAACATTTTCATATAATTTCCCAAAGCATTTAAACCACCGCATAAGCCTCAAGCACCCGATTCAAAAATCTTCTTCCGAATTCAGTTGGCCGTAAATTGCCATTAACCATTTCCACCAATCCTTTTTGTGTTAGTTCTGCCCATTGAGGTTCAAGTGCATTTAACGCCAAGCCGGTGCGCTCGCTTAAATAATTCGCTGGCGCGCCATCGTTTAAGCGCAAGGCGTTCATTAAAAACTCCAGCGGTAAGGATTCTGGCGAAAGAATATCGCTGCCGCCGCCGAATACATTTTGGTGGCCGCCAAGATTGGTGGAAATTTTATTGCTCGTAGCAGCGTCTAAATAATGCTTGGGCAGGCGAGTTTTCCATAGGCGAATAATGCGGGCTTGTTCTGGTTGCGTAATTTTTCCGTGGGCGCCTGCACCTATGCCGAGGTAATCGCCAAACTGCCAGTAATTAATATTATGGCGCGCGCGTTGGTTATTTTTGGCGTAAGCAGAAATTTCGTATTGCGCGTAGCCAGCGGCGGCGAGCAGTGCTTGGCCTTCGTCTTGAATATCTGCAAGCGTATCCTCAACTGGCAAAATAGGTGGTGCAGAATAAAAAGCAGTGTTTTGTTCGATGGTGAGCTGATACCACGAAATATGTTCGGGCGCTAAAGCGATGGCTTGCGCTAAATCGGCTTTGGCATCATTAACAGATTGCTCGGGCAAGCCGTGCATTAAATCTAAATTAATATTATCGAACCCGGCTTTGTGTGCGACATCCACTGCACGCAGTGCTTCATCACGGCCATGTACGCGGCCAAGTAGCTTTAATTGCGCATCATTAAAACTTTGAATACCGATTGAGAGACGATTAACGCCAGCAGCGCGAAAGCCAGAGAATTTTTCTTGCTCAAATGTGCCAGGGTTTGCTTCTAAGGTAATTTCTATATCGGGCTCAAAACCGATAATGGCTTCAGCGTCTTTTAATATTTGCGCAATCGCATTAGCCGAGAACATGCTCGGTGTGCCGCCACCGAAGAAAATGCTGGTAAGTTTTCGCCCTTGCGCTAAAGCGGCATCCTGCTCCAAATCAAAACATAAAGCCGCAACATATTCCGCTTCTGGAATATCGTTATTGGCCTGATGCGAATTGAAATCGCAATAGGGACATTTTCGAATGCACCAAGGAATATGAATGTAGAGTGAGAGTGGAGGCAAAAGTAGGTGCATGAAAAAACTCAAAAAAATATTAAGAAAAAACTAGCTCACAATTCTTAACTGGCACCGCTGCCAGCTAAGGTGACATTTCCGAGACACGCCGCAAGTACATCCATGTAGGCTCGACGTCGGCTTCCTGCCTCCGACGGTCTCGCAAACATCGCCTTAACTTGCAGCTCATCATCTACTGATAAGTAATCCCATTATGCTTCAACCAACCCGACACATGCCGGCCACGCGGATCGTGATGCGTCCAGTGGATTACACCGCCTTTTTCGTTCCACACATACTCACCGTAAAAAGAAACCTTATCACCAGTAACGATATTTGCCACGCGCGGGGCGAGGTCAATATTGTGTGCAACTAATACGGTAAAACCTTCTGGCACGCGCAAAATAAAGCGCTGGTGTTTGCTGCCTTTATTATCATCCGCCAAGACTTTTACCACCTCACCTTCACCCATTACCTGAATATCTTGCAAATGCTGCATGTAAGCATTTGCAATTTCTGATTCACTGGATTTCGCAGCTGAACCCTTGGCGCGAAGTGAAGGGGATTCATCTGGAATTTCTAAAACATATTTCTTTGGATCTAAGCTTTCTTCACCCTTAGGTAGAGTACCTTTTAGCTGCGCTATTTCTGCATTGACTTTTTGCTGTGCATCTATCGGTAAAAATCTATAGCCAGCAGTAGCCAAACCCGCGACTATGACTATCAGCATTAAAAACTTTTTCATGATCTTCCCTATCGATTAATTAAACCTGCGCTATTTTCTGTAACAATTCCTGCATGGCTTTACCGCGATGACTGATGCGATTTTTTTCAGCTTTATCTAACTCTGCGGATGCACAATTGTGCGTGGGCACAAAGAATAAAGGGTCATAGCCAAAACCACTCGTACCACGCGGCTCAGTTAAAATAATTCCCTCCCACGTACCGTGGCAGAGAATAGGCGTTGGGTCATCCGCGTGGCGCATATATGCCAGCACAGCGTGATAGCGCGCAGTGCGTTTTTCAGTGTGTACGCCGGTTAATTCTTGCAACAATTTTTGGTTGTTGGTTTCGTCGTTCGCGTTATCGCCAGCATAGCGCGCGGAATAAACACCGGGACGACCGTTAAGTGCATCCACCTCGATACCAGAATCATCCGCAATCGCTGGCAAGCCAGTTTGTTGGCAGGCGTGGCGCGCTTTAATAATCGCGTTCTCAACAAAGGTAGTGCCGGTTTCGTCGGCATTGCTCAGATTAAAATCTGATTGCGGTACAACCTCAAAACCACAACCGGATAACAATTGTTGGAACTCGCGCAGCTTGCCCGCATTGCCGCTGGCGAGCACAATTTTTTGTGTCATTATTTTTACCTTGCTGTCTTTTTGTTTTGCTTCTTGTTGGTTTTCGCTGCCGCGGTTACTTCGGTAACTTGCGGTTGTTGATATTGCTCTTGATATTTATATGCCCAAATTAATACCGCTGCGCCCACCAAAATCATCGGCACACTTAATACTTGGCCCGACGAAATACTAATACCCGCAAAACTCGTTTCCCAATCAGGTACGCGGAAATATTCGGTGAAAAAGCGCGCGAATCCGTAAAGCATGCAGAAAAGAGCACCGGTCGCCCAGCGCGGTTTTTGGGTGCGCGCAAACAACCAGAGAATTGCAAACAATAACAAGCCGTCAACCATAGTTTGATAAAGCGGGGAGGGGTGGACAAGGTGATCCACACCCGGCCATTGCATCGCCCACGGCAAATCCGCACTGGCGGCACGCCCCGGCAATTCGTGGTTGATAAAATTGCCAAAGCGCCCGGCGGCATAACCGAGCGGCACCAGCGGAGCGATAAAATCAAAGACATCGCCAATGTGCTTTTTATATTTGCGCGACCAGAACCACATGGCCACCATCACACCAATAAAACCACCGTGAAATGACATTCCACCTAACCAGGTCATAGGAATCTCAATGGGGTTCTCCCAAAAATACGCGGGGCGATAAAACAGCACTTCTCCCAAGCGACCGCCCACCACTACGCCGATCATGCCGTAAAAAATAATGTCGCTGACGTGATCTTTAGTCCACCCCTGTGCTGCAATATGGGGTTGTTTAATACGCAGACCGCCCAGCAGAATGAATTGCAAAAAGGCTACGCCGTACATAATGCCATACCAATACACCGGCCAAGAGGCGATGTAAAAAGCAACGGGGTCTGGGTTGGGATGAATAAGCATGACTAATCCTTAGGATATAAATGAAGATAGTGACCAGAAAAGGCAGCCATTCTGCCACAGGTTTTCAGTCACAGCGTTGCGAATTCGCCCATCACCAAACTTGAATTGCGCTAGGAAATAAATCGCCTAACGCCTACAATGCTGGTTTTTATAAGACGAAAGCGCCGCATGTTCAACGAAATCCCTACCAGCCGCCCCGCCACACCACTTTTGGACAGCATAGATTCCCCCGCTGACCTGCGTGCGCTGGACGAAAAGCTATTGCCTGAGCTGGCGGATGAACTACGCGCGTTTCTATTATTCAGCGTCGGCCAGACTGGCGGTCACTTTGGCGCGGGCTTGGGCGTGGTGGAGCTGACCATCGCGCTGCACTACGTGTACGAAACCCCATCCGACCGCTTGGTGTGGGATGTTGGCCACCAAACTTACCCGCATAAAATTCTCACCTCGCGCCGGGAACGCTTGAACTCCATCCGCCAAGGCGGAGGCTTATCCGGCTTCCCAAAACGCGATGAGAGTGAGTTCGATACCTTCGGCGTAGGCCATTCCAGCACCTCGATTTCCGCCGCACTCGGCATGGCGATTGGCAACGAAATGGCTGCGAACTGCCGCAAATCTGTCGCCATTATCGGCGATGGCGCTATGACTGCAGGTATGGCTTTTGAAGCTTTAAACCACGCGGCGCACACCGAAACCGATATGTTGGTGATCCTCAACGATAACAACATGTCTATCTCCCCAAACGTGGGCGGTTTGGCGACTTATCTCTCTAAAATTTGGGCGAGCAAGTTTTATAACGGCCTACGCGAAGGCAGCAAAAAAGTGCTCACAAAAATCCCTTCAGCATGGGAATTTGCACGCAAGACCGAAGAGCATTTTAAAGGCTTTATGTCGCCCGGCACCCTGTTTGAAGAAATGGGTTTTAACTATGTTGGCCCTATCAATGGCCACGACCTGAGCGATTTGGTGAGCTATTTGCGCAATCTGCGTGATATTAAAGGCCCCAAGCTGCTGCATATCATTACCCAAAAGGGCAAAGGCTTTGAGCCGGCGGAATTAGACCCTGTTGGCTACCACGCGCTCAATAAAATCGAACCGAAAAAAGCAGTTGCTTCGCCCAGCAAAATCAAATTTCAGCAAGTGTTTGGCGATTGGCTGTGCGATATGGCCGCGCAAGATGAACGCTTAGTCGGCATAACCCCCGCTATGTGCGAAGGCTCTGGCATGGTGGATTTTGCGGCGCAATACCCAGACCGTTTTTACGATGTCGCCATTGCTGAGCAACACGCTGTCACCCTGGCTGCGGGCATGGCATGCGAAGGCCAAAAGCCAGTCGTCGCAATCTACTCTACTTTTTTACAGCGCGCTTACGATCAATTGGTACACGATGTTGCGCTGCAAAATCTGGATGTCACCTTCGCCATCGACCGCGCTGGCTTAGTAGGCGAAGACGGCCCCACCCATGCGGGCAGTTTTGATTTGAGCTTTTTGCGTTGCATCCCCAATATGCTGATTGCTGCACCCAGCGACGAAAATGAATGTCGTCAACTGCTGTACACCGCCTACCAATACCCCGGCCCCGCAGCAGTGCGCTACCCGCGCGGAACCGGCACAGGCATACAGATTGAAAAAGCGTTTACGCCCTTACCCATCGGTAAAGGCCGCGTGGTGCGCGAAGGCAAACACGTGGCGGTCCTCTGCTTCGGCACTTTGCTCGCCAATGCACAACTCGCGGCGGAAAAGCTTAATGCCAGCGTGTGCGATATGCGCTTTGTAAAACCACTAGATGAAGAATTGATTGAACGCATGGCCAACAGCCATAACTTAATCGTTACCATCGAAGAGAATGCCATCGCCGGTGGTGCGGGTTCCGCAGTGAGCGAATACCTTGCCAACCAAGGTTATGTGATGCCGATTTTGCATCTTGGTCTGAACGACACCTTTGTCGATCACGCCAATCATGCGCAACAACTTATTGCTCAAGGCTTGGATGCTGCAGGTATTGAAGCGACGATTCTAAAACGTTTAAAAATGCTTGAGACAATGAACACAAAACCGATGGTTAGCTAACCGTAAGAGTGCCCCTACAAATCTAAACCACGCAAACCAACAGGAACATTTATGAGCGGCTCTATTTCCACACTAGCACACCATGTTTATTTCTGGTTGAAAAACCCTGATTCCAAAGAAGATTTGGCGCAATTGATTCGCGGCGCTAAGACTCTAACAAGTATTGGAACCATTAAAGGGTTTCACATTAGCCTTCCTGCTGCCACTGAAGATCGCGACGTTATAGATTCCAGCTACGGCTTATCCTGGTTAGCCTTTTTTGATAACGAAGCCGATGAACAGGTTTACCAAGTTCACCCTACCCACTTAAAATTTATTGAAGATTGCAGCCATTTGTGGAGCAAAGTGGTGGTTTATGATTCCGTGCAAATCGCAGAATAAATAGCATCCTAAAGAACAACAGAACAACAGAACAACAGAACAACAAAAATGGGGAAGCACTACGGCTTCCCCTTTTTCGTATTAATCGTGCATTTTGTATCAGTCTTTCTTGTAAGTAATTTTCTTTTTACCCGCTTCGCAACTACCAATGACTTTTTGGTCTTTCACTTCTTCGGTTGCGATTATATCCAACGTATAGCCTTTAACACCTTTTGCTTCCAGCTTAGCGCCAATTTCAGACTTCAACTCTTCGCAATTTTTCTCTGCAAACGCAGGGGCTACTACAAAGCTCAAGGCCAAAAATGCAATCATCTTTTTCATTTCATAAGTTCCTTTAAATAGAGTAAACAGATTGAGGGTAAAACACCTACAAATGCCCGTGAATACTAGTCGTAAGCTTCTTAAGCTTACATGAATGGGAATCTCGGTTATTGCATACAGGCCATCTTGTGTTAATTAACGTCAAATTTAGTTTCTACTGGCTTTAGCTAGCCTATACTCTTTTTGCCTATAAGTTTGTCATACAATTAGTATTAATAATCATAAAGCCCCGTGAGCAGCCCATGAAGCAGAAACCCTTAACCGTTCTATTGTCGCGCCATATCCTTAACCCAAGCTTGGTTGTCTCGCTTGCGCTCCTCAGCAGTTGCTCTGGCAAGGTGCCCAGCGCGCAGCAAGCTCAAGCCCCCGCCGCCATCAATGCCAATGCGCTTGAAATTACCCGCATCTCTACCAAAGAGGCGGCTGAGACGGCGCACAATATTGAGCAACAAGTGAGCGTAACCCTTGCCCCCGGCTTAACTGCAAAGCTCTGGGCCTCTGAAAAACTATTGAGCGATACGGTTGGCATTAATGTCGATGACAAAGGCCGTATTTGGGCGGCCATTACCGAGCGCAGTAACAACTCAGAATTCGATATCCGCGGCTACCCAAAGTGGGAGCAACCCTCAATGAAGTTCACTACGGTTGAAGATCGCCGTAAGTTTTTGCATGAAGAATTAGCGCCAGAAAAAAGTGCACAAAACACCAAATTCCCCGACCGCAATAAAGACGGCAGCCACGACTGGCGCGACCTAGCCGTTGTGAAAGAACGCGTAGTACGCCTAGAAGATACCAGCAAGAGCGGCAGGGCAGACTTCGCTCAAACTGTAATAAGCGATTTCAACACTGAAGTTACCGATGTCGCAGGCGGCCTGTATTACCACAACCAAACCGATGAATTATTTTTGAATGTCGCACCCGATCTTTGGAGCCTAAAAGATACCAACGGCGACGGTACTATGGATTCTAAAAAATCGCTCGCCACTGGATTTGGCGTGCACATAGGTTTTAGCGGCCACGGTTTTTCGGGAGCTATTCTCGGACCCGACGGCCGACTCTACTCCAATATGGGTGATGTGGGCTCCAGCATTTCCGATAGCACTGGAAAAAAATGGCACTATCCTAATCAGGGCGTAATTGTGCGCAGCGAAATTGATGGCAGTAACTTTGAAGTTTTTGCCGCGGGCTTGCGCAATACCCATGAATTTTCGTTTGATAAACTTGGCAATTTAATCAGTGTTGATAATGATGGCGACCACGTAGGTGAATACGAGCGTCTTGTGTATTTAATTGATGGTTCTGATAGCGGCTGGCGTACCAATTGGCAGCTCGGAAAATACAAAGACCCTAAAAACAATACTTACAAAGTGTGGATGGACGAGGATTATTACAAGCCTCGCTTTGAAGGCCAAGCCGCGCATGTGCTACCGCCCATTGCACCATATCATGCTGGCCCAGCGGGCATGACTTACAACCCCGGCACTGCACTGAGTGAAAAGTGGCAGGATCATTTTTTTGTGGTGGAATTTGTAGGCTCACCTTCACGCGGAGGCGTTAATGCATTTACGTTAAAACCTGAAGGCGCATCGTTCAAACTCGACACAGATCAAAATGTTTTCCGTGGCATATTGGCAACGGGTATTGATTTTGGCCCAGATGGCGCACTCTACATGAGTGACTGGATGGAAGGCTGGAGCCTAAAACAAAAAGGCCGTATTTGGAAATTGGATACGCCAGAAACCGCGAACAACGCAGCGCGCAAAGATACTCAAGCACACCTTGCAGAAAGTTTTAGTGGACACTCACTGCAAAAATTAACAGCGCTATTAACCCATGCCGATATGCGCGTGCGTCAGAAAGCACAACTAGAGTTAGTGGAGCGCAAAGCAACGCAACAATTACAAGCAGTTGCGACTGACTCAACACATCAACTTGCGCGCATCCACGCGCTTTGGGGACTTGGCCAATTAGCGCGAAAAGATACCGCGCAGGCCGCCATTTTAATTCCGTTCTTAAGCGATAAAGACGTAGAAATTCGCGCGCAAGCTGCAAAATTATTAGGCGATACCAAAGCGGTTACTGCCACTAATAATTTACTGCCACTCTTAGGTGACAACAGTTTACGCGTGCAATTTTTTGCCGCGCAAGCACTCGGGCGCCTAAACGAAAAATCAGGCGCAGAAGCTGCAATTACGCCTCTCGTTGCCATGCTCGCCGCCAATAATGATAAGGATGTTTATTTACGCCAAGCAGGTGCCATAGCACTCGCACGTATTGGCAACCAAGATGCACTGGCCAAATTGGTGAATCACCCATCAGAGGCTGTTCGCATTGCCGCAGTAGTTGCTTTAAAACGTTTGGAAAGCCCAGCACTCGCGCTGTTCTTAAATGACTCCAGCGAATTTGTAGTGACCAATGCTGCGCGCGCCATTAGCGATGATAATTTTGTAACAGCAGCCTTGCCCGCTTTAGCAAAATTATTAGATGCACCGCGCTTTACCAACGAGCCGC
>Ga0209717_1004130_pt1 | contig 12160 bp, 9 predicted proteins | sample AD_UKC048_MetaG_FD_184418 | JGI IMG/M metagenome (GOLD analysis project Ga0209717, IMG submission 184418) | Active sludge microbial communities of municipal wastewater-treating anaerobic digesters from USA - AD_UKC048_MetaG (SPAdes) (version 2) | ecosystem: Engineered > Bioreactor > Anaerobic >... | reverse complement strand
GCGCGGCTGAGGACGCAGCCCACGAAGGATTCGAGCTCATCGGCCAGCGGCTCGGCCTTGCTGATGGGAACGGCCTCGGGCACGATGCCGCCGGCGGTCTTGCGGAGGATCTGGCCGGCCTGGTTCATGTGTCGAGCGAGACATAGGCGTCCTCCTGGAACACGCGGATCTTGCGCATGCGCTCCATGCCTTCGCGGAATCGCGGATCGTCGATGTTCAGCGTCAGGGGGAACACCTGCTTGGTGATTTCCGAAGTGATGCGGAAAACGCTGTAGTCGTACTCGGTCGGCTTCAACCCCATGGCCGCGTGCATTTCCGGGCGCTGGTGGTCGCGCACGTACATCGTGGCGTAGACCGCCAGCAGGAAGAAGCGGATCCACAGCTTGTTGTGGCCGCTCAGCAATTTGGGGTTGGCTCGCATCAGCAGCGCAAACGCCTCACCGTGACGGAATTCGTCGTTGCACCAGCGCTCGAACCACTTGAATATCGGATGGAAGCAGAGCTCGGGATGGCGCTCCACCTGACGATAGATCGCGATGTATCGGGCGTAGCCGATCTTCTCGGACAGGTAGGTCGCGTAGATGATGAACTTCGGGCGGAAGTAGGTGTACTTCTTCGCCTTGACCAGGAATCCGAGATCCACGCCGATGCCGAAGTCCTTCAGCCACTGGTTGATGAAGCCGGCATGACGGCTCTCGTCACGCGCCATCAGTGACATCAGTTCCTTGATGTCCGGGTTGTTCACGCGCTTCTTCATCTCGGTGTAAAGCACGCAGCCGGAGAACTCGGAGGTCACCGAACTGATCATGAACTCCATGAACTCCTTGTGCAGCGCCGGCGGAAGTTGAGCGTAGTTGCCCGCCATGTCGGCTGGCCGCTGGAAGTGATCGGTGTTGGAGTCAGCCCTGAATTCCTCCATGAGCGTGTCCCACTGAGCTCGGACCGGGCTCACATCGATGCGGTCCATCGCATCGAAATCAGTCGTGTAGAAGCGCGGCGTCAGCATCGTGTTGCGCAGCGCAGTGGTGGTCGCTTCGTTGGGGGCGCGTTGGGCGATCGTGGTCATCTTCTGCTCCGGAACTTCTGGTTATCGATGCCTCAGCGAGTAGCTGGTGCGTCAGTCATGAATCGGGCGAACACGGCCGCATTGGTGGGCCCGAAGGATTCCAGGTCGATGCGCTGGCCTGTGGCCGGGTCGACCAGTGTCAGGCGCCCGTCGGCCCGCCCGATCAATTGGAAAGGTTGCTCCGAACCGAGGCCGTTGCGCTTGCGTTCCCGGGCCAGGCCGCGCAAAGCGCCCCGAAAGAACCCGTTCTCGCCGACCATGGTGTGGATGACCGTCTGGCTGGGCGCATCGATTACGATCACGCTGCCGTCGGCGCGATCCTCGAATCGCAACTCGCGCATGGCCACTGCAGCTTCATCCGGCTCACGGATGGTGACGCCGGACAACCGCACGGCAGCCACGGCGACGACGCAGGCCAGCAGCACCCCGCCGATGGCCAGCAAGGCGCCCCGAGGCAGCATGTGGTCCGCAGCCACGGCTCCCACCTCAGGCCCCCTGGGACAGACGCTGGTCCTGGCCGTCGGCAAACCACCGATTGCGAGGGGCAGGCTTCACGGCTGGCGTCGGCTGGGTTGTCGGTGCTGAAGGCAAGTCCTGGTGGCGAGGTGCGGCAACCGGCGCGACGGCCTGAACGCTGGCGACGCGGACCTGGTCTTGTGTCCACGCCTGCTTCAGGATTGCAGCCACGCGGGCGACATCGGGAATGCAGCGCAGCATCGGTTCCGGACGAGCGAGGCGCCAGGGCCGCGCATGCGGCCACAGGTGGGCGTAGGCGATTCGATCGGAGCCGGACAGCGCCAGTGGGATGTCTCCGGTTCCACGGGCGATTTCACGCAGATCGGCCATCGCTATGCGGCTCAAAGGCAGGTTGAAGGTCAGGTTGAGGACGATGCCGATACGCATCGCGACCCGCTTGTCCGTGATCGTGTAGACCGTGGTTCTTGCGCAGAGCAGAGCCATGCCCGCCGCGATCCCGACGGCCAGAGCTGCCAGCGGAGACAACAACGCGACTGCCCGGATCACCTCTGCACCAGTCCCACCGTTCATCGCGACGACAGTGGCGCGTATCACGAGGATCACTGCGAAGTACGCGACCAGCGTTCTCACGTGAAAAACATGTCGTGCAAGCGTCCGCCAGTCCGGGGCACCCTGCCAGAGCACGTGCTCGCCCGCGGGCAGCGGCTCGGGCAGGCCGTACTCGGGCTCGAACTCGTGTTCGTGTTCGTGCCCGTCGTAGTTCACTTTCATACCAGTGGTTCCTGGCGCGATGGCTCGGCGTACAGGGTGCCCCCGCCGTAGTACGCCATCACCTTTTCTTCCTCGAGCAGGGTGACCTGATCCGGGCTTTTCGTTGCTGGTACCTGCGCGAACTGGTGGCCCAGTATCGAGGCCACCTTCACGCCGTCAGGCTTGATGCGTGCGAAGTTCATGGGCAGAAGCACGTTGCGCGTTGCGCCGCCGGCGGGCACCGCCACTTCGATGTAACGGAAGACCATTTCCGACTTGTCGATCCACAGGTCGTTGACCGTGCCGCCAACTGCACCGTCGGCTCCCATGACTTCGAGGCCTCGCGGGTCGTCGTCCCTGGACGCCACGCCGTATTCGGTGGCCACGCGCAACGGAACGATCTTCGGGGCGCCTTCCCACGTGTAGTCGGGCACGTCGGCCCGGTCAGCGTACGAGCCGGGTCCCACACCATCGAGCATGGGATTTCCCGTCGGAACGAGCGGGGCTCCCATCAACCTGTGCAGGGGTTCGGCGTGCAGGGTCTGTGGAGAAACGCTGTCATTCGGAACCGTCAGCGTGCCACCGTGCGGCAGCAGATATGTCTTGGGCGTCGGCATCATCACGAAGCCCGGACTGGTGCGGATCTCTCCCGAGGGATAGACGGTTTCAAGCGGGAATCCCTCGCGCTTGCTTTCCATCTGCAGGTAGTACACCAGACCGAAAAAGAAGATCCAGAACAGATAGAGCACGATCTGTGCAACGTCTATGTAGCCGGTGATGGCTCCAGTACCCATGGTGTGGTCTCCTTCTTTAGAGCAAGAACTGGTCAGCCGGGAAATTCGGCCAACCCAAACTTCGAAACAGATTGCGATCGAGGCGCGACCGACGTGCGGACGAGCGGACCGATGGCAACCAGCGTGGCGAACAGCAGTGCGATTTCGATGTGATACACGACGCTGTAGCCGACCGACGCATCGGACAGCCCGGCGCCCAGTGTTCCCTGCGATGCCATGCTGGTGACTAGGTCGCGCAATGCACCGCCCAGCACGATGGCGATGCCACCTGCGGTCGCCTGCACGGCGCCCCAGGCACCCAGCGCGAGACCGGCGCGGCCTGGTGCCTCGAGGCTCATTGCAGCGGTCAAGGTGCTGACGGCAAACAGGCCGCCGCCGAATCCGATCAGGGTCGTCCCGACCCGAAACAGAGCAGCCGATTCGAGTGGCGCCGCAAAGATGACCGCCGAGAATGCGACGACGCCCGTCAGAGCGCCAAAGGCTGCCAGACGGTAGGCATCGATGCCAGCGTTCATCCAGCGTGCAGCAAGGCCGAATGCAGCCAGTGCGCCTCCGGCCAGCAGGGCGGTCAGCAAGGTGGTGGCGCTGACGCTCAGCCCGAGGATTTCTCCGCCGTAGGGCTCGAGGATGATGTCCTGCATGCTGAAGGCGGCAGTTCCCAGGCCCACGGCGATCAGGAACCGCAGTGTGCGTCCCTGTCTGGCAAAGGCCTGCCAGGTGGCGCGGAACTCGGGGCGCGGGAGGTTTCTGGCCGTACCGGACGGGTTGCGAACCTCCTGCTTCCACAGCGCGATCAGGTTCAGTGCGATCGTGACCACAGCGGCACCCTGCACCACCTTGATCAGCCGCACCTGACTGAAGTCGGCCAGCAGGGCACCGAAGATCAGGCTGCTTGCCACCATGCCGGTCAGCAGCATCACGTACATCAGCGCCACCACACGTGGCCGTGATCCTTCGGGTGCGATGTCCGTGGCGAGAGCCAGGCCAGCGGTCTGCGTGATCTGAGAACCCGCTCCGACGAGCAAGAAGGCCAGCGCCGAGCTCACGTACCCGAGCCACGGGCCGGCCCGCGTGTCGCCCGACAGCAGGATCAAGGCGAACGGCATGATCGCGAAGCCTCCGAACTGGAGCCAGGTGCCTATCCAGATGTAGGGCACCCGCTTCCAGCCCAGCACCGAGCGATGCGTATCGGACTTGAAGCCGACCAATGCGCGAAATGGTGCAAACACGAGGGGCAGCGCGACCATCAGAGACACCAGCCAGGCTGCCATGCCCATCTCGAGGATCATCACGCGGTTCAGTGTCCCGATCAGCAGGACGCTGGCCATGCCCACGGAAACCTGGAACAGCGACAGTCGCAGCAGCCTGCCCAGCGGCAGTTCATTCGTGGCCGCGTCCGCGAAAGGCAGGAACTGCGGCGCCACATCGAGCCATTGCCGGGCTCGAATGATCAGCAGCGATGGCGCCTTCGACCTCATTGGCGTACCAGTTCCAGTGCCTGCGATGTGTAGAAGCCGCTTGAGATGCGCTGCGTGCGGCCGCGGCTCCAGTCCTGCAGCGCGGGATCTGCTGCCAGCAGCCGGTGCAATGCAGCCTCGGCCACCGGTTCGATCCAGGGCGCGCGATCGCTGCGCGGGAACATGCGTCCCACGGCGCGCATCGCGATCAACGCCGGATTGCTGGGCGCGTACGTGAACATCAGGCCGCAGCGCGTGCGCTCGGCCAGACCCGCGACCACGCGCACGGCATCCGGGGTGCGGTAGTGGATCAGCGAGTCCATGCCGACGACGTAGTCGAATTCGCCCAGCGCCGGGTCGAGCATGTCTCCCGAGCGAAAGTCGATGCGACCGGCGCTGAACTCGCTGGTCAGCTCTGCGGGCTGGCGGTCGCGTGCCAGATCGACCAGCGTGGGAGACAGATCGATCGCCAGCACCTGTGCCCCGCGGTGTGCGGCCTCCACTGCGAGGGCTCCTGTGCCGCAACCCGCATCGAGCAAGCGCATGCCGCGCAGGTCTGCGGGCAGCCAGTCGAGCAGGGTGGCGCGCATGCGATCGCGACCGGCGCGTACCGTGGCGCGAATGCGGCCGACCGGGGCGTCGGACGTGAGCCGGGCCCAGGCCTGCACGGCGGTGCGATCGAAATAGTCCTCGATCTTGCCGCGGCGTTCGACGTAGCTGGTGGGATTCATGTGAGCTTCCGTGGTGCGGTGTGGTTCGGCATCAGTCGAAACCCAGCAGATCGAAGATGTCGCGGTCTTTCATCGGCACGGCATTCATCGGCTCGGTGCCCAGCCAGAGCGAGGCTGCCAGTCGCATGTACTCCTTCTGCACGGCCTCGAGCTCGGGCGAGGGTTCCATCTCGAACAGGGTCGACTTCTTCAGGCGGCTGCGGCGGATCACGTCCAGGTCCGGGAAGTGCGCTGCGAGCTTCAGACCGATGCGCTCGTTGTACTTGTCGATCTGGTCGGTCTCGCGGCTGCGGTTGGCGATCACGCCGCCCAGCCGCACGTTGTAGTTCTTCGCCTTCGCACCGATGGCCTGCACGATGCGGTTCATCGCGAAGATCGAATCGAAGTCGTTGGCGGTGACGATCAAGGCGCGGTCGGCGTGCTGCAGCGGTGCAGCGAATCCGCCGCACACCACATCGCCGAGCACGTCGAAGATCACCACGTCGGTGTCTTCGAGCAGGTGGTGCTCCTTCAGCAGCTTGACCGTCTGTCCGACGACGTAGCCGCCACAGCCGGTCCCGGCGGGCGGTCCGCCGGCCTCGACGCACATCACCCCGTTGTATCCGGGGAAGACGAAGTCCTCGACGCGCAGTTCTTCCGCATGGAAGTTGACTGTCTCGAGCACGTCGATGACGGTGGGCAGCATCTTCTTCGTCAGCGTGAAGGTGGAGTCATGCTTTGGATCGCAGCCGATCTGGAGCACTCGCTTGCCCAGCTTCGAGAACGCCGCTGACAGGTTGCTCGATGTGGTGCTCTTGCCGATGCCGCCCTTGCCGTAGATCGCGAAGACCTTGGCGTTGCCGATCTTGACGCTCGGATCGAGTTCGACCTGAACGCTGCCCTCGCCGTCGAGCCGGAGATTCTTGCGAACGCCCGGGTTCTTGATGTCTGGGATGGGAACTGTCGTCGTGCTCATGCGTGAGCTCCTTCGGGAGAGTCGGAAAACACGCCCTCGAGTCGGTCCTCGAGTTCTTCACCGGCACGACGCAATGCGTCGAGCGTTGCTGCGTCGGGTTGCCAGTAGTTGCGCGCGGATGCTTCAAGCAGTCGGTTGGCGACGCGCACCGAGGCCGTGGGATTCAGCTTTGCGAGACGCTCTCGCATCTCGGGATCCAGCATGAAGGTTTCGCTGAGTTGCTGATAGACCCACGGTTGAACCTGACCCGTGGTTGCGGACCATCCCATCGTGTTGGTCACATGCACCTCGATCTGGCGCACTCCTTCGTAGCCGTGTTCGAGCATGCCTTCGTACCACTTCGGGTTCAGCATGCGGGTCCGGGTTTCCAGTGCAACTTGTTCCCGCAGTGACCGCACGGCGCCGTCGCCCCGGGTCTGGTCACCGATGTAGACAGGTGGCACGTCGCTGCTGCGGCCGCCCTTGGCCACCTTCACCGCTTGCGTTATTCCGCCCAGCGTGTCGAAGTAGTTGTCGACCGTGGTCACGCCCAGTTCAACCGAGTCGAGGTTCTGATAGGTCAACTGGACGTCGGCCAACGCGCTCTTGAGCAGGGCCGTCTGCTGAACAGCACGGCCTGTCCGCCCGTACGCAAAGCCTTTGCGACGGGTGTAGGTCTCGGCGATCTCGCCTTCGTCCGACCACTTGCCGCTCTCGACGAGGTTGTTGACGTTCGATCCATAGGCGCCCTCGGCATTGCCGTAGACGCGCAGAGCTGCCGTTTCCAGGGTGCAGCCATGCTCCTGCTGATAGGCAAGGGCGTGCTTGCGGATCCAGTTCATCTCGATCGGCTCGTCTGCAGCCGATGCACACAGGTAGGCAGCTTCGGCCAGCAGCTTGATCTGCAGGGGCAGGAGGTCCCGGAAGATGCCTGACAACGTGATCACCACGTCGATGCGAGGACGCCCCAGTTCGGACAGCGGAATCAGCGTCGCCCCGGCAATGCGCCCGTAGCTGTCGAAGCGAGGCAACGCGCCCATCAGGGCCAGGGCCTGCGCTATGGGCGCCCCCTCGTTCTTCAGGTTGTCGCTGCCCCACAGCACCATCGCGATCGATTCGGGCAGCCCGTGACCATCCGCGAGATGTCGGTCGATCAGCAGTTGAGCTTGCTTGAAGCCATCCTTGACCGCGAATGTGCTGGGGATGCGGAACGGATCGAACCCGTGAATGTTCCTGCCCGTGGGCAACACGGCCGGCGTGCGCAGGACGTCTCCTCCCGGCGCCGGACGGATGAATCGACCATCGAGCGCATGCAGGATGGCTTCCACCTCGGTGTCCACGGCGAGCATCGCATCCGCCTTGGCCAACCCGCGCATCATCTCCATCGACGCCTCATCGCGCGGCAGGTGGCCCAACTCGAGCGCCCGCTCAGCGCTGCCACCACCCACCAGCGCCTCAATCGAGGCGCGCTCAAGCTGCACGCCATGTGATGCGTCGGCCATCGCGAGCAGCATGTCGACCCGTTCAGCGACGCTCGGTGGGCGGCCCGTTACATGAAGACCATGGGGGATCAGGGTGTACTCGAGCTCGAGCATCTGCTCGGTCAGGCGAGCGACACGGGTATCGGCGTCACCGCCCTCGGCGGCATCCCAGGGCGGTTCGGCACTTGCAAGATCCAGTTCGGCCGCCTGCGACTGCACAAGAATCGCCAGCTCTGCGCGATCGGCCGACCGTGGCTCCAGGGTGCGCCACCGCTCGATCGAGGCTCTCAAGTCGTTGAGTCCGCGGTAGAGACCGGCTTGCGCCACCGGAGGGGTCAGGTAGCTGATCAGCGTGGCCCCCGACCGGCGCCTGGCGATGGCGCCCTCCGACGGATTGTTCGATGCATAGAGGTAGATGTTCGGCAAGTCGTCGATCAACCAATCGGGCCAGCACATGCCGCCCAGGCCGCTTTGCTTTCCTGGCATGAATTCGAGCGCCCCGTGGGTGCCGAAATGCAGCACGGCGTGCGCCTTGAAATCCTCGCGCAGATAGCGATAGAAGGCCGAGAAGGCGTGCGTCGGTGCAAGGCCCTTCTCGAACAGCAGGCGCATCGGATCGCCTTCGTATCCGAACGCCGGCTGCACGCCGACCAGCACGTTGCCGAACTGCTTTCCGAGAACGAGGATCGAGTTGCCATTGCTCAGTTGGCGCCCGGGCGCCGGGCCCCATTGGCCTTCGATCTCCTGGAGCCAGCGCTCGCGACGCACATGGTCCTCGGCGGAGATCAGCGTGTGCACATTGGCGTCTGCACCGTGCTGAGCGGCGTTGCCCTTCAGCACGCTGTCGCGCAGTGCATCGATGCTTTCGGGAAGATCGACCTTGTAGCCTTGCGCCTTCATCGATGTCAGCGTGTGAAACAGCGACTCGAAGACCGACAGGTACGCAGCGCTGCCGATGTTGCCGGCATTCGGCGGGAAGTTGAATATGACGATCGCGACCTTGCGCTGGGCGCGCTCGCTGCGGCGCAATGCGACCAGCTTGAGCACGCGGGCGGCCAGCATCGCGGCCCGTTCCGGACAGGCGTGCATGTCCTTCGCGTTGTCGCTTTCCTGGAAGTTGCAGGCATGGCTGCACCCCGTGCACGTCACGCCGGCTGCGCCGGGCCGGCCCCCGAAGACGATCGGGCTGCTCGATCCGTCGAGCTCCGGAATCGCCACCATGATCGTGCTTTCGACTGGAAGAAGGCCGCGGTCCGAGGCTCCCCACTGGTCCAGTGTCTGGAATTCGACCGGGTGTGCAGCCACGTAGGGCACGTCGAGCTGGGCGAGCACTTCCTCGGCCGCCTTGGCGTCGTTGTAGGCGGGGCCACCGACCAGCGAGAAGCCGGTCAGCGAGACGACCGCGTCGACGAGGATCTCTGCATCCTTCCTGAAGAAGTGGTCGATGGCAGGTCGCGCGTCAAGGCCGGCGGAGAAGGCCGGGATCACCCGCAGGCCGCGCGACTCGAGGGCCGAGATCACGCCGTCGTAGTGCCCCGCGTTGTTGGACAGCAGGTAGGAGCGCAGAACCAGCACGCCGACCGTGCCGCGAATTTCCTTGCACGGCGGCTTCGGCAATGCCGATGCGTCGGCCGACAGGCGACCTGGCATGCGAGGGTGGTACACGCCGACCTCGGGATACTCCACTGGCACGGACACCTTCACCAGGCCACGCAGAACGCGACGCGGGCCGTCTGCTCCGCGGTCGACCACGTGGCGCACCAGATTGAGCATGTTCTCGTCGGAGCCGCCGAGCCAGTACTGGAGCGTCAGGAAATAGGCGCGCACGTCCTGAGCCGTGCCTGGAATGAACCTCAGCATCTGGGGGATGCGACGCAGCATCTTCATCTGCGCGGCGCCACCGGGCGCGGACTTTTCCTTGTTGCCTCGCAGCTTCTTCAGCAAGGCCATCGGCCCGCTGGAGGGCTTGGTCATGTCGAAGTTGCCGAGGCGGGTGAGCTTGACGATTTCGCCAGCCGAAGCCATGCAGATCATGGCGTCACAGTGGTCGCGACGCGCCAGCAGGTCAGGGAGGATCGGGAGGAAGTGATCCTCCAGGAACAGCATACCGGCGACGACGATGTCGGCCTGCGCGATGTCCGCCCGGCACCTTTCCAGGGCCGCCGAGTTGCCTGCGTACTCGGAGGCCGCGTGCATCGACAACTGCAGGCCGGGCAGCTCGCGTGCCAACGTGGCGCGCGCGCGCTGCGTCGAGCTGGCCAGATGCGTGTCCATCGTCACCACCACCACCCGGATCGGCGTGTGGTGGATCTTCGATCGGACTTCAGCTGCTGAAATGAGCTTTTGCGTCATACAGTGTCTCGACGGTGATCACCGGTACGCTATGTTCTTGTGCGTATCGCTCGGTGTTGCGGCGCGCTTTGCCGCGCACGAAGAACGGAATCTTTCGAAGCTCCTTCTCCGCATCAGGGGCCCAACTTGCCGGGATCGCGGCCGCGGGGCTTTCTGCGTTCTGGTCAATCTGTTTCTCTGCGCCCGCAACGAGCTCGGCACCGAGCGTTTCCGATTCGACAATGCCTGGCCCGGACGCATGGGCCCGCGGGGCGGCGTGGCCCCCGAGATGCGAGGGGCCCGCGTCTTCGTGGAACTCGGCATCGCCGCGGAACATGCCGATCAGGTGCTCCTCGAGACCCATCATCAGCGGGTGCACCCAGGTGTCGAACAGCACGTTGGCGCCCTCGAACCCCATCTGCGGCGAGTAGCGTGCTGGAAAGTCCTGCACATGCACCGGCGCCGAGATGACTGCGCAAGGCAGTCCGAGCCGCTTGGCGATGTGGCGCTCCATCTGCGTGCCCAGCACCAGTTCGGGACGCAGTTCGGATATCCGCGCCTCGATCTCGAGATAGTCGTCGCTGATGAGCGCATCGACGTCGTACAGCTTGGCCGCTTCTCTCACCTCACGGGCGAATTCGCGGCTGTAGGTGCCGATGCCGACCACCTTGAACCCCAGTTCCTGGCTGGCCACCCGCGCTGCGGCGACCGCATGGGTCGCGTCCCCGAACACGAACACGCGCTTGTTGGTCAGGTAGGTCGAGTCGACGGACTTGGCGTACCACGGCGAGCGCGAATCGCTGTTCGCCAGCATGGCGCTCGGGTCGATGTCGGCCAGCTGCGCCACTTCCTTGATGAATTCGCGGGTGGCGCCAGCACCGATCGGGATCGTCTTGGTTGCCGGTTGGCCGAAGATGCGCGTCAGCCACGATGCGGTCAGCGACGCAATCTCAGGGTAGAGCACCACATTGAAATCGGCGTCGCCGAGTCGGGACAGGTCGTCGGCCGTGGCACCGAGCGGAGCCACGACGTTGACCTCGATGCCCAGTTGCGCCAGAAGGCTGGTGATCTCGCGCAAGTCATCGCGGTGCCGGAAACCGAGTGCTGCCGGGCCGAGGATGTTGCAGCGCGGGCGTGCCCCAGCGACCCGGCCGGGCTTCGCGGTCCCGGGAGCCGGTGCGTTCGGGCCTGCCAGCGCTCGGACCATCTGATAGAAGGTTTCCGAGGCGCCCCAGTTCTCCTTGCGCTGGTACGAGGGCAATTCCAGCGCGACGACCGGCACGGGCAGGTTCAATGCCTTGCAGAGCCCACCCGGATCGTCCTGGATCAATTCAGCGGTGCAAGAGGCGCCGACCATCATCGCCTTGGGCTTGAACCGTTCGTAGGCCTCGCGGGCTGCGGTCTTGAACAGTTCTGCGGTGTCGCCCCCCAGATCTCGCGCCTGGAAGGTGGTGTAGGTGACCGGCGGCCGCTTAGGCAGGCGCTCGATCATCGTGAAGAGCAGGTCGGCGTAGGTGTCGCCCTGGGGCGCGTGCAGCACGTAGTGCACGTCCTTCAACGCGGTGGCGATGCGCATGGCACCCACGTGCGGCGGCCCCTCGTAGGTCCAGAGCGTCAACTGCATGGTCTGGTGCCTTCCGTGCTGGCCGTGCGGTGCGGCTTCATGCGACGAGCTTCATGCGACGGACCAGAGGCCGAGCAAAGAGCTCGGCCAGATCTGCCGCTTGCTCGTAGCCGTGGATCGGCGTGAACACGAGTTCGATCGCCCACTTCGTGGTCATCCCTTCGGCTTCGAGCGGGTTGGCCAGCCCCAGGCCGCAGACCACGATGTCGGGCTGCGCCTGCCTGCAGCGATCGAGCTGGTTATCGACATGCTGCCCCTCGGACAGGAATGTGCCGGCTGGCAGCAGATCGAGTTCTTCGGCCAGGTGCTGACGGTGCAGGTAGGGCGTGCCAACCTCTATCAATTGCATGCCCAGTTCGCGCGACAGGAAGCGAGCGATGGGTACTTCAAGCTGAGAGTCTGGAAAGAAGAACACGCGCTTTCCGGCGAGCTGGACGCGATGCCGCGCAAGTGCTGTGGCGGCGCGATCGCGACCTGGCGCGGTGACCCGATCGAACGTGGCGGCAGCTATCCCG
>Ga0209717_1004128_pt1 | contig 12176 bp, 4 predicted proteins | sample AD_UKC048_MetaG_FD_184418 | JGI IMG/M metagenome (GOLD analysis project Ga0209717, IMG submission 184418) | Active sludge microbial communities of municipal wastewater-treating anaerobic digesters from USA - AD_UKC048_MetaG (SPAdes) (version 2) | ecosystem: Engineered > Bioreactor > Anaerobic >... | reverse complement strand
TGCTGTTGGCGCTAGGCGATCTCAAAGTCGGCGCTCTCTTCCCCATCGAACCTGCCGCCAATCCCCTTGCCGAACTCGTAGCGCGGGCCAGCGGCGGCAATGCCAGCGATACCGAAGGCTTTTTGCGGGATGCGACACAATATTTTCAGGATGCACAAAAACAAGATCCTGACTATTTCGAAGCCTGGCTGGGACAGATAAGCGTCGATCTGCTGCGACATGCATACGCCCCCGCCAATCGGAGTTATACCTACAATGTATTCGATGCGGGGCAAAAATGGCAAAAGCAACATCCCGAGGTACGGCTTTCGCAGCTCCAGAGCCAACAGTTAAAAATGCTGGAAGCCATTGCTTATCTTCTTCAGATACCTGCGAAAGATCAGGCAAAAGCACAGAAATTATTAAGCGATATCGAAGATGACTGCGGGGGCACCTATCTGTGCGAGTATGCCCGTTATAACCGCCGTTTGGCGGGCACTACCGGCGCCAGCGATACACCCCGGATATCAGCCGTGCCCGCACCCAAATTATCCGAGATCGATGGTATCAGCCACGATGTAGCCGCCCTGTATGAAACTTTGAAACAAGAAAACGGCTGGCAGTCGATCGCTATGCAGTTGGATATGTATCAGATGCCCCTGAAAAATTCCGACCTCATATTTTTTCAACAAAAAAAACAATACCTCGCCGTACAATTTTATCACAAATGCCCCTCTGTCGTAGGCAAAACCAACATTCCCGCTCAAAAAAATACAGCGCCGGGCAATTACCACTTTCTGGAAGGTCCCTCTTATGATGTGGTCACCTGGACGGAGTCGGATGGCACGCCGCGTTGCGCCAAAATGCTGCGAGCCAAATGAATTGACTTAGAGCATGTTGAGATTTTCATTGCCGGGCTGCAAACGAAAAATTTTCTTTCAGGCCTTCGTTAAATTTTTCGCCGGATTGCCCTCATCCGACTGCAAAACTTGCCCCGCCTGAAATAAAATTTCTCTGTCTTCGCCTCAGCATAAAAAACCCAACATGCTCTAAGGCAAATCGCTATACATTAAACAAATTAAATAATAGATACCGGATAATTGCTAAAAATCCTACATCGCTGATTCTTGTAGATATATCAAAACAAATTCACAATGCGAAAAACCTTTTTTGACTGGCACCTTCTGCTTTTGATTTTTTTATTTTCTTCTACTACCCTTTTCTCCCAAAAAAACACCCTTAACTATACTGCCGAACAATGGGCCGAACAAGCCGCCCAGGCCAAAGAACCGCACATTCAACTCCAGTATTATATCCAGGCCTGGAATATGGATCGGCGCAACACCCGGTATTTATTCGCGCTGGCCGAAATCAAATTTAAACTGGGCCGCTACACCGAAGCCATCAATGATCTGGACTCTTCCATCATGAACAAACCGCGCCGTTGTGAAGATTCAAAATTGCTGGATCTGCGCGGTCGCTGCTTCCAGCGCATGGATCAAAACGATCGGGCGATCCGCGATTGGAAACGTTGTATACAGGATTGCCCCGACTACACCAACGGCCACGTATTGCTGGCGGAGGTATATTTGCAGAAAAAATCCTACGACAGTTGTCAGGTATTCGCCAAAACCGCACTCCGCCTGGATGCCAAATCCGATCAGGCGCTTGTCGTGCTGGCAAAAAGTTGGTTAGCAAAAAAGGATTTTCAGCAAACCATCCCTTTGGCAACACAGGCCATCGACCTGAACAAGGTGTATAAAAATGAAGCCCGTTATGTGCGTGGAGAAGCTTACCTCAAACAAGGTGATTACGATCTGGCCATCGCCGACCTCCAGCAACTACCCGCTCACGCCGATGCCCAATTCGCTCTGGGTGAAATTTACTTCCAGCGCGGCGATTATGCCAAAGCACAATTCGCCTACCAGAATGCGCTCAACAGCCGGCCTTCTTTTGCTGAAGCCGCTCATCGGAAAGAAGAGGCAGCACGTCGCCTGAACGGAGACAAAGAATCTCAAATCAATCCTGTCGTGGACAAAGGCCCCAAACGAACCGGGGCAATACTGGCTACCATGCCGCCGCCCGACAAAAGCAAACAACTGCTGTCTTTCCGCTTTGCAGGTACGGCACTTCCTTCTTCTTACGATTTAAGTAGCGATATGCCCGATATCCGTGATCAGGGCCAGCAAGGGTCTTGTGTCGCTTTCACGCTCTCCTATATGGCAGGTTTTTTTGAGCAAAGAGAGGCACGAAAACGCGAGGTATTCAGCCCTGCATTCCTGTACAATCATTTGTTTGTACGCGGGAAAGGTGGAATATACATCGACCAGGCGCTCGATTTCATGAAAAAGAACGGTATCTGTAAAGAAAAAGATTTTCCTTACAACCAATGGGATTCGATCTCACCGCCTTCCTCATCCATCAAGAACAGGGCCCGCAAGTACCATATCAACAGTTATCGGCCCATTTACGATCTCATTGACCTCAAATCCACCCTGGCCACCCGAAATCCCATCGTGGGAGGATTTATGGTCGATGAAAGTTTTATTCGTCTAAAAGGCAGCAACGTATGGCCCGGGCCGGGCTTGAAGGGAGTTGGTGGTCATGCTATGCTTGTAGTGGGCTATGACGACGATAAACAAGCCATCAAAGTCATCAATTCCTGGGGGAAACGTTGGGGTGAACAGGGTTACGGCTGGATTGCCTACGATTACGTAGAAAGCATGTTGATGAAAGGTGGTAGTGCCATTAATCTGTATGATGTGAAAGATGCTCCCAACGTTGAAATCGAGGAAAAAGAGGATCCTTCCGACAATAATGTTGTCGTCAATAATGATAAAGAACGGGAAAAAATCGAGCGGAAACGCCGCAATCAGGATTTTTGGGAAGCCTTCTGGGAAGGATTTGTCGAAGGTGTGACGGGAGAGACCAACACGGGAGGCGGCTGCACCACTTGTCCTGATTATTACAGCAAGAATTCCAACGTCGCACTCACTGGTGTGAATCATAACCAGAACATACAGGGCGTGAACAGCATGACCATGTTCGGTGCTCTCAATGTAAGCCAGTATGCAGGCTACACCGGCCAGGTAGTCGTCTATTTCTACTACGCTGACGGCACGCCAGCACAGGGTGTGAATCCTTATTTCAAAGCTTACAACGGACATGTGGCCGCTGCAACTGCCCAGGTCAGCCTCCCGTTCACGGGCCTTTACAACCAGAGTTGGAATCTCTATATTCCTTACGCCGCCTTTACCAAAAGAGTATACGGCATCAATAAGATGTATGGTGTCCCAGTCTTATATATTGATAATTATGGGGTAGCACAAGGTCAGCCTTTTTATTTTGATCTCTTTTGACATGAAAATGGCACGCTCAAATCTTCACAGCCTCCAACACGTCTCCTATATCCCCAAATACGTCCCTGTGACCGTCTGATACGTCCGCTATGCATCCCACGCGTCACACCGGCAAATACACCACAAACGTAGCCCCCTTCCCTTTTTCCCCCGTTGCCCGGATAAAACCGTTGTGGTTTTTTACCCCCCTTTCCACGATACTCAGGCCGATGCCGGTTCCGGGGCATTGGGTGTGGGTGGTGATTTATCCATAGGCTTCTTTTTAAAAGCGAAAAAAAGTCAAGAATGTTTTGAGGAAGATGCTGTCTGGGGAGATACGCTGTAATGGTATAGTCAGGATGTTATGTTATCCCTGCCTGCTTTTGAGGTCAGTAAAAATAATGATAACCCGCATTTCCTGAAAAAAGATGCGGATTGTTTCATTTTATAGTTGATATTGCAGCACTTCCTATCCTTATACACTTATACCCGCCTATCCTTATGAAAAATAAACTATCCGTAATATTCTTCTTCTCCCTGCTTTTCTGTGTATCCGCTGGTGCCCAGGTGCCCTGTGCTTACAACACCAACCTGCCGGCATTCATGCCCGACGGTTTTACCGGCAATTTCACCATTGAAGTGGCCGGAGCGACCAATCCTGTACTGGGCGAAAACGGGCAGGCCATTTGCGGCGTACACCTGCAATTTACTCACGAGTACCTCGGCGACCTGGTTATACAACTCACCAGTCCGCTCGGACAATCGATCACCCTGATCGGGCCGTTTGTTTTTGCCGGTCCCACCGACCTGACGACCTGGGACGTACATTTTGTGCCCTGTGCCGTCGCTGCCTCGCCCGACCCCGGTTTTAACCCCAACTGGAGCAACAATCAACCCTGGGATTTATTCCAGACGTACACCGGCTCTTATCATCCCTTCAACGGTTGTTTAGAGACGCTGACAGGCCCCGTCAACGGTACCTGGACGCTCACGATCACCGACGGCCAGGCGCTTGACCAAGGCGAACTGCTGGCTTTCGGCATCGACTTCTGCGACCCCGCCGGGCTGGCGTGTTCGGATTGCGCGGCCAATGCGGGTCAACTCAACCAGCCCAATCTGACACTCTGTTCGGGTAATGCTTCCGTAAATCTGACGCCGACTTACATTTCACCGGCATCCGTTCCGCCTCCCGCCGAATACGGCTATACGTATATCGTCAGCAGCGCCGCCGATGATGTGATCGCAGCATTTGATCCGGCATTGAACCTCGGGCAGTTGAATCCGGGTAATTACACCGTGTGCGGTATGTCATACCGCGCAGATGCAGCCGGGCAAATACCTGCGCCCAACGGCTCGCTCACGACCGCCCAACTCAGAACACAACTGAATGTCAGCATGCCGCCTTTCTGCGGAAATATAACCGGCAACTGCGTCAACGTTTTGGTGCAACCGGAAGCGCAGGATACGGTGCTGACGACCAGTGTGTGCGCATCCGATTGTGTCCTGTTTTATGGCGATCTGTATTGTACGCAGGGGACATACACGAAAAACGTCACGGAAAACGGCTGTACGTTCACCGCCCAACTGATATTGACGGTTGCACAGCCGCCTTCGACCATTTTCGTTCAGGACACCATTTGCGCAGGCGCTTGTTCCGTCATCCCGGGTTTTGAAAACGCGTGCACCGCAGGCACCTATACTCAAATGCTGCCCGCCGCCCAGCCGGGACTTTGCGACACACTTCAGGTGCTCTTTTTGACCGTAGTCAGCACAAGCGCGGGTATCGCGGCGGATGCTACTGTGTTATCCTGTGCCAACGATACGCTGATCCTGCATTCGGCGCCGGGCGTGGGTGTGAGCGCACAAATCTGGACCTATCTGAATACCGGGGCCGTTCAATACGGTGATACTTGTGTGGTAACGCAACCTGGCAACTATGTTCTTACGACTGTCATTACCCCGTCTGCGGGCCTGCCGGAATGCCCGCAGACGGATACTATTTTGATTACTTATGACACGACGCTGATCCATCCGGTGGCTCATGGCGGCATTCTGGGTTGCGGCGATTCGGTTGTTATCCTGCAGGTGTTGGCGCCGGGCGCCGACCTGAGTTATCACTGGGCCGGACCGGACGGTTTTACCAGCACCCTGCAATATCCCGCAGTGCAAACGGCTGGAACATATGGCGTTACCGTCAGCAACAACGAGGGTTGTCTGGGTTTTACCACAGCAGTTGTACTGCCAGAGGGAACCGAACCGGTGGTCACGATTATGGCCGATGCTCCGTCTTGTACATCATCGGAAACGGTTTTGTGGGCTTCCACCAATATCGGCAACCCACTATTTATATGGGCAGGCCCGGGAATTCCTGCCCCGAATATTTATAGTCAGCATCCTCAGGTATACAGTCCCGGCGTGTATTATGTAACTGTTACGAACCTTACATCCTTGTGTACCGCTACGGCCAGCATCATCGTTACATTTGCCGAAATCCCCTATATTACAACTGCGCAAATAGTCCAGCCGTCCGGAGGCCAGCCCAACGGCATGATCGATATCAGTGTGTCCGGCGGTTCCGGGCCATGGCTGTACACCTGGCATACAAACGGCCAGACAATCTCGACTTCGGAGGATATTTCCGGTCTGTATCCCGGATCTTACTCATTTATCGTTACTTCCTTCAACGGTTGTTCGGATACGGCGACGTATTTCCTGACCAATAACCTGATCGACGGCGGCTATACTTCCGTTACGACCGGACCTAATATTACCATTCGCTCCAATCCGGGACCGATGCCGGTTCTGGCGCCTTTCACAGGTATTTTGCCTTTGGCCCGGTTGCGCGTGTACGACAGTGGCGGACGCCTGATATGGGAGGAGATGACGGAGGAAGGCAGCAGCGAACATCCGATCGATTTGAAGGGAGCGCCGGAAGGGTTGTATTTCCTGGAAATGCAGGGCGGGGCGGAGCCGTTATGGTTTAAAATCGTGCTGCAACGGTAAGAAGTGGGTGTTTGGTTTTTTGTGTTTGGTTTTTGGAAAGGTATGATTATCAACCTTTTGCTAAACACGATACACTAAAAAACCAAACACCCTCCGGGAAAAAACCGCGTCACTCGCTCCGCAACGACTCCACGGGATTCATCAGCGCCGCACGTATACTCTGATAACTTACGGTCAGGAAAGCCACCGCGACCGCCAGCAGGCCGGCCGCCGCAAATATCCACCATTGCAAGTCGATGCGATAGGCAAAATCGGCCAGCCATTGGTGCATGAGCCAGTAGGCTATCGGAGAAGCCAGTACGATGGACACCACTACCAGTTTCAGGAAGTCTTTGGCCAGCAGGCCGGTAATGCCCCTCACGGATGCGCCGAGCACCTTCCGGATGCCGATTTCCTTGGTGCGCTGGTGCGCGGCAAACGTTGCCAGCCCGAACAGTCCCAGACAGGCGATCAGAATAGCCAGACCTGCAAAAATCATGTACAGGGTGCCTTCCTGTATTTCGGCCTCGTACAGTCGGCCGTAGTCTTCATCCAGGAACGAGTATTCAAACGGGAAGTCAGGGTTGAATTTTTCCCAGATTTGCTTCAGCCAGGCCAATGCCGCCGGCGTGTCGCCCGCTGTTTTTACCGAAATAGCACGGAGGTTATCCTGTTCGCGCGGGATAAAAAATATCATCGGCGTAATTTGCTGGTGCATGCTTTCGAAATGAAAATCGCGCAGCACGCCCACCACGTAGCAGTCCTCCCGGCCGCCGTAAATCAGGCGTTTGCCGACAGCAGCCTCTGCCGATGGCCAGCCGATAGCCCTTACCGCCGCTTCATTGAGCACCCAGGCCTGTGTCGTATCGGTCGCATGTTCGTGTGAAAAAGAACGCCCGGCTGCCAGCGGGATCTGGTAGGTATTGACAAAATCCATATCGACGTTCAGCATTTTCAACGTGACGGTCAGGGGCGACATCGTGTCGCCGATCTGCACGCTCGTGCCGTTATGGTAGTCGAGCAGGCGCCCCGAAGGCAGGCGCGACGAGCGTCCAACCTGCGTGATGTACGGACTTTGCAGGAGTTCTGTCCGGAAAGCGTCCCATTGGCGCTGTAGTGCGGCATTTTGCTGCAAGGTTACAACACGCTCCTTGTCGAGCCCCAGTGATTTGGTTTGCATGTAATGCAATTGCCGGTAAATCACGATCGTACCCACCAGCAATGCCACGGATATACTGAACTGAAACACAACCAGCGCTTTACGCAGCGAAACGCTGCCTTTGGCGGCTACCGTTCCGCTTTTCAGCACTGTTATCGGCCGGAAACCGGACATGAAAAAAGCAGGATACAAACCCGCCGCAACACCTGTGACAAGCGCCACCCCCAGAAATGCCAGCGGCACAAACCACAGCGCCTGGGGATCCGGCGCCAGATCGATCTGGAGATTCTTTTTGATCAGCGGTACAGCCACCGCAGCCATTCCCAGACCCAGCACTGCCGCGCCGACGGAAAGCAGCAGGCTTTCGGATAAAAACTGCCCGACAATCTGTCCGCGTTGGGCGCCGTTCGATTTGCGCACACCGATCTCGCGGGCGCGCCGCAAGGAGAAAGCCGTAGCGAGGTTAATATAATTTACCCCGGCAATCAGTAAAATAACCAGTGCAATGACGCCGAACATGCGCACCCTGGCCAGGTCGCCGCCGGGCTCTATTTCGTCGTCGTGGTGGCTTTGCAGGTGAATATCGGTGAGTTTTTGCAGGTGCAGGCGCGTGAATTCGGAGGGCTTTCTGCTTCTGGCCACTCCGGGCGGCGGCGGCGGGAATACATCGTCGAGGAATTTCGGGAACCGCGCTTCCATTTTCTTCGGGTCGAAATTGCCCGCCGTTGTGAAATAGGTGTAAAAAGCGTTGTTGCCGAAATTGGTGCGCAAATTATCCTTTCCGTATATGGTCGAATCTTCCAGGGTGACAAAAGAAAACAACACATTCGGATGCCAGTGCGAGGCTTCCGGAAAATCCCGGTATACGCCCGCCACTTTAAATTTATACTGGCCGTCCAGGCTCAGGATTTGATCGAGTGGGTTGTCGTTCCCGAAGTAACGCCGCGCGGTGCTTTCCGAAAGGGCGATTTGCCAGGGTTCCGAAAGCGCCGACTCCGCGCTGCCGGCCACCATCGGCACCGTAAAGACCTTGAACAGGTTGGGATCGGCAAAAAACGTACGGTCTTCGGTGTATATCTGGTTGTCGCCGGTGGTACGGATAACAGCCCCGGAATTGCTCAAAATGCGGGTAATGTCCTGTATTTCAGGGAAATGCTCCGGCAGCAGCGTGCCGAAAGGCGGCGCCACGGCGCTCAGGTGCAGGTTTTCGGTACCGTCCTGGTCGTAAAACGTACGGGTAACGCGCCAGGTCCGGTCAGCATTTTCGTGGTACCGGTCGTAGCGCGATTCGCCGGCAATGTACAAGGCAATGAGCAGGCCGCAGCCCAGGCCGATGCCCAGGCCTGAAAGGTTGAGGAATGCGTGCAGTTTGTTGCGAAACAGGTTGCGCAGGGCCGTTTTGAAATAATTTTGCAGCATAAGTTATCTGTTATCGGTTATCAGTTATCGGTGTTCCGGTTCCTGGCATTCATATGTAACCTGAACGACGCCTCTCGTGGGAGGACGGGGACGCGGATTGTGCGGATTATTTGGTGGCCTTACGGCCACTACTTTTTGATTTTCAGGGATTTGCCCCTGACGGGGCCGATTTTTATAATTAACCACGGAGGCACAAAGGACACAAAGCGTAGATTACACAATTGATAGTATTGAATAGATGAAAAGTGTACGCTACGCTTTGTGCCCTTTGTGACTCCGTGGTTAACAAAAATAAGAAGTGGCCGCAAGGCCACTCAAAATCCGTTTTAATCCGCACAATCCGCTTCCCCATCCTCCCACAAAAGGCGTAGCCGAACAAATCTTCTTTACAATCCCGATTCACCACTCACTACTCCGATTTCAACGACTTCACCGGGTTCGCCAGCGCCGCTTTCATGCTCTGATATCCCACCGTCAGGAAAGCCACGATCAGCGCGATACTGCCTGCGGCGCCGAAAATCCACCAGGAAATATCGATGCGGTAGGCAAAATCGGCCAGCCACAGTTTCATGAAATAATACGCAACGGGGCTGGCGATGAGCAATGCTACCACGATCAACCTCAGGAAATCGCGGCTGAGCAGTCCGACCACCGAGGTAATCGAGGCGCCCAGTACTTTACGGATGCCGATTTCTTTGGTGCGCTGTTCCGTGGTGAATGCAGCCAGGCCGAACAGTCCGAGGCACGATATCAGGATAGAGAGCATACCGAAAATGCCGGCAATTTTCCCGATACGTTGTTCGGTGTTGTACATGCGTGCAAACGACTCGTCGAGAAAGCGGTAACTGAACGGCTGATCGGGCGACAGCGCCTTCCAGTTTTTTTCCAGTGTCGCAATCAGCGCGGCCGTTTCGGCGCCCTGATAACGGAAACAAGCCAGTCCCTCAGATTTGCCGATCTGGAAACAAAGCGCTCCGATATTTTCCCGAAGACTCGACCAGTGGAAATCGTGTACCACACCGACAATGTGCAATTCGGTAAAATTCTCCGCTTTCGGGGGCCCCTGCATATTCCCTTCGAGCACATATACATTCTTGCCAATCGGATCATCGAAGCCGAAAAGCCGTGCAGCCGTTTCATTGATAATAATACCGGTGCTGTCGGTCACCCGCGCGGGGTCGAAAGCGCGGCCCTGCACGATTTCCATACCCATGGTTTGCAGGTAGTCGTTGTCGACTTCCCAGCGTTGCATGCTCACCGAATTATCCTTGTCGAAGCCGCGTATTTTGGAAAACATGTTGTCGCTGCGATTGGACGAAACAGGCAGAAACCCGGATACGGTAGCGCTTTGCACACCCGGTTGTTTCAGCATTTCTTCTTTCAGGTTATAAATTTTATCACCCAGCGCGTATGCATCATCGAGAATGATCACCTGATCTTTGTTGAAGCCCAGTTTTTTGTGTTGAATGTAATTCAACTGCTTGAATACCAGCAACGTAGAAATAATGAGCGCTACGGACACGGAAAACTGGAAAACCACCAGCGCACTGCGGAACTTCCCGCCCCGGCCCATGCCGGTGATCTGGCCTTTCAGCACCCGGATGGAATCGAATGCCGACAGGAAAAATGCCGGATAACTGCCTGCCAGTATTCCTACCAGGGCGCCGCCGCCGGCCAGGGTGGCCCAGAACAGGGGACTGCGCCAGGGCATTTGAAGGTCGATCCCCGTCAGGTCGCGGTACCAGGGCATGGCCACTGCAGCGATGCCGACGGCTACTCCCACCGCGAAAGCGGCAATAACCATCGATTCGCTCAGGAACTGGCCGATCAGCGCGCTGCGACGGCCGCCGAGTACTTTACGCACCCCTACTTCCTTGGCCCGCCCCGACGAACGGGCCGTAGAAAGGTTCATAAAATTGATGCAGGCGATCAGCAGGATAAAGGCTGCAATGGCGCTGAATATCCACACGTACCGAATACTGCCGTTGGGGCCCAGTTCGATATCGAGATCGGAATACAGGTGAATATCGGTCAGTTTTTGTATCGGAAAATGTACATACTGGCCCGTTTTTTCTACTTCCGCAATGGTAGTGCCCAGCATTTGCTGCGTCGTGACGGCTATTTTTTCGTTGGCAAGGATGGCAAATTTTTTCCTGAAATTTTCCAGGTCGGTACCTTTTTGCAGCAGGAAATAGGTCTGGAAATTATTGTTGGATCCCCAGAAAGGCGGGTCGTTTTTTATCTCATCGTTGCCAGTCATAGAAAGCAACATGTCGGCTTTGAAATGGGTATTGGCAGGCAGGTCTTCGTACACCGCAGTCACCTGCCAGCGCTCCCTGTTTTCGAGAATCAGAAATTGTCCCAGGGCCATTTGCGGAGCGGAAAAATAGCGCTCGGCCCGGCTGCGGGAAATGGCTAGCGTTTTCGACTGCGTCAGGCAGCGCACCGGGTCGCCTTCGATCATTTTAACCGGGAATACTTCAAAAAACGAACTGTCTACTGTCAGTACATGCTCTTCGCGGACGTTTTGTCGGGAAGGACCGTCGCGTTTGACCAGATAATTGCCGTATTGCCGGAAGCGGCACCACGCCTGGATTTCCGGCAAGGCGGCAGCAGCCTCTCCTGCCATAACGGAGGAGGTAGTGGCCATTTCGAAGTGTTTTCCACCGAAGTTGATATCGGCTACCGGCCGTACGATTCGGTCTGCCTGCGGGTTCCAGCGGTCGTAACTGAGTTCGTGCGACACGAACAACACGATCAGCAGGCAGGCTGCAATGCCGATGGAAAGACCGGCGATGTTGAGCCCGGAATACAGGCTGTTTTTACGCAGGTTACGAATGGCGAGAGAAAGGTAGTTGTACAACATAGACCTGTTTTTGGAAGTGCCTGGTATTCGTGTTTGGAAGCAGGTGAAAACGAAGCACGATAAACCGGACACTCTATTTCATGCAGTTTCTTACAAACGCCAAACGCCTCGCCACTTTTACAAGTATTTGTAAATCAATTTTTTATATAAATTTTTCAATAAAAAAACGTCCGAACCCGAACGATGTGTGTTCGGATTCGGACGCGGGGCAGAAGTGAGAGAAGTGAGAGAGTGAGAGAAGTGAGAGAAGTGAGAGGGTGAGAGAAGTGAGAGGGTGAGAGAAGTGAGAGAAGTGAGAGAGTGAGAGAGTGAGAGCCGACTTCGACTTCGCCGCTTCGCCCTACAATCGGAAGGTCCGGAGCGGAGCGTCGAAGTCGGCTTACATTCTCACTTCTATAAAGCACGGAGCGGCATAATCGAAGTCGGCTCTCAC
>Ga0209717_1004125_pt1 | contig 12180 bp, 12 predicted proteins | sample AD_UKC048_MetaG_FD_184418 | JGI IMG/M metagenome (GOLD analysis project Ga0209717, IMG submission 184418) | Active sludge microbial communities of municipal wastewater-treating anaerobic digesters from USA - AD_UKC048_MetaG (SPAdes) (version 2) | ecosystem: Engineered > Bioreactor > Anaerobic >... | reverse complement strand
AATGGGATGGGGGTGTTCGATACCCCCCACAAATGTCATCAAATACAGTCCCATCACCATATGTTACTGGAGGTAGTGCTGTTTATGGAACTGCTGATTGGTATGCATTTGATAGAAATAATGCCACAGGGGCTTGCCAAAGAGGTACTCCACTCCCTATCTATTTAGGAACTCCCAGAGTAATTACTACATATGCTTTAACTTGTGGGAAACACGATCACCCTATATCTTGGGGTATTTATGGTTCAAATGATAATGTTAATTGGACTCTTATAGATCAAAGAGCAACACAAGACTGGACTTCTCTTTCTAGAAAAGAATTTACTATTACAACTCCAGGTTCTTATGCGTACTATAGGATGTATGCGTGGACACATCATAATTCTAATGCATCTTATATATATGAGTGGGAACTATACTCCTCAGCAGCATCTTATGTAATTAATGATGTTGTAACTAGAAATGGTTCAAGTTATATTTGTATTCAAAATCATATAGCGTCAGGAACATCTGAACCTGGAATTGGAGCTACATGGCAAGCATATTGGACATTAATGGTAACTGCTGGAACTTCAGGCACATCAGGCACAAGTGGTTCAAGTGGCAGTTCAGGCACATCAGGTATAGGTGAATCTGGCACATCAGGCAGTTCTGGTACATCAGGAGAAGCCGGTGCAACAGGCACATCAGGCAGTTCAGGCACAAGTGGGGAAGCTGGAACATCAGGCAGTTCTGGTACATCAGGAAGTTCAGGCACAAGTGGAATAGAAGGCGGTTCTAGTTTTCTTGTAAGTCAAATATTTAGTTAAGGAGGATTTATGGCATCATCACAAGCAGTTAAAAGAAAATTAAGTGGTAGCACTGATGGCAAACCAATTAAAGTTACATCAACAGAAACATCAGGTGCAGTAATAATACATACATCCGTAGCTGGTACTACTGATGGAACATATGATGAAATTTGGTTATGGGCATATAATAGTCATACATCAAATTTATTATTAACTATAGAATTTGGTGGTGTTAATGTACCCGATGAAAATATATGTGTGACTATTCCATCACAATCAGGATTAGTTCCTATTGTGCCGGGTCTGATTTTACAAAATGGAGCAGCGGTAAAGGCTTTTGCCGCTTCAGCAAATCTGATTACTATATCAGGTTTTGTAAATTCAATAACAGATTAGGAGAATTGATATGCAAAGAACAATAAATGATGTTACAAAGAAAATCACTATATTAAAGGCAAATATAACTGCCAAAGATGATATGATTGAATTGCTAATAAGGGAAAAACTGACTTGGATAAATGCAGATGGTTCAACAGCTTCATCGGTGACAGTTGGAACGATGACAGTTTCATTGAGTTCAGCTTTACCTAATGCAATTTCTGACCTTGAAACATATATTGGAACTGACCCAGTTTTTGAATCAGTAAACGCAACGGAGTAAGACTATGTCTGTCACGATTGATAAATTTGAATATGCAACCGATTTAGCGGCACAAGCGGCGTGGGTGGCTACAGGTGAATCGGTTGCTCCATATACAATAAACAGTTTTGTTTTTAATAACATTGCTGGAGAAAACTATCGAAATTTAATACCAGCCGCCAAGATTTCAAAATCAGGAACAATAATCCGCATTAAAATTACAGGACATAATACGCATGAAGTCACATTTAATGGAGTAAGTATTGGAGAAAGAAGCGGCACCAGCGATGACTTTGCCGCAACTCCGACACGAGTTACATTTAATGGAGGGGATAGCAGCGTTACAGTTCCAGCTGGAGCAACGATATATAGTGACGCTATCTTCTTTGCCTTAGATGAAAGTAAAGATTACTTTATTCATCTTCACGATGTTCCGTATTCAGGCACCGTATATCAAGGAAGGTCGGCAAGTGGAAGCGGGATGTATTATAAGGTGTCTGAAACAGATGATAGCATGACTCAATCTGTAAGCTATTCATGGCTGGCTAAGTATACATATTTTGTTGCCGATATCGAAATTGCAGAACTATATTGTTATTCCGAATCCACCATTAAAGAAGAAGGCGATTATTCCATGAAGGTCGTTGCTCCGCAGACAACTTCATTGAATAAAACCTTAACACGCACTTGTTCACCGACTTTGAATTTCACTGACCAAGCTGAAATCAAGTTTAAAATCCGCTCATCACGTACAGGTACAAATTTAAAAATCGGCTTCCATGATTCAGGCGGAACAACAACAGAAAGTAATATTGCAATTTCTTCTGCTGACACTTGGGAAGAAAAGACGATTGACATAAGTGCGGTTGCCAATGCAAACAAAGATGCCATTGATAGTATTGTTCTAACTGTCACTAATGCCGATGCTGAGAATACAATCTATCTGGATTATATGAGGGCGGATGACATGTATGATGAAAAATATTCTTCATATAATAGAAATTCTTTTTTACCAATGAGAGGTCGGTCAAGAGATTTACCAACAGGATTAATAATTCAAAATTCTTGATAATAATTGATTTTAACAATTTTTGCGATTTCCTTTATCATAAATAGTATAGATATTGTATAGGAGATTTTATGACTGAATTATATGGCACAACTATTTATAGTGGATATGGTTATCCAGCCATGTCTGTATATAGTGGTGAAATCCAAATAGAACCAGAAAGATGGCAGATGATTACAGTTCCTGTAATATATGGTTATTGGGATAGTACAAATCATCAACATATACATGATGGACAAACTATTGCTAGAATAAAAAATTATGTTTTAGACCAAATAGCTGATGTTATGGGGTCATCAGTGGAAAATTTTATACGTTCTACACATACATACATTGGAGATAATAATTATTTTTTTATACTTTCTTATAAATAGAACATAGAAGAATAAAAAATTATCATGGAGGATTTTAAACATGGCATTTTATCTAAGCCCACTTGTGGCAGTCAACGAATACGATGCTACCACAACAATACCAGCCGTAGCTACCTCTATTGCTGTTATCATTTTGAGAGACACATACAAAGGCCCTGAAATGAAAACACAATTTATTTCATCGGTGGATGACCTTGTAACAGTTTTCGGGAAACCAACCAGTGCTGCCCCTTGTTATAAGGATATGCTAGCCGCTACAGGATATCTGAAATATGGAAGTATGTTATATGCAACGAGGGCGCTGGCAACATCCGCCGCTTTTGCAAATGTACAAGTAACCATTCCTTCAGCAACCTCTATTGCAGCTTCAGCAAGCTCTGAATCGGCAATGACATTGGCAGATATGGAAACATATACAAGAGATGTTGGTGGTGATGTTGATGATTTCAGTAGTCAAGCAACTGCTGTTGATTCAGCTATATCCGATTTCATGTGGTTTGTAGCTAATTCAAGAGGTGAATGGGGAAACAAGATTCGTATTGCTTTTGCTGGAAAGAATTTCTATGAATCATGTTCAGCACTTGTAGATGCTAGAAGTAATGCAATAATCAATACAACAGACACATGGAGCACGTCAGCGGCAATAGGAAAAATTGATAGCCCAATTGAAGATGAACATTCATTTCTGGTTGTTGTACAAACAGTCGAGCAAGGATTGATTCCATCAATTACGGCGACAACTTCAGGAACAGAATCATTAGACCCAACAGCCGGTGGTTCATCAAACTGGATAACAACAGAATACTTCAATGTATCATTGAACCCTGACGCCTATGATGACACTGGTAGAAAGAGATTTGTAGAAACACTTATCAATGAAACATCAGGATATGTGAAATGTGCTCTTGGTAGCGGATACACTATCGCTACAGACATGTCAAATGTAAAAACAAATAATTGGATATATTTGACAAATGGTGTTGATGGAAACATAATGCTGGATACAGCCGGAGACACTGCTATCATGAATGCTCTTGATTTGTACCAGAATCCCGAAGAAATTGATGTCAATATATTCATTGATGCTGATAAGAGTGTAACAGTAAAACAGTATATTGACACTATATGTCAGGCACGTAAAGATGCTATGGGAATCCTTGACTGTGAAATGGCAGATGTTGTTGCAAATAGAACACAAGAAACTGAAGATTTGAGAGATTTCGTATCAAACTTCAATGATGCTACATGTTTAGGTATCAATAGTTCATATTCATGTATCTATGGAAACTGGATAGAAATTTATGATAAATGGAATGGTAAATATAGATGGATACCAATGTCAGGACATGTAGCAGGATTATTCGCCAATAACGATTATGTATCAGAACCTTGGTTTGCACCCGCTGGCCCAAACAGAGCGGTTGTTACAGGAGTAAGAAGATTGGCATGGAATCCAAACCTTGCACAGAGAAACATTCTGTATAAGAATGGTATCAACCCTGTTGTAAGTTTGTCTGGTATGGGTAAATTGATATATGGACAGAAAACACTTCTGTTGAAGGATTCAGCTTTCAATAGAATCAATATTCGTAGATTGTTCATGGTTCTGGAAAAAGCCATTGCAACGGCTTCAAGATACTTCTTGTTTGAACCAAATGATGATATTACAAGATTGCTGTTAATCAATATGATTGACCCATTCTTGAGAGATGTTAAAGCCCGTAGAGGTATTTACGACTACTTGTTAGTATGTAATGAAACAAACAATACACCTGAAAGAATTGACCGTGGTGAATTGTGGTGTGACATTTACATCAAACCAACAAGAGCAGCAGAATTTATCGTTCTGAACTTCATAGCCACAAAGACTGGCGCTTCCTTCTCGGAACTTGCTGGAATTGCTGGATAAGGAGGTTTGATGTCAAGATAAGAACTAAGGAGTTGTGTTCGTTTACACAACTCCTTTTTTATTGTAAATAGTTTATATGAAAAAGATAAAATTTACATACAACCAAGTGAAAACATTCATAGAGTCTGTTGATGGATATACCTTATTATCAACTGAATATATTAATAACACATCAAAATTAAAAATTTCTTGTTCCGAACATCATGTTTTTGAAATGGCAAGAGCTGATTTTCAACAAGGACATAGATGCCCAACATGTACAAATTGTAGGAAACATACACTTGATGAAGTTAAAGAATATGTTAAAAATGAAGGATATATAATAATTTCAACAAAATATAAAAATGCTAAAACAAAATTATCAGTGCAGTGCCCAAAAGGTCATTTATTTGAAATGAGTTATAATGGACTTCAACAAGGATATAGATGTCCTGTATGTGCTAATAATATAAAATTGACACTAGATGATGTCAAAAAGTCAGCCGAAGAAGAAGGATATACAATATTATCAACATCATATGAAAGAAATAATAAAAATTTACGATTTCAGTGCCCCAATGGCCATCAATTTAATATGCGGTTTGATAATTTCAAGCATGGAAAACAAAGGTGTCCATTGTGTAAATGTATAAACAATGGTTCTAAAGTAGAGAAAAAAGTTCTGAATTATGTGAAATCTATATACGATGGTATTATTATTGAAAATACTCGTAAGATAATCAAAAATTACTGGACAAATCAAGGATTAGAACTGGATATTTACTTACCAGAACTGAATAAAGCGATTGAATTTAATGGGGTATATTGGCATAATAATGATTATAGAAGATGGTTGGATGAAATGAAGAAAAAACAATGTATCCAAAAAAGCATTGATTTATTGGTTATAAGAGAAGATAACTGGTATAAAGATAACAATAGTTGTTTGAAAGAAATAGAATTTTTTATAAATAAGTAAAAGAATAAAAATTATGGTCATTAGACCCATAGGAGGATACATTATGGCACGTTTTGATGTAGATAGCTACAGAGCCAATTTCAATGGGGGAGCAAGGGCATATCTGTTTTATTACAAACCAGTTTTCCCATCTAGTATTGCTGCAAATTCAGATGAAGCAACATATCTAGTACGTTCAACGAGTTTGCCGGAAACATCAATAGATGATATTCAATTGGCATGGCAAGGTTTCGACTTCAAGGTGGCTGGAAAGTATACCTATACTGATTGGACTGTTACTTTCAATTGTGATGCCGAAGCAAATATTCAGAAATATTTTCATAATTGGCTGTCATTGATTCATGACCCTACGACAAACATTTATACAAATCCTGTAAATTACATGGTTGACCAACAAATTGACTTGCTCGGCCTTACAGGAGACCCAATTACAAAGTATAAATTGTTTGCTTGTTGGCCAAAGGTTATTGGTAATGCATCATTGGATTACACCACAAATGATGTAGTTCAGTTTGATATTACATTTGCTTACTTGTATCATGTAACTGATAAAGCTACATATGGAGTAACACCAACATTCGGCTAATAGAAGTGGGGTGGTTAATATTAAAATTAATTTTGATATCGATAGCTACAAAACTAAGTTTGTAGATGGAGCAAGGGCATATCTGTTTTTTGCTATGTTTACATTTCCACCGGGCATAGATGAGCCCGTAGTATATAGTAATGTAGTTATGTCATCTCTCCTTTCTCCTTTAGGGTATGGGGCTAAAGATAATGTTGTGCCTTATATGGTGAAGTCAACATCAATACCTGATAGCACTTTTGAAGAACTCATAATACCATATCCCGGCTTACCGTATAAAATGGCAGGCACTAGAACATATGGTGATTGGACTGTATCATTCAATGTAGATAACGAAGGTGTTCTATTACGAAAATTTCATAATTGGCATGATTGGATATATGAACCATCTAACAATTATCAAACTGGCGCGGACTTTTATATGGTAGACCAGAATCTTTTCCTACTGGATGGTACTGGTAATGCGACACATAAAATTCAGTTAGTTCAAGCATGGCCAAAGTCATTAGGAGCTGTGGGACTTGATTATTCATCTACAGATATAGCCACCATAGATGTTTCTTTTTCATATCAGTATTATAAAGTTTATAAGTTGGATGCAAATTCTACACAAACCACTATATTACAGTCATTGATAAATAAAGTTGCTGGAAAACCAATCGGGGGTTTATTTTAATGCTGAATATATTTAAAATACCATCAACTGATGCTCTGGTGAGTAATATAAAAAATCAATTTGTTAGACCTCTTGCTGGTGAATTTGGTAAGAAAAAAATTGATATTGAGACATATAAAGCAAAATTCTTAGGTGGTAATGCCAGAGTATATTTGTTTATATGTAGAGTTCAATTTCCTGGCATGCAGAATGTTATAAAATCAGGATTGAGGTCTGGTATGAGTGCTTCTTCCATACCTGACGTGACTTCTTTAAAAGCTGGTTTGAATACAGCGGCTTCCACTGCAATTACAACAGGAACACTTGGTCTGGATACAGAAGATTTTAAATATTTTGTACGTTCAACAACTTTACCCGAATCTGCTGTAGAAGAAACATCTACATATTTTTGTGGTAAACAGTATAAATTATCAAGTGTAAGAAGAACACAAGATTGGCAAGTACAATTTTTGGTAAACCATGATGCCACTGTATTACAGAAGTTTTCTGAATGGAATTATTTGATGGAAAATCCTGAAACAGGCGCCTATGGAAAACCACAAGATTATATGACAGACCAATCAATTCAGTTAATTGGATTGGATGGAGCGGCTATTTGTACATATAAATTATATGGTGCTTATCCAAAATCTATTGGAGCAGTAACATTGGACTATGCCAGCAACGAATTTGCTACATTTGATGTAACATTTGGTTATCAATATCATACAGTAGCAGCCGGTGAAGGTGAGCCAGGATTATTAACATCAATGAGAAAATCTGGATATATGTTATCAATGAACTCTTTGATGGGATTAGGTGAAAAAGCAGCAACATAATAATTGTGTACAAGTCATTTAAAAGACTATAAATATCAAAAAATAAACTGTATAGGAGTGATGTGAAATGGGTTCAAACTTCAAAAATTACTTAAACACATTCGTTTTCGACACCAATTTGCCGGGCAGCGGCCAGAATGTGTCATTTCACCCAGTAACAACAGGGCAGCTAAAAAGATTATTGTTATATGAGACAACGGATGACCCTCTAGCAATAGAGACTGCATTGGATGAATTGATAGAAGAATGTATTATAAAACCGGAAGGATTAAAGGCAAAAGATTTATATGTTCAGGATAGATTCTATCTGATGGTTGAAATACGTAAGGCAACAAGAGGCGCCACATATCAATTTCAGACAACATGTACCAGTTGTGGGTCACAAACACAACAAAATATTAATCTGTCAAGTTTACCAGTAACCACATTGAGTAAAGTTGTAAAGAAAGATGTGAAAGCACCTACCCCAGCAGCAAAACAAAGAAAGGGTAAACTGGTAGAAAAGACAGAAGAACCAAAAGTAGTTGAAACAAAACCAACAGCAGATTGGAATGTTGTGAAACTGAATGATAATATATCATTGAGATTGGATTTGGTAACAAGAAAACTACAACAGGATGCTTTTGATTTATTCAAGGCCAATCATCCTGATATGAGTAAAGTCAGTGATATCGAAAGAACTCTTGATGTAGCAACATTGTTATATGCTATGGCAATAAAGAGTGTTATAACACCTGATGGCGAAGAAGAATTATCATTGGAAGATAAAGTGTTCTTACTTGATAATATTCAACAGTCAGAACAGGAAAAGATTTCAAAATGGTATGATGACCATGATTTCGGTATTGACTTCTCATTCAATGTAAAATGTGCTCAGTGTGGATTTGAAGAGAAGAAAGAGGTGCCCGTAGACAGTTTTTTTTACTAATGTATGTGTTGTGTAGTGGTCTGAATATACATACTATTACATCAGACCAATTCTATTTGGCAAGTAGGGCACACATACCAATATCTGAAAGTAATGAGATGGCAGATTTTGAGCGAGAAGCATTTATGGGTCTAGTAATCAAAGATATACGTGAGCAAGCAGAAAATGAAAAGATAAAAATAGCAGCGGGTATGGGTAGAAAGATACAAAAATAGGTATGATGTCAACATAAAAGGTTTATAAAAGTGTCGGAAAAATTATCATATGAGTTTGTAAAGGATTTTATTGAAAAAGAAAAATATACATTATTATCAACAAGTTATATAAACAATAAAAGCAAACTTAAACTGAAATGCCCGTCTGGTCATACGTGGTCTATATCATACAATAGTTTCAATAGTGGTTGTAGGTGTTTATACTGTTCTGGTAAAAAACAATATTCATATGAATTTGTAAAAAAATTTATTGAAAAAGAAGGTTATATTTTATTATCTTCTACATATGAAAATTCAAAGAAAAAACTGAATATGATGTGTGATAAAGGTCATATTTTTGAAATGTCATTTGGAACATTTAAAAATGCTAATCATAGATGTAATATATGTTCTGGTAATCAAAATTATAATATTAAACAAGTAAATGAAATTATTGAAAAAGAAGGATATAGTTTATTATCAAATGAATATAAAAATAATAAGCAGAAATTGAAATTAAAATGCACAAACGGTCATGTATATAATACAAGGTTAGATAATTTCCAATCAGGCCAACGATGCCCACGATGTTATCAAATAAAAGGAGGCTCACAACCTGAAAAGGAGATTACAGACCATATAAAATCAATATATAATGGTAATATTATTGAAAATGATAGAACTATTGTCAAAAACTATTGGACAGGCCGATTTTTAGAATTGGATATATATTTACCTGATATCAAAAAAGCCATTGAATTTGGTTGTTATTATAGGCATAATGATGATTATCAAAAATGGAAAGAAATGATGAAAATAAAACAATGTAAAAAACAAAAAATTGATTTATTGGTAATAATTTATAAAGGTTCGTGGAGGAAAGAGCGAGACAAAATTTTGAATGATATAAATATGTTTATATTAAAATAAATATAAATATAATATGAACCTCGCTGTAGTTTTATGACTACATGGATTTTCAATTATGAAGGTCTGAAGGGCACTAACCTTCAGGCCTTTTTTATTATGGAGAGAAAATGGCAGATAATACAGAAAAAATATTAAAAGAAATAGCAAAATCAACAAAAATTCAGAGTGACGCTATGTTAAAAATAGCCAGAGGTACGTCACATGATATTAGTATAGGCAGAACAGCTGAAAGCCGTGGTAAGGAAACGAGGGGTGGTAGTTCTCAATCTTCTGGTGGGTTTATGAGTAGAATTATTGGAGATGAGAAACAAGGTAAAAAACAACAAAGAGAAATAATGAACGAACTCAAAAAACCTAGTAGCACTTTCAATAAACTACTTGCGTCTTTTATGAATACACTTCTAGGTCGTATGATTTTCATTGCAAAATCAAATATTGAACATTATTACCAAAGATTGGAAGGTGCTATTAGTGGTTTAGCCAATAGAATATTTGGTCAAATGTTGGATGATATTCGTCCGTTTACTGAAGCAGTCAGAGCTACTGCTCAATTTTTGTTCCGAATGTTAAAACCTCTAAAAGAAATGTTGTTTAGTATTGTCAAATTCCCTATTGGAATGTTCAAAGGAATATTTGAGGGAATGAACAAAGTTTCTACGTTTCTTCAAAATAAATTATCATTACTGATTCCTAAGAAAGAAGTAAAGTCACCAGAAGTAAAAGAGTTGAAGAAGCAAACAAGTATGAGCAGTAAGCTTCTTAGAACTCAAGGAAAAATAATAAGATGGTTGACATACATAGAAAAAAATACTGCTGCTTCTGCTAGTGCTACTGGTGCCAGAGGTGGTATTGGTGCCTATAAAGCTGCAAGAACAGCAAGATGGATAAGAAATTGGGGAAGAAATATGGAGCCTCCTTCAGATGAAAAGGGTGGTGGACTAACAAGCACAGCTGGTAAAGTTGCTGGTGGTGTTATTGGTGGAGTTGGTTCTATTTTTGGTGGAGTTGGTAGATTATTAAGTGGTGTTCTTGGTATATTCGGTAGTTTGATGCCAATGCTGCTAAAAGGTGTTTTAGCGGTTGCAGGAGTGTCTTTATTGATTGGATTATGGAAAAGATTTGAAGAAACAGCAACTGGTAAAAAAGTTAAAGCATGGGTGACAGACCTTTGGGATACAACACTCCTTCCATTTTGGAGAAATACAATGAGGCCAGAATTGGAAGATTTTTGGAATGATTTTTTATGGCCGGCAATGAAGAAAGGAGCTGGAGAATTGGGTTCTCTTATGTGGGATGGTTTTAAATATGGTGTGAAAAAAACAGGAGAATCTGTTTTACCAACTGAAAATGTAATACCAAAAACTGATGATGAACGTACAGCTGATTTGGTAAAGAAAGGAGCTTTAAAAGGAGATAGTTTAAAAAATTTATTAGACTCTAATAGGGTAGAAGAAGAAAGAAAAAGAAAAATTATTGATTGGAAACAAATGGCTAAAACTTTGGGTTGGATTGCAGGTGGTGTGGCCACTGCTACTGTTGCTTCTGCTACCGCCCCTGTTTCTATACCAGCTGGTGTTGTTGTTTTAACTGGTGCTGGATTGGGAGCGTTAGCATCTCATGTTAATCGTAAAGAAGGTGGTGCTGTTCCAATTATGGCACATGAGGGCGAATATGTAATACAGAAAAAAGCTGTTGACAAATATGGATTGGGTATGATGAATGCCATAAATAATGGTCTTTTACAACATTTTAAATTAGGAGGGCAAGTTGAGCAATGGAGGCCATTAGTTTCAAGATATTGGAGTGATAGAAATGATATTGAAACAGCATTACATATAATACAAGCTGAATCGGCAGGAATACCACAAAAAGGCAAAAAATCTAGTGATTATGGTTTATTTCAAATAAATCAAATACACGGCCCCGATTTGAGAAATGCTGGCATTTTAAATGAAGGTGAAAATGTATCTGCTCTTACATATGATAATGAAAGAAATGTAAAAGCGGCAAGATGGTTGTACGACAATAAAGGTGGATGGCAACCGTGGTTTATGTCCTATCATAATTGGGGTAGAAGTTTAGGATTTACACCAGCTAAATTTGATGTAGCAAAAGCTGCAATAGATAGAGCCAAATATGGTGCAACAGGAACAATACCATTTGGACTCGGAACACCAGAAACAGCTATTGCAAGTGCTGGAACTGGATTTGGTGGTGGTATTATGGGCGGTCTATTTGATTTTGCATCAAATCTATTTGATAAAGTTGGAAATCTGACCGTAGGCGAATTATTTGGAGCATCACCGA
>Ga0209717_1004124_pt1 | contig 12180 bp, 10 predicted proteins | sample AD_UKC048_MetaG_FD_184418 | JGI IMG/M metagenome (GOLD analysis project Ga0209717, IMG submission 184418) | Active sludge microbial communities of municipal wastewater-treating anaerobic digesters from USA - AD_UKC048_MetaG (SPAdes) (version 2) | ecosystem: Engineered > Bioreactor > Anaerobic >... | reverse complement strand
ATATAGTAGAATTTAATGCTTTCCCAATAAGCCCGCCAATTTTTCCAATTCCTTTTATTTCAGAAATATTAGTATAGCTATTATTAATATTAGAAGAATCACTAAAACCAATTAGCCCTCCAACATTTATACTTTCTGATGCTATTGAACCTATAAAAGAACAATTATTTATGTTTGTATTTTCTATAGTATGTGCTAATCCTGCTGCTGATCCCACACTATAAATTTGCCCATTAACAGAAACATTATATATATTCCCATCATAAAGATCAAAAACAAGACCAGCTACTCCTGCGCCACTTTGAGAATTGATATTTATATTCTCTAAAATAATATTTTTAAACTCTGCATTTGTTGCATATCCAAAAAGTGCAGAAATAGAATTTCGGTTACTATTTAAATTTAAAATTTTGTGGTCTGCTCCATCTAATGACCCAAAAAACCGGTTTTCTTCGGTACCTATTGGGTCCCAACCAAATACTCCCCCACTATAATTACTTAAATCTATGTCGCTACCCAATACATAGTGTTTATCTAATCCTTTTCTTATATCATTAAATTGTTCTGCACTACAGATAATTATTGGATTATCAATTGTGCTACCTAGTTCCTCTAAATCTTCTGTTGTGGTTGCGTTGATAGAACAATAATTTCTGGGATTTTCACACCGCAGGTTAGGATTATTATCTCGAAGATTAGTATTTGGTGGTTTAGAATTGTTATGTGTATTAAAATTTTGAGAACTCCGTCCTGAAGATGAATCAGAACTTAAACCTGTATTAGAACCTAAGGAAGACGAAATGAGGTTTGTTGCAGCGCCTTCTTTTTTCAAAATATTAAAATTAAAATCTTTATTTTGAATATAGGAAATTAAATAAATAAAGATTATAGCTATCAAAAATAAAAATAGAATTATTTGTAAATATTCTTTTTTTTTATTTCTTTTATTTGTCATATATTTCTCTATAAATAATATTAGAAAAAGGTTTATAATTGTTCACTTATAAACTAAAATGGTTAAATTAACAAATAATTTACTTTTTTATTAAAACTATAGAAAAAGAAAAAATGGAAAAGACTAAAAAAGTCTTTCCTTTGGTGTATTGTGTGATTTCTCACTTATAACATGTCGATGCCGAAGTCATCGTTGTATCTTCCAGATCCTCTACCAGAATTACTTGCTGGTTGATTGCCACCTGTAAATTTCTTACTTCCTTTGATAAATGGTGACTTTACGCCTGTAAAGATTGCGATTACTTCTAACTTGTTCTCGAATGTTGGATCGATTCTAGCACCCCAAATAACTTGAGCGTTAGGATCAATTTGTTCTGTTAACATTTCACCAACTGCGTTTGCTTCACCTAATGTTAATTCGGTTCCACCTGTGATGTGTATTAAACATCCTGTTGCTCCTGTAATATCAACATCAAGTAATGCGTTCTTTAATGTGTCTTCAACTACTTCATCAACTTTGTTTACAGATTGTGATTCACCAACAGCAATAACAGATAATCCTTTACCGCCCATTACTGTTCTAATATCTGCGTAATCTAAGTTAATTAATGAAGGTTGAGTTATTGTTTCAGTTATTCCTCTTACTGCTCTTGCGATTACTTCATCAGCAACCTTGAATGCATCTTGTACTGGTAAGTTTGGAACTAATTCAACTAATCTGTTGTTATCGATAACAACAACTGTATCACAAATGTCTTTTAAGATGTCAATTCCTTCTTCTGCTTTCTTCATTCTTGCTCTTTCTAAAGCGAAAGGATATGTTACGATTGCAACAACTATTGCGCCTTGTTGTTTAGCTATTTGAGCAACTACTGGAGCAGCACCTGTACCTGTTCCACCACCCATACCAGCTGTGATGAACAAAAGGTCAACACCATCTAATATTTCTTCTAATGCAGCCTTGGATACTTCAGCAGCCTTTGCACCAACTTCTGGGTAAGCACCTGCACCAAGTCCGTTTGTTACTGATTTACCGATTAATAACTTTGTGATATCATCTGAGATAATACCTAAGTGTGCTCTATCTGTGTTAACAGCTATTAATTCTGCACCAGCTACTCCCATTGCTGAGATTCTGTTTACAGAGTTATTTCCTGCACCACCGACACCTATTACCATAATCTTTGGTGCTGCAAATTCTCCATCTTTTGAATAGTCAGCGTTTGTATTACTTTTAGCGCTAACTGCGTTATTTACTAATGACTTCATGTTTTTTACACCTCATTTTTTCTTTTTCCACAATAGAACTTCTCAAACAGAAATCCTTTAACAGAATAAAAAGAAGCTCAAAATACGCTCCTTTTGCTTTATTCTTGGAAAAATACATTTTAATTATAAGTATATGAACCAAAAGGTTTTTAAATACTATTATTTAATTTAGTAAATTTTAAATTAGAAAAAGTACAATAAGAAAAATATGGACGCCTAAAGTTCGAAAAACAGTCCAATATTCTGCTGAAACTTCATAAGATCTCGGATCCGCAACCCACTAAGCAATGGGTGTCTAGAATACTGCTGCTCCATTCCTGGCCTCACAGGGTTAGCTAAATCATCCACTCTTAATGGACGAATCGTCGGCAACCTTACAAAGGGCAAAACATTGCTTATTCCCCTTGCCCTAGGCATAACCCCAGCATATGCGGATTTCTGGTTACAAGAGACCGCAAGCCCCCCAGTCTGTCCAATATAATTAGGTAGGAAACTATTTAAATAACTATTCTTTTTTCTAAACATCCAATATTCAGATAATTTTAATAAAAAGTGTTATTTGTGCGCTAATCCTTTGTGGGGGCGTTATTTTGACTTATTTTTTTTAGGTTTTAATATAAAAAACAGAAATAAAACGCGAAAATCTATAGATTCTTCTATTTTTTTAAAAGAAAAAGCTTTATAATACCTTCTATAATTAATATTAATAGTAATATGTATAAAGATTAGAAATAAGTTCTTCATACATATAGTTTAGTTTTTCGGAGGAAAAAAATATGAGTGATGACTACAGAGGTCCAAGAGGAAATGATAGAGGAAATAGAGGAAATTTCCATAGAAATACAGGACCTAGAGAAATGCATAAAGCAACTTGTTCAAAGTGCGGTAAGGAATGCGAAGTTCCATTCAAACCACTTGAAGGCAAGCCAGTTTACTGTAGAGATTGTTATATGAGTATGAAGAACCAGTAAAAGAACTTATTCTTAACAGCAATATAAAAATCTAAATTGATTCTAAAAATAGAATCAATTTTTTTTCTTTTTTTAATTTACTATTTTTTTTAATATTGTATTATTCTTGTTTATTTATATTTATTTCTGTTTTATATAATATATTATACCTTACCTAAAATTAACTATGTGGTAATAGGTATTTTTTAGGTGTCAAAAAACGGAGGAAAAAACATGAAAATAGAAGTAAATTTTCCTGATGGTTCTATTAAACAAGTAGAAGCCGGAAGAAAAGCAAAAGACATTATCCTTGAAAATATTGGCGAAGGATTAGCAAGAATAGCAATCGCTGTTAAAGCCAACGGAAAGTTGATAGACTTAGAAACCCCTATTACCACAACTACAGATTTTTTAGTATTAACTTACAAAGATTTAGAAGGTAAGGAAATCTTCTGGCATAGTTCTTCACACATTATGGCATTAGCAATCAAAAGGTTGTTTCCAGAAGTTAAATTCGCTATTGGCCCAAGCATTGATGAAGGCTTCTACTATGACGTAGATATCAATAGAGCATTTACTGAGGAAGAATTACAAAAGATTGAAGAAGAAGTAAATAAAATAATTAAAGAAGACATTAAGTTTGAAAGACACGAAATTGATTTCAATCAAGCTTTAGAAATCTTTAAAGACGAGCCTTACAAAATAGAAATGATTAAAGAAATAAAAGACAAAGGCGAATCTCTTTCATATTATCAACTTGGAGATTTTATTGATCTTTGTAGAGGCCCTCACATCCCATCTTCAGGAAAAATAAAAGCATTTAAAGTATTAAAAGCATCAGGAGCTTACTGGAGAGGAGATAGTAAGAACAAACAACTTCAAAGAATCTATGGTGTTTCTTATGCCTCTTCAACAGAACTAAAAGAATACTTAACAAGACTAGAAGAAGCAGCCAAAAGAGACCATAGAAAGATAGGAAGAGAATTAGATCTTTACAGCTTTCAAGAAGAAGCACCAGGTATGCCTTTCTTTCATGCTAAAGGAACATATATCTGGAATAAATTAGTTGAATATCTAACTGAAGAAATGTATAAAAGAAATTATGAGATTAACAAAACCCCAATGATACTAAACAAATCTCTATGGTTACAATCAGGACATTGGGATCACTATAAAGACAATATGTATTTTACAAAAGTAGATGATGTTGATTTTGCAGTTAAACCAATGAATTGTCCAGGAAACATTTTAATCTATAAAGCACATCAATATTCTTATAGGGATTTACCAATAAGAGCAGGAGAATTTGGATTAGTTCATAGACATGAATTATCTGGAACTTTATCTGGATTATTTAGAGTAAGATGTTTTACTCAAGATGATGCTCATGTATTTTGTACAAGAGAGCAAATGAAAGATGAGATTATGGATTTAATTAATTTCATTGACAAGATATATTCTATATTTGGATTTACTTATAGTATGGAACTATCAACTAAACCAGAAAAAGCAATGGGAGATCCAAAAGATTGGGAACTTGCAGAAAATACTCTAAAAGAAGTTCTTGATTCCACAGGGAAAGGATATCAACTTAATCCTGGAGACGGAGCTTTCTATGGACCAAAGATTGACTTCCATATTAAAGATGCAATTGGTAGAATGTGGCAATGTGGAACAATACAACTTGATTTCCAAATGCCTGAAAAGTTTAATCTAACCTATGAAGGTCCAAATAATGAAAAATTAAGACCAGTAATGCTTCATAGAGTAATTTATGGAAGTGTTGAGAGATTCCTTGGTAATCTTGTTGAGCAATATGAAGGGAAATTCCCATTATGGCTTTCTCCTGTCCAAGTAATTGTGCTTCCTATTGCTGATAGACATAATGATTACGCAAGAGTCGTTGCAGAAGTTTTAAAAGAAGCAGGTCTTCGTGTGGACATTGATGACAACGCTCTAACCATGAACAAGAAGATAAGAAATGCAGAGCTACAAAAGATCAACTACATTCTTGTCGTTGGCGATGCAGAAGAAAAGAACCAAACAATAAATGTCAGGACAAGAGACAATGAGATACTTGGAGAAAGAAAAGTCTCTGAGTTCATAAAAGAACTAAATGAAGAAATCATAGAAAAGAGAATTATAAGAAAGAAATAATTTTCTTTCTTTTTTCTTTTTATTTTGGTGATTAAATGAAAATATTTATTATAGGCAGTAAACACAATTATCATAGAGTTGAAGAAATAAAAAAAGAACTTGAAAATAAAGGACATATTATTACTCTTCCTGTTGGTTTTGATGATCCTTCTCTAGAAGATAGATTAAATGAAGAAAATCCAGAAGAATTATTAAAAACTAAAAATGAGACGTTAATAAAACAAAGAGAATGTGTTTTAAAAAATGACGCAGTATTTGTTATGAATTTTGAAAAACACGGACAACCAAATTACATTGGAGGAGCAACCTTTCTTGAAATGTACGAAGCATTCATTAATAAAAAGAAAATATATCTATATAATCAAATACCAGAAGGAATATTAAAAGACGAAATAAGAGAATTTATTCCAATAATAATAAATGGGAATTTAGAGTTAATAAAGTAAAATTTAAAAGGAGAAATTAAAAATGGAAAAATATACTGCAAGAGGTTATGTATCAGAGATAAGAAATTTTGGAAATCTAATGTTCTTTATCTTAAGGGATCAATACAAGAAGGAACAAATTACTTTCTTTAAGAAGGATAATCCTGAAATGTTTGAAAAAGCAAAGGCAATTACTAAAGAGTCTGTGATTATTGTTACTGGAACAAAGAAGGATTCAGAACAAGCAATGAATGGCTATGAAGTAATTCCTGAGACTCTTGAAATACTTTCCATCTCTGATGCCCCTGTGCCTTTGGATATCTCAGGAAAGATTGATAGTGGTTTTGATGCTAGAATCAATTACAGATATATTGATCTAAGAGTTCCAGAAAACCTTGCAATCTTTAAAGTTAGATCTAAGATTGTTAGAGCAGTTACTGATTTCTTTGATGAAAAGGGTTTTATTAATATTAATACCCCAAAGATGGTCTCTAACGGCGTAGAAAGCGGCTCAGAGTTATTTGAAGTAAAGTACTTTGATAGAAAAGCTTTCCTTTCCCAGTCTCCTCAAGTCTATAAGCAAATGATGATTGCTAGTGGTTTTAATAAGGTTTATGAGATTGGCGAAGTGTTTAGAGCAGAGAAGAGCCACACTACAAGACACTTGACTGAGTTTACTGGTATTGACCTAGAGATGGGCTATATCAAAGACCCTGAAGAAGTCTATAATGTCCTAGAAGAACTAATGGCGTATGTTCTAACTGAAGTAAAGAAAGAATGTAAAACAGAACTAGAATTATTAAAGGTGGAAATTAAAATACCTGGAAAGATTCCAAGAATAAAAATGAAAGACGCTAAAGCTCTCCTAAAAGCTAAAGGTAAAGAAATTCCTGCTGAAGAAGACCTAGACTCTGAAGGCGAAAAGATGCTTGGAGATATAGTTAAGGAGAAATTCAATTCTGAATTTGTGTTCTTAACTGAATTTCCATTTTCTAAAAGACCTTTCTATCACATGTGCGAGATAGACCCAGAAACTAAACAAAAGATTACCAAAAGCGCAGACCTAATCTGGAAAGGCAGCGAGATTTGTACAGGTGCTCAAAGGGAACATAGGACCTCGGTGCTTAAAGAACAGATTACAGAGAAAGGAATGTCACTTGAAGACATGGACTATTATGTTAAAATGCTAAGTTATGGTGTTCCAAGCCATGGTGGAGCAGGTCTTGGTTTAGACAGAATCACACAGTTGATGCTAAACCTTGCAAATGTCAAAGAAGCAGTTCTTCTTCCAAGGGATCCTGAAAGATTAACTCCTTAAAGGGAGATAAAAAATGGAATACTGCTTGTTTTGCCTTCATAAAAAAGAAATAGATAAATATCGTAGAGATTTAGTAAACCAAATATACAAACAATTTGGTTTAAAGCACACAAAGAAAGCAAACAACTATGCTCACTTTACCTTGAAGTATAAATTTAAGGCAAATTCTAAACAATTAAAAGAACTTGAAAAAACATTATTGAAATTTTCAAAAATTCACAACAAAGAAAAAATAAAGGTTGGAGGATTTGATAATTTTCATAAAAGAGTTGTTTTTGTAAAGGTTAGTCAATCGCCAAAAGTAAAGAAATTAATATTTGATTTACATAAAGAACTAAGAAAACTAAAATGGCTTACTTGGCATAATAATATTGAAGGCGATGGAATACATCTTCACACAACAATTACAGAAGAATCAAATGAAAAGCTTTATCCAAAGATTATGAAATATCTTTCAGGTAAAGAAAAATACTTTGATTCATATTTTGATAATGTTACAATCATGAAATACTCCACTGCCAAGAAACCAAAACGCAGATGTGTAATAGCAAAAAGATATAATTTACAATAATTGAGAAAATATGCATCCTACAAGATTAAAATTAGAAAGGCAATTTAAAACTGCTAAAAATATAAAGCCAAAGAAATCCACAAAAATTACATTTGATAATCACGTTCTATATGTAAAAGAAAAAAATGCGCTGAATCTTGAATTAGAATCAATATTATCAAAAAGAAAAAATCCAAATCTATATTTACCAATCATTATTAATGGGCTTATAGATTTAGCAAGAAAAAACGGATATTCTACAATTACTGGAAAAACCTGGATATTTGCAGAGCACCCTAGAATTGCAGAAAGAATGGGTATTTCTGTGGATTCTAAAGCATTAGAAGCATATAATGCTCTAAAAAAAGAATATAATATACTAAAAATACAAGGAATAAGTAAAAAAATTATTTTATCGAAATCAAGTTTTCTTTTAGAAAAGAATATAAAATTTCAAAAAATGGTTAAAACAATTGATGAAAACAGTTTTTCAAGAATGGCTAGAAACCATGAACCATATATAATTGTAAATACTATAATAAAAACAGAAAAAGGTCTTAAAAATAAAACATTTTTATTGCCTAAAAAATTAATTTTGTTTCCATTTGAAATAAAACTATAGGTCCTATAGTCTAGTGGTTATGACGTTACCTTCACATGGTAAAGATCCCCGGTCCGAGCCCGGGTAGGACCATCTTATTTTAATTTCTTGATTATATGTTGATTAGTTAAGATTATCATTTGCTCAATTGCAATATTGTTTAATTTTTCTAATCTTTTTAATTTATTTATTCCTTCTTTAATAAATAACGCATTTAAGTTTTCTAAATTTGAAAGACACACTAATTGTGAAACATCTGCATAATCTCTAATATTCCCTTCTTGTTTAGGATTATTATCTCTCCATTCTTTTGCAGTTAATCCAAAAAGAGCAAGATTTAGAATATCTGCTTCTGTTGCATAAATTAAATATTCTTTTGTTTTTGATACCTTTTCAGGAATTAAATTGCTCTTTATAGCATCTGTGTGTATGTGATAATTTATTTTAGCAAGATTTCTTTTAATATCCCAATCAAGTTTAAGTCTTTGGATTTCATCTATTTTTAATCTTTGAAATTCCTTAATTAGATATAATTTAAATTTAGGAGATATCCACGAGGCAAATTCAAAAGCAATATCTTTATGTGCAAAGGTTCCGCCATACCTCCCTGCACTAGCCCTAATCCCAATTGCGTTTGTTCTAATTATCCATTGACTTACAGACAACGCAAATCTATTTGTTCCGGCTTCATTTCTAATTCCCCCGAATTCGGGGGAATTAAAATCTGGATTATTCATCTCTTCCCAAACACCTATAAATTCAATAGTATTTTATTTCTTAACCACTTTTCTATTAATACTAAACCATTATTTAAATTTTTAACCATGTCTGTTAAAGATATATAATCATTTTCCTTTTTTGTATAATACGAAATATCAGTGCCTAACACATTTACTTTATTCATAATTATTCCCAAAATAATATGGTTTTTGAAAACGGGGGTGTTCTCGGGGGGGTAGCTGTCCAGTGCGAAATCTGTTTGTTTTATTTGTATAAATACAAAATTATTATATTTAATTTGAAAATTTACAAAAATTAAAACTTATTTAGTTTCTATGGCTTCTAATTCTTGTATATAAAAATCAGGAAGAGAACAGTCGCTTGCGCCTCTTACTAAAGTTTGCTTATAGCTATTGCTTGGCTTGCCATTAATATCTGTGTTGTTTGTCTGAATATATATTTCTGCAGAAAGCGTTTTACCATTCTGTAAAACAACATCTATCCATTCTCTATTGTAACTGTTTTCTGATTTGTTTCTGTCTTTTCTATAGCCTTCTACAACATCAAGCTTTTCTATTTCTTTTTTGTTTAAAAGATAAAGGCAGCCATAGACGTCTGTTGTTTCATCAGATACTACAGAACCAACACCTCTTGGAAAAACGAGTTTATAATTCTCAAGCTTTGCATAGCCTTCTGAAAACAAGTAGTTATTATCTATTCTGTTTCTTAGAAGATCAATATCCATATTGCTTCCATATGCAAAATAATAATAAGTTGTGTTAAAGTTTAATAATAAAAAAATAATGGTTCCTAAGAAAAGAACCAAACACAAAAATATAATTAGTTTTCTTAGCATATAAAATTACTTTTTGAATAGTTCTTCTGTTTTTTTATAGATCTTTTCTGTATTTTGATTTATCTTTTTTACAACTATTTTCATGTCTTCGATATCTTTGTGTATCTCTGGTTTTTTATAGTGATGCTCAGAAACATCATGGTGCTTGTCTATTCTTAATTCTAAATGTTTTAATCTCAATTCATTGTGTTGCATATTATGTTCAATCATTTCTAGTCTTTTATTTGTTTCGTCAAATTCTTCTCTAAATCTTAAAGACATGTGCCTTAAGAAAAAAATAACCACGCACATGATTATAACAAAATTTATAAACAACACAAACATTAAACTTCCAGATATCATTTTCTTCTCAAACCCATTAATTTATCTAAAATGTTTCTATTATATCCTAAAGATGGTCTTTGTTTTTTATTATTTTTTATGCCAAATAAAAAGATTATTATTAAAATAACCAATAACAAGATAATTATAAGAATACCAATACCTATTCCATTAAACTGATTAAAGAAATTCAATTCGCTTTTTACTTTCTCGTCATTTATTACTATTACCATCAATTGCTTAAATAGTTTATCTTCTCCTGTTTTAAATCTCTGGCCGGTATTGTTCTTTATCACAAACACTAAGTCTCTTACCCCGCTAATATATGATGCATTAACAACAAAAATTATGCGCTTTGTTTCTCCGCCTTTTAAAATAATAGCTTGATCGCTATCTTCTATTTGCCAATCTCTTGGAACAAGAAGTGTCGCAGTTATATTTTGATCATATAGGCTCATATTCTGAATAATAAACTCAATCTCTCCATAACCATTTACTTTAATTGGAGAAACTTTAACATCTACAAATCTAATTTCTGCTAGAGATTTTTCAAGAACTCTAAGAATGCTTTCTCTTAAACGAGTGTCTTCTTTTGAAGATATTTTAAATTTAACAAGAGTATCTTTTACTTCAGCATCCATTGGTGCTTTTAGCTTTATAACAAAGCTGCCTTCTTCATTAGGACTTAATATTGTCTTTTCTTGTTGTATCTCCCACCAGCTTTCTGGTAAATCTTCAATGGTTAATTTAATGTCTGATAAATCAATACTTCCAATATTTTTTATTCTAAGGGTATAAAATCCATAATCTCCTTGAATTATTGTCATATCTGTTGGGTATTCTATAATTGCAATTTCTCCTACAGCAACAGGCAAACTTACAAGGCCTGTAACGTCGCTTATATCAGAAGAGCCTCCGCCTGTTCCTCCAGTGTTTGTTCCACCAGTCGTTGCTACAAACTGCTTAGAAGCAGCACTCATTTCTACACCATAATAAACTTTAATCTTAAACCAATATGTTCCAACAGTTGGAACATTTAAAGTCAACTCCGTATTCCACGTTTGTCCGGGAAGTATTAACTTTGCACCACTTGAATAATCAACATCGTCTCCTCCACCACACATATTTGATTGATCAGAAACAATACAATATTCGTATTGATACTCTTGACTTGCACTTCCTTCGTTTGTAATTATAACGTCTGCTGTTATTGTTGGAATACTTGTATCAACAATAGAATTAATTCTAACTTCTGGAGGATTACCAACTAATTCCCAGAAATCACTTGGGCTAACATTTTCTCCATTTACTAAAACGGTTGCCACTGCTTCCCAGATTCCTGCAATCTGGCCAGTTCCTACATTATAATCATAAGTGTATACTCCTTCTGATAATCTTGTCATTGTTATATTTTCTGTAATTATGTTTCTTTCTGGATCATAAAGTGTAATTTTAGCATCATTGCTATCTGCATCTTTTGGAGAACCATCATAATCAAACACCCAGACTTTTGCTCTATAGACGTCACCAGAACCAATTTCACTAAAATCACTTATAGCAACCGTAAATCTAGATTGTTGGTCTGTGTAAATGTTTGTTGTAGTGTCATTAATATCACTTAAAGTCAATTGCATGCTTGCTAGCGTTGCTTGAATTGCTTGTTGTTGTGTATTAATGTCTGTTAGTGTGGTGTTAATTTCAGAAACATTATTATCTATATTTAGTACTATGTCTTTTATCTCATCAACCTTGTCGCTTGTTCCCCCTGTTGTTCCACCTATGTCGTCTACTGTGTCATTTATATCATCTACAGTATCATTAATATCATATAGATAGTTTGTAAGATTTAAATTGGTATCAGAAATCAATCCCTGAGTATTTGTTATTTCTTCTGAAATATTTAAGAGATCATCTAGAATTTCTTGATTACTGCTATTTAAATCAGATATTCCTAAAAGTACATTGTTGGTATTACTATTAATATCTAAAACATTGTCTCCAATTATTATCATTGTATTATTTAAATCCGAAATGCTTGTTTCTAAGGTATCAGTGTTAT
>Ga0209717_1004119_pt1 | contig 12206 bp, 6 predicted proteins | sample AD_UKC048_MetaG_FD_184418 | JGI IMG/M metagenome (GOLD analysis project Ga0209717, IMG submission 184418) | Active sludge microbial communities of municipal wastewater-treating anaerobic digesters from USA - AD_UKC048_MetaG (SPAdes) (version 2) | ecosystem: Engineered > Bioreactor > Anaerobic >... | reverse complement strand
CTCAAACGGGAAGACCTGCAGGTGGTACGCTCTTATAAACTCCGTGGGGCTTATAATATGATGAGTTCACTGCCTGCCGAACAACTGCAGCAGGGAGTGGTATGCGCCAGTGCCGGGAATCATGCCCAGGGTTTTGCCTTCAGTTGTAAAAAACTGAATGTAAAAGGCGTGGTCTTCATGCCCATCATTACACCCAAACAGAAAGTCAACCAGACCAAAATGTTTGGTGATGACAAGATCGAGATCAAACTCGTGGGTGATACATTTGATGACTGTGCCGTAGCTGCCCGTCAGTTCACGGAAGAAAATAAAATGACCTTTATTCCTCCCTTCGATGATCTCCGGATCATCGAAGGCCAGGGAACGGTCGGATTGGAAATACTGGAAGACCTTGCCGAAGTGGATTACCTGTTTCTCCCGGTAGGTGGCGGAGGTCTCAGTGCAGGGGTGGGATCGTATTTCAAGACCTTTTCCCCCCGTACAAAAATCATCGGGCTCGAACCCGAAGGAGCCCCTTCTATGTTTGAGGCATTGAAAGCGGGACACCCGGTTACACTCGGCAGCATCGACCGGTTTGTGGATGGTGCTGCAGTGAAACGTGTTGGCGACATTACCTTTCCGATCTGCAAGGAAGTGCTTGATGATATGCACCTGGTACCGGAAGGAAAGATCTGCAGCACAATACTGAAATTATACAATGAAGACGCCATCGTGGCCGAACCAGCCGGTGCTTTATCGATCGCCTGCCTCGATGATTATGCAGAGGTGATCAAAGGAAAAAATATTGTCTGTATCGTGAGCGGTAGCAATAACGATATTGACCGCATGCAGGAGATCAAGGAAAGAAGCCTGCAATACGAAGGGCTCAAACACTATTTCATGATCAGCTTTGCCCAACGTCCCGGCGCCCTCCGGGAATTTGTAAACAATGTACTCGGCCCTACGGATGATATCACCCGTTTCGAATACATGCAAAAGACCAATAAAGAAAATGGCCCTGCCCTCGTGGGTATTGAACTGCAAAGCCGGAGCGATTATGAACTGCTATTGAAAAAAATGAGAGACTCCAATATCGGATTCTCCGAGATAAATAAAAACGACCAGTTGTTCGGATACCTGGTCTGATGCTTTATCCTAATCAATTTGTGGATAATTTAGGGCTGAATCCAATTTCCTGCTGAAAGCTTTTCCGTAATTTCAGTCGTTTGCTTGCATTATGAAATATAGTTAACGACTGTATTCACTTAACACTTAATTTTTTCACCTCATGGCAGGCAACCAGGGACTCTATCATCCTTCCTACGAACATGATGCATGTGGCATCGGTTTTGTAGCAAATATCAAAGGTCATAAATCACACCAGCACATTTCTGATGCATTAACCGTATTGGAAAACATGGAACATCGTGGTGCCTGTGGTTGTGAACAGAATACCGGTGATGGCGCGGGTATTATGATCCAGACCCCACACGAATTCTTCTTCGATGAATGCCTCAAACTGGGCGTTCACCTGCCCTCCTTCGGTAAGTATGCCGCGGGTATGGTTTTCTTTCCCAAAGAAATCCGGCTGCGGGAAGAGTGCCGGGATATTCTCAATCGTTCCGCAGAGAAACTGGGTATTGAAATCCTGACTTACCGGAAAGTACCGGTAAACACGACCGACATCGGACCTACGGCACTCAGCGTAGAGCCCGAAATCGAACAGGTCTTTCTCGCCTGTCCCGATCATATCAGCAACCCGGATGATTTTGAACGCAAATTATTTATCCTCCGCAACTACGCCTCTCACCTGATCAACAGCACCGTAAGAAAAGATGAGATTGGTTTTTATATTGCTTCCCTTTCGTATAAAGTAATTGTATACAAAGGACAACTGACCAGTCACCAGGTTCGGCAGTATTTCCCCGATCTGAGCAATAAGCGGGTAGTAAGTGCATTTGGATTAGTACACTCCCGTTTTGCCACCAACACCTTCCCGTCCTGGAAACTGGCACAACCTTTCCGCTTCATTGCCCACAACGGGGAGATCAATACCCTGCAGGGGAACCTCAACTGGTTAAAGACTTCAGAAAAAGGATTTACCACGCCGTATTTCAGTAAGGAAGAAATGGAAATGCTACTGCCCATTGTTACGGAAGGACAAAGTGACTCGGCCTGTCTCGATAATATAATTGAACTGCTGAGTCTCACCGGCCGCTCCCTGCCCCATGTCATGATGATGTTGATCCCCGAAGCCTGGGATGGAAATGAGGATATGGACCCGGTGAAAAAAGCATTCTATGAATTCCACTCCTCCTTTATGGAACCCTGGGATGGTCCTGCTTCCATCTCTTTCACGGATGGCAAAATGATTGGAGCAACGCTGGACCGGAACGGATTACGTCCTTCCCGTTATTGTGTTACCAAAGACGACCGGGTCATCATGGCTTCCGAAACAGGGGCTTTACCGGTAGATCCGGCGATCATCCTGGAGAAAGGTCGTCTGCAACCCGGTAAGATGTTTGTGGTGGATATGGAAAAAGGAAAGATCATCAGCGATGAAGACCTGAAAAAAGAAATCTGCTCCCAGAAGCCTTATGGCGAATGGTTGAATAAATATAAGATCCGTTTAGAAGAATTGCCACAGCCACGGATCATGTTCACCCACCTGGAACACGACCAGGTGTTTAAATACCAGAAAGCCTTTGGTTATTCCACCGAAGACCTGGATACCATCATCACCCCGATGGCCCTGGAGGGAAAAGAACCGATTGGTTCCATGGGAACCGATGTGCCGCTGGCCATTCTCAGTGATGAGCCCCAGCACCTGAGCAGTTATTTTAAACAATTATTTGCACAGGTAACCAATCCACCAATTGATCCGATCCGCGAACGGCTGGTGATGTCCCTGGCAACTTTTGCCGGAAACAACGGCAACCTCTTACTGGAAGATCCGCTGACCTGCCATAGTGTGGCATTGAAGCATCCGGTACTCAGCAATTTTGAACTGGAAAAAATCCGGAGTATCGACACCGGCTTATTCCAGGCTAAAACCATCCAGTGTTATTTCAGGGCCGATGGAAAACCAGGTTCATTGAAACGCGGGGTGGAAAGGATTTGTGATTATGCAGAAGATGCCGTTAACGATGGTTTTAAAGTACTGATCCTGCAGGACAGGGCCATCGATTCCAATCACGCTCCTATTCCTTCTTTACTGGCCACCGCGGCGATCCATCACCACCTGATCCGGAAAGGATTGCGTGGACAGGTTGGGATTATCGTGGAAGCCGGTGATGTATGGGAAGTTCATCATTTTGCCTGCCTGGTTGGCTTTGGAGCTACTGCGGTGAATCCTTACCTGGCACTTTCTTCTATCCGTGACCTGCTCGAAAGAGGGAAATTTCAAACCAGTCTTACGGAAGACGAACTCAAGAAAAACTATATCAAGGCCGTTAACGATGGCTTATTGAAAGTGTTCTCCAAAATGGGAATCTCCACCCTCCAGTCTTACCAGGGGGCGCAGATTTTTGAGATTCTTGGCCTGAATAAGGATGTAGTGAATAAATATTTCACCGGAGCCACTTCCCGAATCGAAGGCATGGGTCTCGATGAAATTGCCAAAGAAGTACTGGCGAAACACAATTTTGCTTTCAGTAAAAAAGATATTCCGGCTGACCGCTTGCCGGTGGGAGGTATTTACCAATGGAAACGGAAAGGGGAATTTCACCTCTTTAACCCTCAGACCATTCACCTGCTGCAACAGGCAACGAAGATGAATGACTTTGTTACTTTTAAAAAGTACTCAAAGACCGTCAACGACCAGAGTGAAAGAGCTTGTACGCTCCGCAGTCTTTTCCAGTTCCGCAAAAACCGTCCTTCGATTTCTATTGATGAAGTGGAAGCGGCTGAAAATATTTATAAACGTTTTGCCACCGGGGCCATGAGCTTTGGCTCTATCTCCTGGGAAGCCCATACCACACTCGCCATTGCCATGAACCGTCTTGGCGGACGAAGCAATACCGGTGAAGGAGGAGAAGATGAAAAACGTTATGAAAAACTGCCTAATGGAGATTCCATGCGCAGTTCAATCAAACAGGTGGCTTCTGCCCGTTTTGGAGTTACCAGTTTATACCTCACGGAGGCCGATGAGTTACAGATCAAAATGGCCCAGGGAGCAAAGCCTGGTGAAGGCGGACAGTTACCCGGCCATAAAGTAGATGACTGGATCGGAAGGGTTCGTCATGCCACGCCTGGCGTAGGACTGATCTCTCCTCCCCCGCACCACGATATTTATTCTATTGAAGATCTGGCGCAGCTGATTTATGATCTGAAAAATGCAAACCGTGCCGCCCGTATCAGTGTAAAACTCGTGAGTAAAGCAGGGGTAGGTACCATTGCAGCGGGGGTAACCAAGGCAAAAGCGGATGTGGTCCTGATTGCCGGAAACGATGGAGGTACCGGAGCCTCTCCCGTCAGTTCCATCAAACACGCAGGTCTGCCCTGGGAATTAGGTCTTGCCGAAACACACCAGACCCTGGTAAAAAATAAATTAAGAAGCCGCGTGGTGGTGCAGGCTGATGGTCAGTTAAAGACCGGAAGGGATATTGCAGTAGCAGCTTTACTAGGAGCTGAAGAATGGGGTATTGCCACCGCCGCCCTGGTTGTGGAAGGTTGTATTATGATGCGCAAGTGTCATATGAATACCTGTCCGGTGGGTGTGGCCACCCAGGATCCGGAGTTGCGCAACCGCTTCAAAGGCGATCCTGAACATGTGGTGAACTTCTTTAAAATGATCACGCAGGAATTAAGGGAAATCATGGCCGATCTCGGTTTCAGAACCGTGAATGAAATGATCGGACAAGTAGACAACCTGGAGATGCGGGAAAATATCCAGCACTGGAAATATAAAAACATCGACCTCTCTGCCGTGTTATACAAAGAACCCAATTCCATGTACACCACTTTATACAATAGTGAAGAACAGGATCACGGATTGGCGGATTGTCTCGATTGGAAATTGCTGAAAGCAGCGGCACCGGCATTAGAAAATAAAGAAAAAGTAACCGGTTCCTTTCCCATCAAAAATACAGACCGTACAGCCGGCACCATTCTCTCTAATGAAATCACGAAGATCTACCGGGCCGAAGGCTTGCCGGAGAATACGGTGCACTTCAACTTTAACGGAACGGCCGGACAAAGCTTTGGCGCTTTCAATACCAGGGGGATTACACTGGAACTGGAAGGTGATGCCAATGATTACTTTGGAAAAGGATTGAGCGGGGCCAGGCTGATTATCTATCCGCCCAAAACGGCCACGTATACACCAGAGGATAACAGTATTATTGGTAATGTGGCTTTTTATGGAGCCACTTCAGGTGAAGCTTTTATCAGGGGTAAGGCTGGTGAACGTTTTTGTGTCCGTAATTCGGGAGCCAGTGTGGTGGTCGAATCAGTCGGAGATCATGGCTGTGAGTATATGACGGGTGGATGCGTGCTGATCCTGGGACCAACCGGCCGGAACTTCGCGGCAGGTATGAGCGGGGGTATCGCCTATGTTTATGATGTTAACGGATTGTTTGCCGGCAACTGCAACAAGGAAATGGTGGACCTCGACCCTTGCGATCTGAATGATAAAAATGAGCTGTTTACCATGCTGCAAAAGCACCTCGAATATACCGGCAGTACTGTAGCGAAATTTATCCTGGAAGACCTGGATAACCAGTTACAACATTTCGTAAAAGTATTCCCGAGGGATTATAAAAAAGTACTACTGAGCAAATCAGCAACGGTAAATCAAAAAGCATAAAAGAATAAGTACGAAGTTAGAACTACGAAGTACGTACGACAAACAACAAACCGAATATGGGTAAACCAACAGGATTTAAAGAATTCAACCGCGAAACACCGGGCAAGCAGCCGGTGGCTGAGCGCTTGAAACATTACAAGGAATTTGTTGAACGTTACAGTGATGAGAAGCTGAATCAGCAATCGGCCCGTTGCATGAACTGTGGCGTTCCTTTCTGTCACAATGGATGTCCGTTGGGGAATGTTATACCTGAATTCAACGACGCCGTATACCGTAAGGAATGGAAAGAAGCGTATGAGATACTGGTATCCACCAACAATTTTCCGGAGTTTACCGGACGTATCTGCCCGGCTCCCTGTGAAACGGCCTGTGTACTGGGGATCAACCAACCCGCTATCACCATTGAGGAAATTGAAAAACACATTATTGAAATCGCTTTTGATAAAGGATTTGTAAAAGCCCGTAAACCCAATCTGCGTTCGGGCAAAAAAGTGGCCGTTATTGGCTCCGGTCCGGCCGGACTGGCAGCAGCCGCGCAGTTGAACTATGCCGGACATAGTGTAACGGTCTTTGAGCGGGATGAACAACCGGGTGGATTATTACGGTATGGTATTCCGGATTTCAAACTGGAAAAATGGGTGATTGACCGGAGAGTAAAAGTGATGGAAGAAGAAGGAGTGATTTTCCGTTGTCATGCCAATGTGGGCGTGAATGTCAGCATTAATGATGTGGTACGTGAATTTAATGCGATTGTACTGGCAGGCGGAAGTACCGTACCACGAAATTTATATGTACCCGGGCGTGAATTGAACGGGGTGCATTTTGCAATGGATTTCCTGAAGCAGAATAATAAACGGGTTGCCGGTAAGGATGTATTGGCGCACGCGGATATTGAAAGCAATATTTTAAATGAAGAAGTAAAAGCTACAGGCAAAAATGTGGTGGTGATCGGTGGCGGTGATACGGGCAGTGATTGTGTGGGAACATCCAACCGGCATGGAGCAAAATCCGTGACCCAGTTTGAGTTATTACCGAAACCTCCGGCCGACCGGAATGATTATATGCCCTGGCCCAGCTACCCGATGCTGTTAAAAACCACGACATCGCATGAAGAAGGCGCCGACCGTAAATGGGCGGTAGCTACCAAAGAATTTATCGGGGATGAAAACGGAAAGCTGAAAGCGGTGAAGATTGTCGACCTCGAATGGAAGATCGTGGATGGCCGTCCGGCCAGTTTTGTGGAAGTAACCGGCAGTGAAAGAGAAATCCCCTGCGAACTCGCCTTATTGGCGATGGGTTTTGTATATCCACAGCAGGTTGGATTATTAAACGAACTGGGTATAGAGCTGGACGATAGAGGCAATGTTAAGGCCACTGAAAAAGAATACCGGACCAATATCTCCAAAGTATTTACCGCCGGTGATATGCGCCGCGGCCAGAGCCTTGTAGTTTGGGCCATCAGTGAAGGCCGGGAAGCCGCCCGTAAAGTAGATCAATTCCTTAATAACAATACAGGATCCGTACTGGAAACAAAGGATGCATCGTTGATGTACCAGTTAGGATGAAGAAATGAGTAATGAGTAATCAGTAATGAGTAGCTGATCGTATAGTCCTCAAAGAAAAGCGCCCTCCGATAATCGGAGGGCGCTTTTCTTTGGGAACTCTTCCGCGCTTACTCATTACTCATTATTCATTACTCATTCTAAGTATCTGCCCGTTCAAAATTCATATTACATATTTTAATAATTATTATTTTTAAACCAATTTGTCATGTTTTTTCAACTTTTTCTAATAATTATTAACATATTGATTAAAACTAACACGCGTTAAGTGCTTTTATTTCTATTTTTAACCTGATAAGGCTAACATAGTAGATTATTTTAATGTTTAACTAAAAACCTAGCTCATGAGTAAAAGAAAAGCAAAACAAATCTTGCCATTCGTCGTTCTGGTTGCTGTTGCCATTTTTGCCATGTTTATTAAGCCCACGGCCGATTATGTGCCGGGCCCCAATGACCCCCAATACAGTTCGGCTGATATTGCCTGGGTACTTGTTTCCACAGCCCTCGTGTTTCTGATGACACCCGGTCTGGCCTTCTTCTACGGAGGAATGGTGCACCGCAAAAATGTGATCTCCACGATGATTAAAAGTACTGTGGCTGCCGGTGTGGTAGGTGTACTTTGGGTGGTATGCGGATTTAGTCTTGCTTTTGGTGAATCCATTAACGGATTTATCGGCAATCCTCAAACCTATGCGTTTTACCAGGGAGTAAAAGGCGGTGCCGCCTGGCCGCTGGCAAATACGATCCCCTTGTCGCTGTTCTCCCTTTTCCAACTGATGTTCGCAATCATCACACCGGGACTGGTAGTAGGGGCCGTAGCTGAACGTATCCGTTTCACCGCTTACCTGCTCTTTATTGTATTATTCTCCCTGCTGGTGTATGCACCAGTGGCACACTGGAGCTGGCATCCGGAAGGATTCCTCGCCAAAATGGGTGCATGGGATTTTGCCGGAGGTACTGTTGTCCATATCACAGCCGGTTGTGCCGCCCTTGCTGGTGCCATCGTATTGAAAAGAAGAAGGTCACACATTGAACAAAAAGAAATTCCACCAGCAAACGTTCCCTACGTACTGATCGGTACCGGTTTACTGTGGTTCGGTTGGTTTGGCTTCAACGCAGGTTCTGCTGTTGGAGCAACTTCCCTGGCGGTAAACGCTTTTGGAACAACTACCACCGCGGCTGCATCAGCAGGTCTGGGCTGGATGTTCTTCGATGTAATTAAAGGCAAAAAACCCTCTGTACTCGGATTCTGTATCGGTGCGGTGGTTGGTCTCGTAGCCATTACCCCTGCTGCAGGATTTGTAGGCATCCAACAGAGTATCATTATCGGTCTGGTTGGTTCACTCGTATCAAACATCGCTGTCAGTATCAAACAAAAATCCAAACTGGATGATACACTCGATGTATTCCCCTGCCATGGATTAGGTGGTATCGTGGGTATGTTGCTTACCGGCGTATTCGCCAGTACAGCCGCACATGGTATCAAAGGCGGTCCGGAAGGATTGTTCTATGGTAATCCTGAATTCTTCTTCATCCAGCTGAAAGCAATGGCTATTGTTGCCGTTTACAGTTTCGTGGTTTCATTCGGCATCTTCAAATTCATCAACTTCGTGGTTCCCCTGCGCGTGAGTGAACTCGAAGAGGAAGAAGGTCTGGATGCTTCTCAGCACGATGAAAAATATATGCAAGGTCATTTACTGGTCCACAATAACGGATCAGTAGAAGAAAAAGCAAATCACTAAGACATCATTAAATCGAAAAAGGCACTGCATAAATGGTATAAACTTCTCGCAAAAGCTTATCCCTGCTGTGCCCTTTTCTTAACATCAAAAATGTAATACAATGTTACGAAAATATTTTGTGGCAGCCCTTGGCCTGCTTTCTTACACCTTTTCAGTTGCACAAACCGCCTCTGTAACCGTGGATACGGCTACTGCTGCCCCCGCAAATGAACCCGTATTGACTATAACAGGTTCCGTGGACGCCTATTATAAACTGGATTTTGCCAAAACCACGGCCAACAGCCTGACCAGTTTCACCCAAACACATAACGCCTTCTCGCTGGGGATGGCCAGTGTTAAATTTGAGCACAAAGGAGATAAAGTGAGTGCCGTTGCCGACCTCGGTTTCGGCCCCCGGGCCAAAGACTTCGCCTACACAGACAATGGAATTACCCAGGCCGTTAAACAGATGTATGTAAGCTATGCGCCGGCCGACTGGCTGAAATTCACCATGGGTACCTGGGGCACGCACGTGGGTTACGAGCTGCTGGATCCCCAGTTGAACCGTAACTACAGCATGAGCTATATGTTCACTAACGGACCTTTTTCCCATACCGGACTGAAAGCTGAAATCACCAAAGGTCAACATGGTTTTATGGTGGGTGTGGCCAATGCCACCGATTTCCGTATTCCTCCTTCCGGTCAGATCAATAAAAAATTCCTGATTGCTCAGTACACATTCGCCCCATCAGATAAAGTGAAATTTTACCTGAACTATGTGGGTGGTCAAAACCCCGACACGTCAAAAACAAGCCAGTTTGATGCGGTGATCACGGCTAAAATTTCTGACAAATTCAATGTCGGATTTAATGCCACTTCCAACAGCACGAAATTCTGGGATGGCACAAAGAATACCGATGGCCTTACCTGGGGTGGCGCTGCCCTTTACCTGAATGTAGACCCAACGCCTGCGTTTGGCCTGACCCTGCGTGGTGAACTGTTCAGCGATAAAAACCAACTTAAACCTTTCGCCGCAGCAACACAAGGTGGCAGCATTTTCGCGACTACCTTATCCGCCAATTTCAAAACCGGTGGATTCACCTTCATTCCTGAACTGAGAGTGGACAACGCGAATAACAGTGCGCTGTTTATTGATAAAGATGCAGTAGGTTCCAAATCAGCTGCCAGCTTTATCATTGCAGCCATCTATTCCTTCTGATAAAAAAAAGTTGTTGGAGATAACTCCAACAACTTAACTATATAAAACCGGTAACCCGGTAAATGCTCTAAGTGGCAAGCAATCGTTAGCCGCCCCCTGTTTCTACAGGGGGCTTTTTTCTTGTTGGAGTTATCTCCAACAAGACAGTTGGTGTTATCTCCAACATGATCGTTGGTGATAACACCAACGACACTCACGATACTCATCAGCTATTGGAGATAACTCCAACAGCACTCACGATACTCATCAACTGTTGGAGATAACTCCAACAGTACTCACCGCCGGCTCCTGCTGACTCAAACAATGAAAACTGCCCAGTCCCCAGATAATATCCGTGGAATCGATCCCCACCACCTCTCTTTCAGGAAAAGCAGACTGGATGATCTGCAGGGCTTTCTCGTCGCGGTCTGACCGGAAGGTGGGAACAATCACTGATTTATTCGCAATATAAAAATTAGCGTATGAGCAGGGCAGTCGCTGATCTTCATAGATCAGTTCTTCGGGCATCGGCAGTTCAATAATATTGAGTTGCTTCCCATTCAGTAAGCGCATACCGGTTAATTGCCGGAGATTGTGCTGCAACAGTTCATAATTCTCATCCTGCTTATCTTCTTCAATTACCGTGATCACCGTATCCTCATTTACAAAACGGACGGTGTCATCAATATGTCCATCTGTATCATCCCCCACAATGCCCTCATCCACCCATAATACCTGCTCCATGCCATAATAGTCACAGAGAAACTTTTCAATCTGTCCCTGGTTCAGATGCGGGTTGCGGTTGGGATTAAGCAGACAGGCGGTGGAAGTCATCACCGTCCCCTTTCCGTTAAACTCCACTGAACCACCTTCCATGACAATACCCGGATTATACACCGGGATATTGAAATGTTTGCCGATCAGGGTTGGAATCACATCATCCAGGTCGTAAGGAGGATACTTGTTTCCCCAGGCATTATAGTCCCAGTCTACAATCACTTTTTTTATATCCAATGCAGGATTGATGAGGAAAGCCGGACCATGATCCCGGCACCAGGCATCATTGGTAGGATGGAAAAAAAATTCCACTTTGCTGAGATCCACTCCTTCCTGCTGTAAATGACCTATAGCAAAAGCCTTCATCGTTTCATTGGCCACATTGATATTGACCCTTTCGCCTTTAGTCAGTTCCTTTATAAACTTTGCATAAGACGGATAGATTGTATGAATCTTACCGGGCCAGGAAGCTTCCTTATGCGGCCAGCTTAACCAGGTTGCCACATGAGGAGCAAACTCTGCGGGAAAGTAATAGCCTAAATCTTTGGGAGTATGTTGTGTCATTAATCTTCGTCTATATATCGTTTGGTAATGGGTTGGTAGGAATCTATTCTTCTGTCACGCATGAATGGCCAGTGTGTTCGGTACTGATCAGTCTTGGCGAGATCCAGTTCCAATACTTTTATTTCTTCCTGGTCATGAGAGGCTTTATACAGAATCGTTCCAAATGGATTGGAAACAAATGATCCGCCCCAGAATTTCATGGCGCCATTCTGTTCCAGTCCCACCCGGTTCACACTCACCACATGCACGCCATTGGCCACGGCATGACTCCGCTGTATCGTTTGCCAAGCGCCATACTGTTCGGTATTCGTAGCTTCATCCTGCGCCGTGGCCCAGCCAATCGCTGTTGGATAAAAAAGGATCTCCGCTCCCATCAGGGCTGTAATACGCGCTGCTTCCGGATACCACTGGTCCCAGCAGATCAGGATGCCGATCGTGGCAAACTTTGTCTTCCACACTTTATATCCCAGGTCGCCCGGGGTGAAATAGAATTTCTCGTAATAGGCAGGATCATCGGGTATATGCATCTTCCGGTACTTGCCAAGATACGATCCGTCGGCATCAATCACCGCCGTTGTATTGTGGTAAAGGCCTTATGC
>Ga0209717_1004114_pt1 | contig 12217 bp, 3 predicted proteins | sample AD_UKC048_MetaG_FD_184418 | JGI IMG/M metagenome (GOLD analysis project Ga0209717, IMG submission 184418) | Active sludge microbial communities of municipal wastewater-treating anaerobic digesters from USA - AD_UKC048_MetaG (SPAdes) (version 2) | ecosystem: Engineered > Bioreactor > Anaerobic >... | reverse complement strand
GGGCCTCCAGGTCGCTGACCAGCTCGTAGCGGTGCACGGCGGCGGTGCGGGTGCTGAAGCGCTCGACCAGGGAGGGGAGATCCATCTCCCGGAAGAAATCAGCGGCCTTGTCCGGCGGAATCGGGCGGAGATGCAGATTTTCAATCCCGGTATCGAGAGGCACGTTGCAACTGATGGTGGCGAGGGTTTTGGAGAGGCGCGCCAGATCGGCGTGTTCCTGCAGGGCGGCGCGGTGTTTTTTTGATTCGACAGAATCGGCCTGTTCGAGCAGGGCTTCGAGCGAGCCGTACTTTTTCAGCAGGGCGAGGGCGCCGACCGGGCCGATGCCGGGCACGCCGGGAATATTGTCCGATGAATCGCCGCAGAGGGCGAGATAATCGATGATCTGTGCGGGCGGAACGCCCATCTTTTCGGTGACCCCGGCGGCGTCGAGCCATTCGATCTTTTCGCCGGCGCGGTGGGGATAATAGACCACAGTGTCGTCGTCGACCAGCTGCATGAGATCCTTGTCACCGGTGACAAGCACGGTCTGATAGCCCCGGGCTGCCGCGTCTCTGGCCAGAGTGCCCATGATGTCGTCGGCTTCATAGCCCGGTTTGCGGATGAACGGAAGATCGAGGGCGTTCATAAGCTGCTCCAGCCGGGGCAGCTGTTCGGCCATATCCTCGGGCATGCGCTGCCGCTGCGCCTTGTACTCCGCATAGATCTCGTGACGGAAGGTGGGTTCGGGAGAGTCAAAGATCACAGCGAAGAGATCGGGTTTCTCCTGGTCGAGCAGGTTGAGCAGGATGCGGCTGAAGCCGAAGATGACGCTGACCTGTTCGCCGCGCGAATTGATGAGTGGATTGCGGGCGAAGGCGAAATAGGTGCGATAGGCGAGGGCGGCGCCATCGATGAGAAAGAGACGTTTCTTGTCAGCGGACTGCGGCATAGATGTTCCTGGATTATAAGATCATGACACCAAAGGTGGATGCGGGGCCGGCTGGAGCGAGAGGAAACCTTTTCTCAAACCATTCGTTTCACTATAAGTGAATGTAAATAAAATGGGCATAGCATGCAACGCAAAAATTGGCGCGTATATTTTTATTGAGAATAATCCCGAATTTGGTTATATTAATGATTAATCTCATTTTGCATATAAATGAAGGAGAAACACGATGTCGCAGGTCCCCCCGCAGCAGCTGAACATTGAACTGGGCGAGAAGGAAGCCGAGGGTATCTATTCCAATCTCGCAGTGATCTCCCATTCGCCGGCGGAATTCGTCATCGATTTTACGCGCATGGTGCCGGGCCTGCCAAAAACCCGGGTCTACGCCCGCATCATCATGACCCCGCAGCACGCCAAATCCCTGCTCGGCGCCCTCAAGGAGAATATCGCCAAGTATGAGGGCCAGTTCGGCGAGATCAAGATCTACGCCGAAGCCGCCAGAGAGAGCACCCCCATGGGCTTCCACGCCGATACGGCCTCGAACCCGCCGGGAAGCAAGAACAAAGGCTGATGCGCCTGCGTACGGTCTGCATACCGGCCCTCCTACTTCTGCTCGCGGGGGCCGTCTCCGCCGCCCCACCGGTGAACCGGGGTTCCCTCTCCCTGCAAACCGGCATCTGGAAGCCGAACGCCCTCGATTCCGAACCGGGCAAACCTTTCAAGCCGGTCGAGGGCACCGGATTGTGCTGGGGCGTGGGCCTCTCTACCCCCCAGGCGGCCAGCTATGCCCTAGAGGTGAACCTCTGGCAGTGGGAACAGGAGGTGCTCCGCAGCGGCATCGAACCGGCCAGGAGCCGGCTGCTCAACCTCGCCTTCGATATCAAGTACCAGCTCCTGGGCGCCACCGCGATCCGCCCCTTCGTTCTCTATGGCGGCACCGCCCTCTATGGCCGGGAAGAGCCCGCTCTGCCCCCGCCGGGGATCGGCACCAAGCTGGAATTTGTCGGCTACGCCCTCAATTTCGGCGCCGGCATCGACTTTATCCTGCACCGCCATCTGGGCCTCTCCGCCGGCTACCAGTATCTCTATGTCGACCTGAGAAAAGAGATCAGCGCAGCCAGCCGCCTCAGCGGCCCCAAGGTCACCTTCAAGCTCCTCTACCTCTTCTGATTCTGCGGGCGCCCGTCCGCTCTGTTCAATCCTGATTCAGGAGTGTCTACGCCTGAAACAAACCGGTCCGGTTTACCCGCCACGCCGCCATGCCGCCTTTTTCTGCCCCTGCGGAGCTATACCGTCTTTCAGTTTTTATATTGATTTTATGTAATTTAAGGTTCCTGTGCCCCGCCAAAATATTATCCGGCAGCGGAAAAATTCCCCCCTTTTACAGCCAAAGGGTATAAAATTTGCGTGCAGTCTGGTGTCCCCGCTCTCCGTGCGGGGCGGAAACCGGTTTCTGTCTACAGTTGCGCCCGGCTTGCCCGGGCAGCTTATATCGGGAGGATGTGCATTGACAGCAAGCAAGAATTGGCCGCTTCGCGCCTGGCTGGTGGGGATTGGCATCATTATCGCAGGATGGGCTCCAGGGCTCTCCGCTCAGTGGAAGATCATGCCCATCGGCGATTCGATCACCGAAGGTGTCGGCAGCAGCGGCACGGGATATCGCTCCTTCCTTTATGACAAACTGCAGGGGGTGAACTTTACCCTGGTCGGTCCCAACGGAGCAGCGCCCTACAACGGCCATTTCACCCGCGGCGCCAAGATCGAAGAGTTCTACACGGGCGGCTATGGCACCGGCACCCGTGACATCGCCTCCTCCATGAGCACCTATCAACCCGACATCCTCCTGATCCATCTTGGCACCAATAATATGAACAATGACACGGCCGCCCCCTACTCGGAGAACGCTGGCATATCGATGCTGCCGACCTCTTCGGGCAAGCTGGCCCAGCTGCTCGCCTACGCCTCCCAGTGGGCCAATGGCACCCGGGGTGATTTCGTCAAACGCATCATCATCTGCAAGATCATCCCCCGTCTGGTGAATGGCTCACCCGATCCCAAAATTGCTGATTTCAACGCCGAGGTCGACCGGATGTTCTTCGAGAACGCCCCCGGCATCGTCGTCAGCAAGATCACTCTGGCCGACATGAACAGCGTCGTGCTGATCTCCGATCTCGGCGATGGCACCCATCCCACCGACATCGGCTACAACCGGATGGCGACCGAATTCAACCGCATCATCCGCGGCGTCGTCGCCGGCGACCGCAGTGCGCCGGCGACCATCTCCTGGCTCGGAGCCGATGCCATCAGCGGCAGCACCGCCAGCCTCAAATGGCAGTCGACCGGCGACGACGGCACCAACGGGCAGGCCAACCTCTACGAGATGCGTTATTCCACCTTCGGTCTCGATGTGGCCAATTTCAATCAGGGCATCCTCGTCTCCCTGCCGCGGCCCCAGAGCTCCGGCAACATCGAGGCCACTACGGTCTCGGGTCTGGTCCCGGGCATCAGCTACTTTTTCGGCATCCGCGCCTATGACGAGATGAACAACCGCGGCCCCGTCTCCATCGGCCCCTCTGTGGATATGGCCGACACCGCCAGCACCGAATACTGCGACGACTTTGACGATCCCCTCGCGGCCGACTGGGACCTGCATCCCGCCTACCGGATCGACGTCACCCGCGGCGAACTGGTCAACAGCAGCACCTCGCCGGGATGGCAGTACCTGGCCGCCTTCAAGGCTGCGCGCTATGCCCCTGCCGTGCGCGGCGTCCGCGCCGCCATGCAGTGGTCGGAGCTGGCGGACGGCGCCGGCATCAACGCCGGCGGCCTCGCCATGATGCTCAACGGCGCGAGCTCCCAGGCCAGCGGCTACCTGGTCCGCGTCCGCGACCGCGTGGTCTACCTCAACGAGATTGTCAACGGCAGCGTCCCCACGGGCAGCCTCGCCACCGCAGGCTTTCCCAGCACCGCGCCGGATCCCAAGCCGGGTGATATCCTCGAGGTCCGTTACAATCCCGCCACCACCGGCCATGCCTTCAATGTCTATCTCAACAATCTCTTCCTCAACACTGTATCCGACGCCGCCAAGCGCCAGGGCAATTTCGGCCAGCTCTATTCGGGCATCGTCCTCTACGGCGGGCTGAACAACGCGGTCGATAATTTCTGCCTCGAGGTCCCGCCCCTCTCCCCCGATTCGATGTACGCAACTGCGGGCGAAAACAAGCACGGCACCGTCACCCAGCGTCTGGCCGAACCCCTCGCCGTCCGCATCGTCGACGCCAACGGCGTGCCGGTCAGCGATGTCCAGGTCCAGTTCAGCGTCATCTCCGGCCAGGCCGCTCTCAGCACCGACTCGCTGGATGTCAATTTCAACGGCAACATCTGGATCGAGGCCGAAGCGGGCGACGTCGGGGCCCCCTATATCAGCGGCGGCAGCGCCGAGGCCTCGGGCAATGAGTATATCTATACACCCGCTGTGGCGGCAAACAACCGCGTCGGTCTGGCCACCTATCAGATCTACATCCCCAAGGCCGGCAGCTACAAACTCTGGCTGCGCGGCTATGCCGCCGACGGCCTGCAGAACTCCTGCTTCTACACCTTCGGCACCTCCGACACCGTCACCTTCTCTTTCTCCACCTATGGCAGCTGGATATGGGAACCCTCCAGGGTCTCCCACAGCCTGCCGAAGGGATTCGTCCAACTCACCATTAAAAACCGCGAGGCGGGACTGCAGCTGGACAAGCTGCTGCTGACCAGCAATGCCGGCATTAACCCCGCCGGCACCGGCTCAAAGACCCAGCGCTTTTCCAACATCACCGACGTCTCGGGCTCGGCCTATACTTTCATCTCCTTCGGCTCCGCTGCCGGCCAGGTGGTGGTTCAGGCTTCCGCCCCCTCGGTGCCCAACGGCTCCACTCTCGATTTCAACCTCTACGCCGATGCCCTCCCGCCCCTGGCGCTGCAGTACGCCTCGGAGACCATCCTCACCGGCGTCGCGGGGCAGCCGCTCGAAAAAGAGTTCGCGGTTCTGCTCAAGGACACCTACAACAACTTTTGCGTCGGCGTGCCGGTGGAATTTGAGGTCACCGAGGGCGACGGCAATTTCTCACGCCAAAGTACCATCCGGGTCTCCTCGAACAGCGAAGGTGTTGCCAGCGCCCGTTTCACCCTGGGCTACGGCACTACCAACATCATCACCGCCTCCCTGCCCGACCACCCCGCTCTGGCGCCCATCACCTTCCAGGCCATTGCCGGCGAGGGCATCCCGGTCTCCATCAGTATCATCTCGGGCGATGCCCAGGCCGACACCGTCGGGCAGACCCTGGCCGAGCCCCTGGTCGTGCAGGTCCTGGACGAGAGGAGCCGGCCGGTCCTCAGCTATCCGGTCACCTTTAAAATCATCCGCGGCAGCGGCCTTCTCAACAACAGCTCGGATGCGGTGACCGACTCGACCGACAGCAACGGCAAGGCCAGCGTCACCTGGACCCTGGGCGATTCGGCCGGCACCGGCAACAACAGCGTCCGGATCGACGCTCCGCTCACCGGGGCCCCCATCCTCTTCACCGCCGCCGCCCTGCCGGAGGTGCCGACGCTCATGACCACCGTCTCCGGGGACAACCAGACCGGCTACGCGGGTGAGGAACTCGCCGCCCCTCTGGTCGTCAAGATCAGCGACCTCTATGGCAACGGCCGCGCGGATCAGCGCGTCGTCTTCACCATTGTGGCCGGCAGCGGCACCTTCTCAGGAGCAGCGGCAGATACGGTGATGACCGATGAGGCCGGCGAAGCCTCGGTCATTTTCAAGGCGACCAGCCGCACGGGCGATCATCAGATCCGGGCGCAGGCCGCCCCCGGATCGGGGATCCAGGACAGAATTTTCTATGCGTACATCCAGCCCCCGCGGGCGACTATCCTTGAACCGGTCTCCGGAAACGGCCAGGAGGAGATCATCCTCATGACCCTGCCCAAGCCCTTCCTGGTCAGGGTGACCAATCCCTTCGGGGATCCTGTGCCGAACACCACGGTGCGTTTCAAGATCGCGGGCGGCGGAGGCACCTTCGGCGGCAGGGACTCGGTCGATGTCATCTCCAACACCACCGGCCTGGCCGAGGCCACCCTCACCCTGGGCACCCTCGCCGGGGAGGGACAGCAGCGTGTCCGGGTCACCGCCCCGGGACTGGCGATCGAGCCCATCGAATTCACTGCAACCGCCGTGGCCGGCGCTGCCGCCTCGATCCAGCCGGTCTCCGATGTCGTCTTCAGGGAAGAAGCCGAATCCAGTGTAACCCTGACTGTCGTGGTCAAGGACGCCTATGGCAACACCAAATCCGGCCACCCGGTCGCCTTTGCCGTCTCGCAGGGCAACGGTGTCCTGAGCGCGACCTCGGTCAAGTCCAACGGCGGCGGCCTCGCCTCCGTGCAGTACCGGATGGGGACAAATTCGGCAGTGCCCAACATCATCTCCGTCACCTCCTCCTTTGCCGGGAGCCCGGACCAGCTCACCGGCTCCCCCATCACCTTCATCGGCACTGTACTCGCCGGTGAGCCGCGGCAGCTGATCCAGCTCACGGCCGCCAGCGGACTCGGCGCCCAGATCAACAGCACCCTGCCCGAGCCCTTCCGCGTGCAGGTGAGCGACATCCACGGCAATCCCTGCCCGCAGAGCCTGATCATCACCTTCAGGATCGTCTCCGGGGAGGGCACCTTCGGTGAAAACAGCACCGGGGAGGAACGGGTAACGGATGCGAACGGTCAGGCTTTTGCGCTGCTGCGCGTGGGCGACGTCGCCGGCGTCAACAACAACATCGTGGAGGTCACCGTCAACGAGAGACCGCAGATCCTGCCGGTCCGGTTCACCGCTTCCACCTACGCCGGCGATCCCGATCTGCTCGATTACGAAGGCGAAAGCAGCTGGAGCGGACGGGTTCAGGATGAGTACACCGCCAAGGTGGTGGTGAAAGACATCAAGGGCAACCTCATCCAGGGCCAGCCCGTCCTCTTCAGCGTGGTCCGGGGCGGAGGTTCGATCCGCAGCGCCTCCTCCACGACGGCACGCGACACCATGACCATCCAGACCAACAACGTCGGAGTGGCGGCTGCCTTCTGGCGGGTGGGCAACAGGCCGGACACCAACATCGTCCGGGCCAGCTCCGCTTTCCAGAAGAGCCCCCTGCGGGGATCGCCCCTGCAGTTCACCGCTGCAGCCGCGGCCGAGGATCCGGTCACCCTGCTGCGCGTCTCGGCCGAAAGGGATACCGGCGTGGTCCATCAACCCCTGGCCCGCCCGATCAGGGTGCGGGTTGTCGACGGCCTCCAGAATCCGGTGCCCAACCATCCTGTCCTTTTCACGGTCAAATACCCCTCCGGTCCCGGCCAGCAGGGCAAGCTCTTCACCGCCGGCCTCGCGGACACGGCGGCCAGCAGGAGCATCCTGACGGACGCCGAGGGCTATGCCACGGCCTATCTCCTGCTCAGCTCCCAGCTCGGTCTGAACCACGTCAATGTGGAATCCAAATTCAGCAAGAACCACCTCTCCGGATCGCCGATGGATTTCTATATCACCGGCACACCCAGTCCGGCCAAAAGCCTGCTCCTGCTCAGCGGGGCGACCGTCTCAGCGCCGGCGGGCAGCGCCGTGACCGTCCGGGTGCGGACCAACGATGGACTCGGGCAGCCCGTGGGCAACCATCCCGTCCAGTTCTCCGTCACCGACAGCTACAGCAGTGTCGGTTCGCCGGGCCTAAGATGGACCAGCGTCAATACCAGTCCGGCTACAGGTGAGGCGGCCGTCACCTGGCTGCTCGGCGGCAAAACCGGCAGCCGGGTCAATACCCTCGAGATCAACGCCGGCAGCCTCACCGGCTCCCCGGTCATCGTCAGCGCCGACGTCGTTGCGGGCGCGCCCTACCCGCCCGCCTGCCGCCTGACGGCGACCGATTCCGTGATCGCCGACAACATCGCCACCAGCCGGCTGACCGTCACTCTCAAGGACAGCTTTAACAACGCGATCGCCGGCAAGCGGATTCTCTTCTCCTCCCCGGACCAGGGCCTGATCTTCATCCAGCCGGACCAGGCTACCAACGCACTCGGCCAGGCGACCGGAACCGCACGGTCGAACCGCTCCGGCCTGAAGAGGATCGGTGCCAGGCTCGAAGAGAGCGGCGCGGAGATCGCCTCCGCTCAGGTGACTTACCTGGCCGGCTCCCCCAGCCAGATGACGGCCTACTCCAGCAGCGCGATCACGGTCAATGCCGGATCGCTCGCGCGCGACTCGCTGGCCGTGCTGGTCACCGATGGCCTCAACAATCCGGTCGCCGATACCCCGGTCACTTTCACCGTCATCAACGGCGGCGGCTATCTTCTCGACTCCCGTCTAACCGCCTTCACCGCCCGTTCCAACCAGCTGGGCGTCGCGAGCGCCCGCTTTGTGGCGGGAATCAAGCCCGGCGAAGCGACGGTGGTCCGGGCCGCGAGCAGTCACCCCCAGCTGGCGAATATCCAGATCAACTTTGTCATCACCGTGGTGCCAGGCCTCCCCGCCCTGGTGCAAAAGTTTGCGGGGGACGGCCAGACCGGACAGGCGGGCAGCGAGCTGCCCCTGCCCATGCAGGTGCGGATCATCGACAAGGCGGGTGAGCCGGTCGCCAATGTCGCAGTCCGTTTCACTGCCCAGGACAGCGGCGCAGCCGTCAATCCCGCCGAGCCGGTCCTGACCGACTATCTCGGACTGGCGAGCGTGCGCTACCGGCTTGGCTATCGCGCCGGCGAGCCGCCGCAGATCATCGACGCCCAGATCTCCGGCTCAACCCTCACAGCCAGCTTCATCGCTTATGCCACCGGGCAGGGTGCCCGGCAGCTCAAGGTGGTGGAGGGAGAACACCAGGATGGAGTTGCGGGCAAACCCACGCCCCTGCCCATCCAGGTGGCCATCGTCGACGATTTCGGCAACGGCGTGGCCAATGCCCTGGTCAATTTCCGCCTCGCCGACAACAACGGGGGGAGCCAGGTCATCATCGACTCGACCCGCACTGACCTCAGCGGCATCGCCTCCCTGCAGCCGACCCTGCCGACCCTGGTCGGGGAGTATATCTATATCGCCACCTCTCCCCTGCTGCCGGGCCAGACGGCCGCCTTTTACTGCACAGTCGGGCCGGACGCAGCCTACCGGCTGAGCAAATATGCTCACGACTATCAGTCGATGACCGCCGGACGTGAACTCCTCTTTCCGGTCATCGTGCGGGTGACCGATCAATACAACAATCCGGTGCCGGATGTGAGCATTCAGTTCACGACCATGCCCAACAGCGACAACGGCGAACCGCTGGCGCCATCGGTCAGCAGCGACGGCAGCGGGCTGGCAGCCTGCCGCTGGCGGCTCTCCACCCAGCCTAAAACCAACATGCTCATGGCCAACAGGTTCGGCCTGCGCGACAGTCCGGTCTGGTTCACCGCCTCCGGATTGCTCAACCAGTTCCCCGAATTCACGGAGCTGCCGGCCTCGCCCCTGCGCATCGAATACAACCGCAGCTTCAGCATGGTCATCAACGCCACTGACGGCGACGGCGATGCCCTCCGCTACAGCCTGAAAATGGACCCGCCGGTGGCAAATGCCTTCTTCGATTCCACCGCCATCCCGACCTTCACCTGGAAGCCGACCGTGCGCCAGAAGGGGGATTACCAGATTCATCTCCGCGTCGAGGACGGACGGGGCGGCTTCGATATCGACTCCCTGCTCGTGAGCGTGGTGGGCGATTCGGCGCCGGTCTTCACCTCGACCTATCCCGGCGAACGGCAGGTCATAATCGCCTCTCCCGCCAGCCAGCTCTTCACCTGTGCGGCGATCGATTACGACAACGATCCGATCGTTTTCAGCTGGTTCGTCGACGGCGTCAAAAAAGCCGCCGGGCCGCGCTTTGAGTTCCGCAGCGCCGAGCACAGCAAGGGCGCCCATTACATCTGGGTCACCGCCTCCGACGGCATCAAGGAGGTGAGCTCCGAGCTTTGGGAGATCACGGTGCTGACCAGCGTGGAACTGAGCTCCTTCAGTGCCTCCGCCGAACCATGGAAAGGGGTCGAGGTGAGCTGGAGCACCAGCCATGAGGCCAACAACCTTGGCTTCGAACTCCTGCGCAGCACCGCCGGAAGCGGCAAGTATATACGCCTCACCAGCCGGCTCATCGCCAGCCGCGAGGATGGCCGCTATGTGTACCAGGACAGCAGCGCCGTGGCGGGCGAGCGTTACTTTTACATGCTCGAGGACCTTGACCGCAGCGGCGCGCGCACCCTGCACGGCCCGGTGGAGGTGATGCTCCAGCTGCCCGCCACCCATGCCCTGGAGCAGAATTTCCCCAATCCCTTCAATCCCGAGACCGCGGTGCGTTTCCGTCTGCCGCGGGGAGAGAGAGTGCAGCTGATCGTCTTCAATCCGCTGGGTCAGCAGGTGCGTACGCTGATCGACGGCAGGCTGGAGGCGGGCTATCATGCCGTCAAGTGGGATGGCCGTGACGAGATGGGTGAAAAGGTCAGTTCCGGCGTCTACTATTACCGGCTGGTGACCCCGGGTTATCAGGCGGTCAAAAAGATGGCGCTGGTGAAATAAGGGCCACAGGCCTCAAATAAAAAGGGCCCCGCCTTATGACGGGGCCCTTTTCATTTCGGGTGATACCATTTCTGCTGATTGTTGATAATTTTTCTTGACAAAAAACCAACAGTTGCCTAATTTAGAGCGAAGCAATTCCGCACGCGCAGTCGGCCGGCCGGGAACTGCGCCTCTCCCCTCCATTGAGAAAGGATCACCCCATGAATCTAACCGGGCTGGACTGGAGTATTGTCGCCTTTACGGTGGTTTTCATCTTCGCCAGCGTCTACGCCAGCCGCACCTTCATGCGCAGCGTCGCCGACTATCTCTCCGCTGGACGCACCGCCGGCCGTTACCTCATCAGCGTCTCGCAGAGCATCGCCGCCCTTGGCGCCATCACCGTGATCGCCAACTTTGAGATGAACTATCAGGCCGGTTTTCCCATGACCTGGTGGGGCTTCACCATGGGCGTGGTCGTCCTCTTCATCACCGTCTCGGGCTGGGTGGTCTACCGCTTCCGCGAGACCCGCGCCATGACCATGGCCCAGTTCTTCGAAATGCGCTACAGCCGCAACTTCCGCATCTTCGCCGGCGCCCTCGGCGTCGCCGCCGGCATCATCAACTTCGGCATTTTCCCGGCGGTCGAGGCGCGCTTCTTCATCTATTTCTGCGGCCTGCCCGAAACCTTCTCCCTCTTCGGACTCGAGGTCTCGACCTTCGCCTTCACCGTCTTCCTCCTCCTGGCCATCTCCCTCTACTTTGTCTTCACCGGCGGCCAGATCGCCATCATCATCTCCGATTTTATCCAGGGGGCCTTTGTCAATATCGTATTCGTCGTCATCATCCTCTTCTTCTTCTCCTACTTCTCCTTCGATCACATCTTCCAGGGGCTGCAGACCGCGCCGGCTGACGCCTCGATGCTCAATCCCTACCGGACCAGCCAGGCCAAGGATTTCAATTTCTGGTTCTTCCTGATCGGGGTTTTCGGCGCGATCTACAGCGTCCTTTCCTGGCAGGGCACGCAGGGTTTCAACAGCTCGGCCAAAAACGCCCATGAGGCCAAGATGGCCGGGGTGCTCTCCAACTGGCGCGGCATCCCCCAGGTGATCTTTCTGCTCTTCATTCCGGTGGCCGCCTATACCCTCATGCACCATCCCGATTTCCTCGCCAAGGCCGCCAATGTCAAGGGCGTGCTGGGCACCGTCGGTGACCATGTGATCGAAAGCCAGCTCACTGTGCCCCTGGTCCTGACCCAGATGCTGCCCAAAGGGCTGATGGGCGCCTTTGTTGCGGTGATGTTGATGGCCTCGATCAGCACCCTCGAATCCTACATGCACTCCTGGGGCAGCATTTTCATTCAGGATGTGGTCATGCCGATCCGCAGAAAGCCCCTGACTCCGCAGCAGCACATCAAATACCTGCGCATCTCGATCGCCTGCGTCGCCCTGTTCGTCTTCGCATTCAGCAATATTTTCCGCCAGAGCCAGTACATCCTGCTCTTTTTTGCCGTCACCGGCGCCATCTACGCCGGCGGTTCGGGAGCGGCCATCATCGGCGGCCTTTACTGGAAGCGCGGCACCGCCGCGGCGGCCTGGTCAGCGATGATCACCGGCTCGGTCATCGCGGTGAGCGGCACGGTCATCCCCTCCATCCTGAAATCCTGGCCCGGACTCGGCGAATCGATGCCCTGGCTCGCCGCCCTCGGGGCGATC
>Ga0209717_1004107_pt1 | contig 12230 bp, 3 predicted proteins | sample AD_UKC048_MetaG_FD_184418 | JGI IMG/M metagenome (GOLD analysis project Ga0209717, IMG submission 184418) | Active sludge microbial communities of municipal wastewater-treating anaerobic digesters from USA - AD_UKC048_MetaG (SPAdes) (version 2) | ecosystem: Engineered > Bioreactor > Anaerobic >... | reverse complement strand
GTTTATAAACGGGGTAAATAAAACAGGAAAAGGTATTGCCCCCGAGAAGGACGACATTATATCATTAGGTAGCACGGACGATCTTTTCGACCTGCTACAGAAAGGAGAACTCTATGGAGCTCGTCGCATATCTCCCGAAGGAACTGAGGACGTCGAGGAAGGCATGGGTCCTGTGGGGGGTTCTGGTGGAGCCAGAGGTGGCGGAAAAGGGTTTGGATCCTCAGACGTACTCCCTGGCCCTGGAGGCGAAACTGGCGATGATGGTGGAAAGAAGCCGAAACCAGGGGGACGAGCCTCAGGATCTACTGGCGGACCATCTGGCGGAATCATGGCCCCGGGTACAGAAGGAAGCGGTGGTGGAACAGGCACTGATGATGGACGAACTGGCGGGACCGGAGATGGATCTGCTGATGTACCTGCAGGGGCAGGTGGGCCTGGATCACCTGGAGTTGGGGAGGGACAGGGAGGATCTCAGCGCGGAAGAACAGGACGACCTGGTGAGGAATCTGGACTTGAGGACATACCTGGAATATCTCCCGTAGAAAAACAGATCGCTTCAATGTCCGACGAGGACATTGACAGCCTTGTCGACGGCCTCGTCGAGAAGAATACCGAAAAATCAGCCGGCGACCTCGCAAAAGAGGCGGGGAAAGAACTTGCCGCCGGTCTCCATGACGCAGTAAAGGGCCTGACAACCTTATTCACCCCGAAGGACACTCTCTCGATGGGCCTCGTGTTCGACGAGGAGACGTACAGAAAAGCCCTGCCATTGTTCCAGAGTTCCCTTGAGCACATTAAGGCATCTGGAATTATCGGTAAGGAGGCTGTCGAGAAACTCGCTAGTGACCTGCTAAATAAATTCGGAAACTCGATCGCTCCATTCGTCAAGAGGTTCATGAAAGAAGTAAGGACCGAAACGAAGAACCTCCACCAGGTTCCTTACGAGGCGTTGTCAAAACGGCCCCCGGTCGAGGACACTTTCATTCCGAAGAACATGGCGCGCCCCCTGAGGCAAGCACTGGAGCGCATTCAGAATCAGGTAGGAGATATCGACGCCTACATTACAAGCAAGCTCGAGTACCCTGACGTCAAGACCATGTGGGAGCACTTCAGTCCTGACCAGATCGACGCCATCGCCATCGGCATCTACAACATGAGCAGGGGGCAAACTCTCATTGTCGGCGACCAGACCGGCGTAGGCAAGGGCCGCGTGGGTGCCGCCATGATCAGGTACGCTCACCTGCAGGGGAAAAGGGCCGTATTCTTCACCGAGAAACCAAATCTCTTTACCGACAACTATCGCGACATCGTTGATATAGGGTGGGGCGACAAATTCAAACCGTTCATTGTTGCATCAAATGAAGAGCTCGCCGATATCAGAGATCAGGAAGGAACCAAGGTCTTCGAGCTTCTGCCGTCCGACAAGCGCAGGGCCGCGATGGCTAAGTTTGCCGGAACAGATGATCCCAAAGAGATCAAGAAATATGGGCTTTCCGGTACCCCCGCGGACAAGGATGGTCTCACAAGAGACGAGAACGTGCTCGCCGACTACAACACCATCCTTGTCACTTACTCTCAGGTTAATGTTGAAAATCTACAGCGCAGGTTCCTCTCCAGGGTCGCTCGGGGATCAATGCTAATTCTTGATGAGTCTCACAATGCGGCGGGGTCTGGATCGAACACCGGAGAATACATGCAGGGCCTGATTCAGGGTCTCGGCCCGAATGGCGACCTCATGTTCCTGTCGGCCACGTTCGCGAAGCGCCCTGACACCATGGGGCTCTACATACAGAGGACCGCCCAGGAAGCGGCCAACATGAAACCCAAGGAGATCGTCGATGCGATAATCGCGGGCAAAACGCCCATGCAGGAGTGGGTGTGTGCGTCGCTCACAAAGACAGGTCAGCACGTCAGGAGGGAGAAGAGTTTTAGGGGCATTGAAATGCGGACCTACTTCGACAGCAAGAACCGCGAACTCCACGAGGGAATAGCCGACGGGGTCATGGAGAATGTCCGCGAAATAATGGACGTGGACCGGAAGATAACCAAGGCGTTTAATGCCGCCGTGGCACGCGCCATAAAGGCTGGTAGCAAGGACCCTGATGCCGTCATCGATATCTTTGGGGTTCCCTGGAAACCGGGTTGGGTCAAGGGCGATGACGGCAAGGCCCGCATGAGCAACACGGTATCCAAGTCGAATTTTGCCGCGACCGTTCACAACCTTGTCAGGCAGACGCTTTTCTCCCTGAAATGCGATCTGGCGGTAGAACAGGCCATCAAAGAGCTCGAGGGCAAGGACAACCCCCTCCATGACAAGGACGGGTATCTTATCAGGGGCCCGAGGCGCCAGAAGCCGGTCATAGCGGTGTCTGGAACCCTCGAGTCGTTCCTCATGGAGGCATCGAAAAGCGGGGAACTTGTGTCCGGGAACAGTTACGAGATGAAGCTCAAGGACGTCATCCGTATATACCACAGGAGGAACCTCAGGGTACTGATAAAGGACAGGAAGGGGAACGAGCAACGGTACACCATGAACCCGGACCTGTTCCCAGAGGATCTCAAGGAGGAGTTCTATCGGGTCGAGCGGGATATCCTGGAGAAGACCCCTGATCTGCCAGGGTCACCTATTGATTACATGATATACAAGCTCAGGAAGGCGGGCGTTCGCGTAGGAGAGATAACCGGGCGCAAGTTCATGCTTGAGCATGACCTGGATACGGGGCGCCCTGTCTTTAAGCCCAGGAAAGACAAGAGGGCGGAGGCGATCATCGGTTTCAACAATGGCCCCTCTCGCAATGAGGACATCCCCGAACTCGACTGCCTGATCGTCAATTCTGCTGGATCCGCGGGTCTTTCCATTCACGCAGGACCGAAGACCGACAAGGTCCCGAGGATCTATCTCGGAGTCCAGGCCGAGCTCGACATCGACAAAGAGGTCCAGAAGATGGGGCGCATCAACCGGAAGGGGCAGGTGGTTCTCCCCGAGTTCAGGCACCTCGCTCTTGACATACCCGCAGAGGTGAGGCCGGCGACGGTCCTGTCCAGAAAGATGCGTTCCATGTCGGCGAACACGTCGGCGAACGCGGATTCCCCGCTCGCGAACAAGGACTTCCCGGACATGATAAACCATCATGGCGACGAGATTACCGATGAGTGGATGACAGACCATACCGAGGTCATGGTGAGCATGGGGACAGACGACCTCACCTATCTCAATGTTTCAGGGAAGATAGCTATTCAGCCCGTTGCCGTTCAGCGTGAATTCTTCGACGAGGTCGAGGAGACGTACAACCTCAGGATGGAGAACCTGAAGAAGCGCGGCGAGTGGGACCTCGACGTCGAGACCTACGACTACAGGGCTGACACGGTTTCCAAGGACATCACGGTCGAGGGCTCGAACGAGGACAACCCGTTCGGTGGATCGACATACATGGAAGAGGTTACGACCGAGAACCGGTCAAAACCCATGTGGTGGGACGAGATCACCAAGGAGATCGAGAAGGAGCTCGGCGGCAAGACCCCTGAAGAGTACAACGAGGCTTTTCTGGAAAAAATGCGCGAGCGAATGGAGGAGTACCGCAAGAAGGTCCTTGCCAGGTGGGAGGAGGCAAAAGAGAAGAGGCGACAGGCCGCCGAAAAGAAGAAGGCAGCCGAGGCGGCGGACGAAGGCGAGGATTACATCACCGATGATATCGACACTGGAAAAACCGACAAGGGCCAGGATGACAAAGAGGAGAAAGAACCCGCCATCCTGGCGAAGATGAAGAAGCAGTACGACGATCTCGAGCACCTTCTTACCGGCGGAAGTCGGTTCTCTCCTAATTTTGAAGTCGGAACGACGCTCAGGATCACCAGGGGGTTCTCTGTCGGGGCAACCGTGCTGAAGATTCGTGCCCGCGGAAAAGAGGGCAACCCGGTAGAACCAGGGAAAATAGAGGTAACGCTCGCATTTACCGGGATGGAGAGGGAAATTGAGATCCCCCTGAGCAAGCTCAGGCGCATGCACGACGAGGGTAAAGAAGACGATTACATCATGGCCCACGAGGATATCGGCGGCGAGCGTTGGGACAGCATGCGCAGTGCCCTCGTCAGGGAAACCAGGCATATCGTAACCGGCAACCTGCTTCAGGGATTTATCGGGTTCCAGGGGTCAAGAAGAGCGCAGTTGATCAGATACACCACGATCGACGGTAACGTAAAAGACGGTATCATAATGCCTCGCGGATTCGAGAGCCCGACCGACTCGTCGACGTCCCTTGTAAGGATAAGTCAGAACAAGGCTTATGCCTTCATGCAAGCAAGCGGACTTAACCGCTCCGACCAGTACCTTGACGACGAGGCTGTCCGCGTAACACCTAGCGAGATACGGGTTGCCGGGAGCAGACAACTCGGTGGAAAGTATTTCCTCGACCCTGAACTCAAGTCCCTTGTCAAGCAGAACAATTTTGAGAAGAGCGGGAAATACTACATCGCACAATACAACCAGGCAAACCAGAAAGAGATCATCGATGTTCTCACCAAGCTCGGGTGCCGGTTCTCTGTTCTCAGGGGTGCCTACAACATCGCGTTCGGAGGTCTGGAGGAGCAGGACGACCTCGCCGAATTCGCTCTTGGGGGCAAGAAGGTCGCCCAGAATCAACTCCTGGTCAGCGCGATCAACAACGCCATCGCCCCGATCACGGAGAAGTGGGGCGGCGGGCCCAGGATATATGTCCTGGAGAACATCGGCAAGTTGCCCGACGGCCTAAGAGAACAGGCTTACCGTGCAAACAGTTCGTCTCCAGGCTCGGTGAGGGGCATCTATCACAGGGGGTCCGTCTATCTCATAGCCGAGAACCTGAGCGGTGCCGCGGAGGCCCAGGAGGTTCTCCTCCACGAGATCATCGGGCACCATGGACTGCGCAGGGCGTTCGGCAGGAGACTTGATTCGCTCCTCGATGAGGTCTTCTCGCTCATGAGTAAGAAGGACAAGGACCTCGTCAACAAGTATTACGGATTCAACCTGTCCCGGAAGTCGGGGCAGAGACGGCTCGCAGAGGAGTACATTGCGAAACAGGCCGAGAAAGGAGCCCTCACTCCGACCATCTGGCAGAAGATCATCGCGGCAATACGCAAGTGGCTAGCCGAGATGGGGTTCAGTATCAAGGCGTCAGACGAGAAGCTCCAGGAGATCGTGACCCACGCCCTGTCCATGTCTCGGATGTATATGAACTCTGAAGAGGCGACAGAGGGCCCGGACGCGTACAGCATCGCCGAGGACAAGCCCGAGATCGACACCAAGTCTCTCTTCCCCGAGGAGATCATCGCGGCCCTCGCCCCCATTCTCAAACGCTGGAAGAATCACCCGGACATCACCGTGGCGGACAGCATCAGCGAGTTGCCCGCAGGCCTCCGCCGCCAGGCGATCATGGCCGGCGCGATCACCGGAGCCTTCTATAACGATACGGTTTACCTGGTGGCGGACGGCATTGGCAGCATTGATGAGGCGTACAAGACCATCCTCCACGAGACTGTCGGGCATTGGGGGCTGAGAAAGACGCTCGGTCCCGGGTTCGATTCCTTCCTGAGCAGGCTTTACGCTGACATCGACAAGGCCAGATTGCAGCCGATCGCGGAGCAGTACGGACTTGATCTCTCCAGGCGGTCTGACCAGCTCGTGTGTATGGAAGAGTACCTGGCATTGCTGGCGGAGAAGGGCGAGAAGCCCTCTGTATGGAAGAGGTTCATCGCATGGGTGAGAGTCTGGCTCATCGATAAAGGGTTCAAGCTCAAGGTCACGCAAAACGATGTCGACGTGCTCATTGCGAGCGCTCTCGGCAAGGCCCGCAAGTATGTGCAGGGCGGCACGGCGTATGCTGTTGAGGGGTTCGAGGGAGGGCAGCCCGTGCTCCGAGTGGCAGCCTTCCACGGCTCACCGCACACCTTCGACAAGTTCAGCACGGAGAAGATCGGGACCGGGGAGGGGGCGCAGGCTTACGGGTATGGGCTTTACTTTGCGGGAAAGAAAGAGGTTGCGGAGTTTTATAAGAAAGAACTTGCACAGGGAAGCATCACCTTTGATTCTGGTGAAACGATCACTCCCGATTGGGACGATCCCGGATATAACGCTATTCGCCTTCTGCGTGATGCGGGCAATGATTACGACAAGGCTATAAGTAGCGCCAGAGAATTGACACCATCTGATTGGGGCCTTTCTGTTGCTGGCAAACTAAGGGAGTACAGGAAAAAAGGCGGAAAGGTTGTGGGTGCAGGCCACCTCTACGAAGTCGAGCTTGCGCCGGAAGAGGACGAGTACCTTCTGTGGGATAAACCCCTGAGTGAGCAGGGCGAGAAGGTGAAGAAGGCCATCTCTGATGATAAGAAGCTTGATGAGTGGTTCAATAGTCAGAAAAGAAGAGACGCTGGAGTGAAATTAAGCCAGAGGGCTCCATGGGAAGACACGGACCGCTTAACCGGAAGGGATTTTTACAGAACCCTCTCGGATATGATAGGCCGCGATAATCATGAACGGTCCAATGGTGCTATCAGGAACGAATCGGACGACAAAGCAGCCTCCGAATACCTCCGCTCTCTCGGCATCCGTGGCATTAAGTACCTGGATGGAACGAGCAGGGGTAAGGGGGAAGGGGCTTACAATTATGTGATCTTCTCGGATCAGGATGTCGAGATCAAGGCGCGTTTCCGCAAGGGCCCCTCGCAGCGTATCCGCAAGCTCGGTATTCCCGCGCCGATCGGAGAGATCATCACTTCCCACTACAACAATATTCAGGTGAAAAAACACCCGGATTACGCGGCGGCGAAGAAGGGCGATACGGAAACACCCCTCGACACCAAGTCTCTCTTCCCCGAGGTTCAGAAGCGGCTCGATGAGGCCAAGGGCATCGGCAACCTCGTGCGCACCAAGGAGAAGGCGAAACACCATGTCTCCGCTATGTGGCATTCGTTCCGTCGGCACTTCCCGCACCTGGATCCCGACGAGACCGGAGACCTGATCAACATACTCCGCATCTATGAGGCTGTTCCCGAATACTCGAAGTACAAGGCCAAGGGCATGATCGAGGACATCCTGGGCGGTCTCACGGACGACGAGTACACCGTATTCTCCTATAACATCATCCTGGCGGACCTCATGAAGGACCTCGACGATCCGATCCTGGGCGCCACGATGATCGAGAAAGACGAACTCCCGTTCGGGTACACGAATAAGGACCAGGTGGAGAAGGACCTCAACCACTTCAGGGACCAGGCCATCAAGAGTCCCGCGATCATGGAGGCCCTCAGGAAGCGCGAGAAGAGCATCACCGACCTCAGGCACAACCTCGTGAGGTACGGACTCCTCGACAAGAAGGTCCTCGAGGACACGAACTACTACCACCACCAGGTCATGGAGTATTGGGGGCTCAAGCGCATGACGAAGGGTGCCGGCGTGAGCTCAAAGGACGTCAGGCCGCACAAGAAGGGGTGGATGATCGCCCGCGAGGGGAGCATCAAGGATTACAACACCGAGTACATCGAGTCCGAGTTCGAGGTGTTCGCCCAGGGCATCGCGCAGGTCGAGACGAAGAAGACCATGGACAGGCTCGATCGTTCCGCGAACATCATCAAGAGTCTCAGGGCCCAGGCAAAGCTGAAGAATTACGGCGCGTGCCTGGCGATCTTCGAGGAGATGGGACTGATCGAGAGAGTCGAGAACGAAAAGACCGGCGAGATGAGGGAGATCACCCCGTTCACACCGATCGAACAGCAGATCGCCATAGGATTCTCGATGCTTGAGAAGCTGGCCTTCGACGACAAACTGGAGGCACCACAGGAGTACCAGGGCGTGCTCGACTGGTTGGCGCAGGAGTACCTCAATCGCAAGGAAGATCGAGAGTACGGCTTCTTTGACGGGATCGACGATTCGCCAACGCACCCCAAACTGTGGGCATACCTGTCTTATATCGTGCAGAGGAAGGACCCGGGCTCGGGTGCCGCGGCGCGCATCTTCAAGGGGATCAAGGAGAAGGAACGCCTCATGAAGGACACCCTCGGGGCCAAGTTCAGGACCTTCGAGAACGAGATCCCAGAGGGATATACAATATGGCGTCCAGAGCCGAACACGGCATGGTACATGACCAACTCCATCACCGACCAGGTGCTCGAGCAGGTCCTCAAGGGAGAGAAGTCCCTCAAGGATGAGGATGTGAGGAAGGTCCTGGCCCGCGGGGTGGACGCCATGTGGGTCATACCAGAGGGCCTCGCCGCAACGCTCTCCAACTTCCGCGAGTACAAGGATGAGGGCCCGGTCGGGAAGGCGGCAGAGTTCACGGTGACGTCGTGGAAACAGTGGATCCTGATCAACCCGTTCAGGGTGATCAAGTACAACCTCAACAACATGAGCGGCGACTTTGACATCTGTTGGGCCTATGACCCCGATATTATAAGAAAGTACGCCTGGGGCGCCGCAAAGGACCTGTGGATGGAAGCACGCCACAAGGAGATCTCTCCGGTTCTGAAGGCTGAACTCGAAGAGGCTCACAGGGTCGGCGTTCTCGGCACCGGCATGACCGTCCAGGACATCCCCGACATCACGAACCAGATGACGCTCGACGGGTACCTGGAGGTCCTCTCCGGCAGGAACGTGTCCTATATCTCGAAGACGTGGAACGTGCTCAAGAAGTACACCACCTACCGGGAGAACATCCTCAGGCTCGCGTCTTACAGGTACTTCAGGGACCGCATCATCAGTGGCGAGAAGAACATCTATGGCGCCTCAAACGCTGACATGATCGACAAGATCAAGAATGATACCGACCGCGCCGCACACCTCGCCAGGGAACTCGTAGGAGACTACGGCAACCTCACCGTTGCGGGTCAGTGGATGAGAAGGAAGCTCATCCCGTTCTACTCATGGTGTGTTCCCGAGTATACCGAAATCCTCACCAGAGAGGGCTGGAAAACATATGATCAACTCAGGGTTGGAGAGGAGGCTCTGACTTATAATATAGAGAAGAGAACAACCGAATGGCAGAAGGTGCAGGACAAGGCGAGGTATCCTTTTGATGGCGACCTCGTTACCTTACAGAATGCATATGGTTTTAAGTACCAATTCACCGAGGACCACAGGGTTGTGGTCATTGAGAAGTACAAGGATCAGCGTAAGGTAGTGCTGGCAAAGGACCTGAAAACTCACCAGCATATTCCCTTGGTAGCTCCTCATGAATTCACGGGTGTGAGCGTTCTGTCCGAAACGGATGCTGCTCTTCTCGGGTGGCTCGTAACGGACGGGTATTTCAGGGTGAGGGCGAAGTCTCCGAACTCCTTCGAGGCGATGCTCTACCAGAAGAAAGCCGAGTGCGTGGAACTGATCCGCGACAAGTTCGCGGAGTACATTTCGTCAGAGTCCGTACACCCTGAGACAGGGGTTATCTGCTTCAGGCTGAAAGCTGCAAAACTTGGAGAGATCAGAAAGGTGTTCGGGTCCAAGGATGATCTGCCGGGCATCGTCACGCAGCTTGGGGAGAAAGAATGCCAGGCCATGTACGATGCCATGCTCGCAGCAGAGGGAACGGCGGTGAATGGTTTCGTGGCTTTCCCACAGAATAACGGCCCCGTCCTCGGTGCCTTCCAGATCCTTTGCTACATGCTCGGGAAGGCTGGACATATCCGGCCAAAAACATGCAGAGGTAAAGAACAGCACTCCCTGTACGTGAAAAAGGGGGACAAGATCCAGCTATCCAAATGGAAGAATACCCGCGAGCATTACAATGGGATGGTCTGGTGTCCTAAAACAGAGAATGGCACATGGATCATGCGGCAAAACGGTAAGGTGATGATCACCGGGAACTGCGAGATAAACGCGCCCAGATACGTCAGGTTGTTCCACAACCTCCCCATGGAAGGCGAGGGTCGTGGCAGACTCGCCACGGCGCTCTCAGCGAAGCTCGCGGGTAAGGCATTTAAGCTCTCCGCCAAGATGATGACCCTGTACGGTCTGGTCGTTCTCTGGAACATGATCTTCTTCCCCGACGAGGAGGATGAGCTCGGCGACATGCAGAGGCGTCAGCTTCACCTGATCCTGGGGCGCAGGGGTGATGGAAGTATCATCACCGTCAGGTTCCAGGGGGCCCTCTCGGATGCCCTGTCCTGGTTCGGTCTCGAGAACCCGGCAAAGGAGCTCTCCGATCTCGCCGAGGGAAGGAAGACCTGGGGCGAGCAGGGTTGGGAGTTGATCAAGTCGGCTCCGAACAGGTTTATCAACTCCTCTCAGCCGTTCGTGAAGCTCGCCGCGGAGACGCTCATGGGCAAGTCCCTGTTCCCGGACGCCTTCAACCCGCGACCGATCAGGGACCGTGTCGAGCACGCATCGCGAATGTTCTCCCTTGAGAACATCTACAAGCACGCCGCCGGCAAGCCGACGAGGAACCAGTGGCGCGAGCTCGATTTCTGGCAGGACTTCCTGTACCTGTGGGGGTACGAGCAACTCCCAGGGGAGGCCGCGTACTTCGACACAAGGGAACGAGTAAGGAGGTTCCTGGACCGCAAGGGTTTGAATCCTGGGTACTTCCAGGCCGACTCCTCGAGCAAGAGCGCGGCGCTCTACAACTACCGCCGGGCTATGCAACTTGGAGACGTAGAGGTCGCGAAGAAGAACTATGATCGCTACATGGAGCTCGGCGGAACCAAGCAGAGCATGAAGACATCGATGAGGCTGTCTCACCCGGCCGCAGGGATCCCCAAGAAGCACCGCGAAGAATTCTACAGGAGCCTGACCGAACGAGACCGCGAGCGCATGCAAGCGGCGGTCGAGTGGTACAACACAATATACGGAGGCATGTAATGGGTCAGAGAACCAAGGTCGGACAACTGAACACGGGCCAGGAGCGGTTCGTGAAGCTGGTCAAGCGCGAGCCCGACCCGGCAAAGAGGATGGAGCACGAGTGGTTGGTCGAGTGCGCCGTCGCGGCAGGATACAAGGGCAAAACCAAGCAGTTCTGCAAGCCAGGGGAGAACCCGATCGACGTGACCGTTCGCCAACTCATGTCGAACCCAAAGGTCCTGGCCGCCCTCCAGGGTGTCAAGATCGAGGAGCAACTGAAGAACCTCTACGGCCCTGACAATATCAAGAGGCGCCTCGGCTCGATGATGAACGCGAACATCGACGACTACATCACTTGGTCCGTTGAGGGGGTGCGGGTTAAGCCCTCGGATAAGCTCACTCGAGAGTTGAAATCCCGCATCCTGAGAATCACCGAGAGACGAGACAAGAGCGGTAACGTGATGATAGACGTCGAGATGGCGAACCCCATCGACGCAGCGGACAAGCTAGCGAGGATCTACGCCATGTATAAGGACAAACTCGGCATAGAGAAGGACCCCATCGACGAAGATCTTGAAAAAATGAGCACAGGAGACCTGTATGAACTCGCCAAATCCATCATTACTAAACAACCCGATCTTGCAGACGTGTTCGCCCGAGTCCTTACTGATACGTTTGGCCCGTCAGGTGGCGGCAAGGCATAAGTACCAGAAGATAGAGACATATTACCCCGAGGAGGGGAAACTGTCCCGGCACAACTACCCGAAGCACATGCAGTTTTTCCTCGAGGGGGCGAAGCACCGTGAGCGGTGTTTCCTGGCGGCGAATCGTATAGGAAAGTGTCTCCCCCTCGATGCCCCTGTCATGATGGGAGATGGATCGTGGCGAGAGTTGCGATGGATCATTGAGGGCGACTACGTCATGGGGTACGACCTCCAGACCGGCAGGGCATTTCCTGTCAAGGTCACCGAGGTAACGCGCTCTGGTGATATGGAGGTCTTCGAGACCACATTCTCAGACGGCGGCGGCATGCGCTGCACCTGGGAACACTGGATGCCGGGGATAACCAGGAGCGGCAGGACGCAGAATTCGCACGGGAAGAAGGTGCCCGTGTCGCCCAAAAAGAGGCGATTCAATGAGTATGCGGAGTCGGTCAACAATGCGACATCGAGCCGGCACAGCTTCCTTTCCCCGCGTCTCGTGGACTATCTCCAGGTAAAACGACTCCCCCTTCATCCTTATGTTGTGGGGGCGCTCCTTGGGGACGGATCACTCAACAAGGATCATGTTGTTATTACGACTGCGGATGAGGGCATCCTTCAGAAGATCCTCTCCCTCACTCCAGGGCTTGTCGAGAAGGCGGTTCCTCATAAAAAAGGATTTTGCTTCACCCTCTACCAGGTCAAGGATGGAAAATATGGCCTACTTAGTA
>Ga0209717_1004106_pt1 | contig 12231 bp, 13 predicted proteins | sample AD_UKC048_MetaG_FD_184418 | JGI IMG/M metagenome (GOLD analysis project Ga0209717, IMG submission 184418) | Active sludge microbial communities of municipal wastewater-treating anaerobic digesters from USA - AD_UKC048_MetaG (SPAdes) (version 2) | ecosystem: Engineered > Bioreactor > Anaerobic >... | reverse complement strand
TTATAATATCTATGAGATTAATCATGTGTATAATTTATATATTATATAAGATATTATACTACAAAGTATAGATAACCTACAAATTTTAACTGTTATTAAATTTTGATTATACATATCAACCAGTTATATGCCATTTATCGCCTAAGTAATTACTAATATTATGAACAAACTAAAAAACATTAAAATCGGAATTATTTTTGGCATTTTTGCTGGTATTATCGACGTTATTCCAATGTTGATACAAAAATTGAGCTGGGATGCGGATGTGTCAGCTTTTTCGATGTGGGTTATTTCGGGCCTTTTAATTGCTACATCAAGTTTAAAAATGAATAGCATTTTAAAAGGTTTGCTTATTTCAATTTTAGTATTTATTCCGGCAGGGATTTTGATTGCTGCTCAAGAACCTGTTAGCTTGATTCCGATTTCTATATTCCTCGTAATACTTGGGAGTTCACTCGGCTATGTTATTGGCAAATATACCGCGAAACAAGGATAAAAATGCCAAAAATAATGCAAGGTTTGTTCTAGAAAATCGGCGAGAAACAGCATATAACAGCTTGTATGCGGTTCCAGAAATTTGACTCTTTTGTTAAAGCTAAGGAATGTCAAATTTCTTACACCCATATTTTGCACCTCTGAATGGCGATAGTCCAAAACCTTCAATTCTATAAACAAATCTGCTAAACTGGAAGTAATTATCGCTTAAATCGGTGCAAAACATCGCATACAAGCGAACGTTAAATGAAATTGGCTAAACGTTTAGATAAATTCCGATGAATGATACTATTGAAGCCGTTAGATAACAATCCAAATTAATAGCGAGCCAACTTCACTTAACAAAGTATATGCGACTACGCCAGTGAAAGAAATATTATTTTAATTTTTTTTATGAAGATAAAACGTTCAACAAAACCACACAAAGAATTATTCAAAAAATGGCAGGAAGAAGGACGCATGGAGAAAATCACTTGTCGTGAGATTAGAAACGGGAAACATTTTGTCGACCCGAAAGTTTTATCATTCTCGTTCTTCTATGGAAATATAAAAGAGCCTGTTGGGAAGTTCAATTGTTTTAGCATAAACAGACGCAATAAATCTTGTGAATGTGGGTACGCTATTAATCCAGAATATCACGGCAAAGGGCTTGGCACTAAAATGATAAAGCATTGTGTTAGTCATGTCTTCAAGAATTACAATTTTAACAAACTTTACTGTCAAACAGGCTCTTTTAATAAACCATCTGTAAAAATTCTAAAAAATCTTGGCTTTCATCGCGATGGTGTATTAAGAGAACATCATGAGTTAGATGGCAAACTTTGGGATGACTACATTTTTAGCATTTTACGATCTGAGTGGAAACAATGGAACAAAAAAAATTAAAATAATATTTCTTTCACTGGCTACGCCCAAATTTTTATTTTTCTTTTCTTTATTAATTGAATTAAAGAAGAAAAATAAAAACTTCGCATATACTTAACGTTATATGCCATTTATCGCCTAAGTAATTACTAATATTATGAACAAACTAAAAAACATTAAAATCGGAATTATTTTTGGCATTTTTGCTGGTATTATCGACGTTATTCCAATGTTGATACAAAAATTGAGCTGGGATGCGGATGTGTCAGCTTTTTCGATGTGGGTTATTTCGGGCCTTTTAATTGCTACATCAAGTTTAAAAATGAATAGCATTTTAAAAGGTTTGCTTATTTCAATTTTAGTATTTATTCCGGCAGGGATTTTGATTGCTGCTCAAGAACCTGTTAGCTTGATTCCGATTTCTATATTCCTCGTAATACTTGGGAGTTCACTCGGCTATGTTATTGGCAAATATACCGCGAAACAAGGATAAAAATGCCAAAAATAATGCAAGGTTTGTTCTAGAAAATCGGCGAGAAACAGCATATAACAGCTTGTATGCGGTTCCAGAAATTTGACTCTTTTGTTAAAGCTAAGGAATGTCAAATTTCTTACACCCATATTTTGCACCTCTGAATGGCGATAGTCCAAAACCTTCAATTCTATAAACAAATCTGCTAAACTGGAAGTAATTATCGCTTAAATCGGTGCAAAACATCGCATACAAGCGAACGTTATCGGAAATACCTAAAAGTGATTTCTTTCAGAAATCAATAATCCAAAAATTTTATGTTTTCAATAGAAGGCGGTCCAAGTCCAGAAAAACAAGAAAATAAACCCAAATTAAGTATTGACTTTCAATATGATGATTTTTTGCCTGAGGATTTTAGAGACGACCCACAAGAATATATTAAAAAACACGGAGAAAACATTAAATCTGGTGAAATAAAATATCACGAAGACGGAAGAGTACGAGAAGATCCAACTGCCTCAAAATTCTTGCCAGAGTGGCAAAATAATCATGGCGAAATTATTCAACCAGTCAGCAAAAAGGTGAATCTTGAAAAAGTTAGAACAAGGACTGAAGCCACAGGCGAAAAATCTGAAGATCCTTTGCTTGAATATAAAATGATGTCTTTGTGCCAAATACTCGATTTGCCTTCTGCTAAACCAATCGGTTTTATTGAACAAGAAGATGAGATGTATGCGCTAATGGAGAGATTAAAAGGATATACTTGGACAAAAAGAGACAAGGAGGCACTTGGAAAGCTCGGCCTAACTATGGAAGATGAAGAGCTAATACAAAGGCAAATCGAAGATCAGATGAGCGCACTCAAAAAAAAATTTGAAGAGTTTGGCATTTATCGCAAATGGAAGCACAAAGACATGATATTTGATATAGATGTTGAAAATAAAACAGTTACTGGCATTGTTCCAGTGGATTGGGAGGGTTCACATTTAGACAGAAAAAAATTGATGCAAAGGATTTCAAATTTTTCACCAGAACAGCGGCAAAAAATCGAAGAGATAATATCATTGAAAATATAAAATTTTTGAATTAACATTTTGCTATCGCAAATACTTTTAGATACATCCGATAACAGCGTGTATGTGGTTCGGGCTTTTTCAAAGCCCTCTCCCATATTTGCTACGCAAACATCGCATACACGCAAACGTTATACGCCATTTTGAAAAGTCCCATTTATTAAAATTTTGGCAATTCATGTGGCGGAGTCGATATAACTTAAGATATAATTTAACCAATATTAATTAAAGTAAAAATTATGCCAGAAAAATTTGAAGGCGCCACTCCGCCACAAGAGAGTAAAGAAAATCAAGGAGAACAATTTGAGTCCGCAATAAGAAAATTTTTCAGGGAACAGTGGCCAGATAATCCTGAAACAAAAAAACAAGGTTATGGATTTGATTTTGACATTAGTGATCCGAAAATAGATGATATGAAACGAGTACAATCAGGTGATTTCGAAATATCTCACTTTCAAACATCCCCTACTTCCGACCCTGAAAAATTAAGCTTTCATTTCTATGTAGGCGGCACGGAATTTCATATCCAAGGTAAGGCGGCTGATAGAATTTATGAGCTTATGGAAGAATAATGAATTGCCAAAATAAATACATTAAGGTAGGGACTTTTCAAAACAGCGTATAACAGCGTGTATCCGGCTCGGGAAATTGACGCAAATTATATCCTTAAGGAGTGTCCATTTCCCTCGACCCAAATTTTCATCCCTTAGTTCGATGAAGATTTGGGTGGAGTTCTATTACAAGCTTGCGTTCGATAACCAAAATTTATCTCGTTTAATCGGGATGAAAACATCGGATACACGCAAACGTTATGTGAAATAGCCAGAAATTTCTTTTTTAACTATTTAGAATTTTTTTTGGCAAGTTATTTTCACGGTCGACATAACTTACTTAGTTAACAATTAGCTTTCAATATTATGAAACAAGAATTTCCCATTGATAACACAGAAAACTCAAAAAGACTTGCGATGGAAAAAGTTAAAGACATTCTCCCAGACCTAACAAAATTTCACGACATTTTTGAAGATAGAAGCATTATGGCAAATAGAGAAATAGCCGACATTATTGCAAGTAAATTTACCACCGCAGGAGTAGAAGTTTTCTCAGATTTTGCACAGAGTTTGAAAGAAGCAAAGATGAGACAATCTGAAAAATAAATTGCCAAAAAATTTTTATTTTAAGGAATAGAAATTTCTGGCTACATCACATAACAACGCATATCTGGCTACAGGAAATTGACATTTATTAGAATCCTTAAGGAGTGTCAATTTCCCTCCGCCCAAATTTTCATCCCTTAGATTGATGATGGTTTGGGCGGAGATAATTAAACAAAGCATTGTCTGAAATAAAAAGTTTATTCTGCTAAATCGGGATGAAAACTTCAGATGATGCGTAAACGTTATATGAAATAATTAAAAGTTTTTAAATTTCCTTCGGAAATTTATTATTTGGGGCTATTTTTTAAATATTCTTTATGAAATCACCAGAACAACAAATTAATTCAGATCAAGAAACTAATTCAGTAGAAAATACTGAGGAGAAACAAAGTGCTATTCCTCCGCAGTATAAAGGAATGCCGAGTGAAGTTGTAGAAGAACTTTGGCAAAATCCTATATATATTGATGAGGAAAAAAATAAAGCAGAAACAGAACGCAGACAAGCCGCATTAGAGGAAATCAAAAGAACAGAGCAAGACAGAGAAGCACAAAAGGAAGAAAGATTAAAACAACAATACTCCGGTCTATCTGATGAGCAAAGAGCAAAATTTCCCGACGCTCAAAAAGATGCTGCCAAAATTTTAACAGAGTATGTTCAGGGCAAAAGAGAGATTGAAGATTTGTCACCTGAAGAATCTTTTGTGCTTCAAAAATTAAAAACGAGCTATGAAAACTTTAAAAAAGATAATCCAGACAAGCCTTTCTCTTTTGATTTTGCCAAAGGCATAGATAAAAGCGTTTATAACAACCTCGCGCAAAGATTATCGTTTAGTGCTTTAGAAAATAAAAGAAAAATCGACGACCAAGAAAAAGCAAACGCTATTCGGGAAGAGCTCGGCATTCCTAAACAAGGAATTCAGGGTGATAACCTAACAACGCCCGAACAAAATTCGCAACAAAACTATGAGGGTTTGGAGGATAAAGATTTTGAGGAGTTTAAAGTTAAAAACGGAGAAACTGATATTGGTGTTTTTTGGTATGAATATAGAAATGCGGCGGCTAAAAAACTAAAAGAATCTGGTCAATTGGAATGGGGTAAAGAAAGAATTTATTTTGACATCCCTTTAGACAATATGGAAGAATTGCGAGATCTATCTTTTGAATTAGCTAAAAGCGAAAAAATTCCTATCGCATTCAAACATCTTGATGTCCAAAAAACACACCAAGTAGATTTAAAACCAGACAGCGAAACAACCCGTTTTGTTGCTAATTTTGCTTCCGTAGAAGACGCAAAAAGATTTTATCAGGCATTGCAACAACGGGAAGAGTACAAAAAAATGAAATCGGACAGAAATTTAGATTATCATGGATATAATATTGATGGGGTTGCAAATTATGCTTCTGGATATAGAGAAAAAAGAGAGCCCCTGAAGCGTATTATTGAAACTGCACAAAAAAATCCAGACAATACATATAGTTATTATTCTGCTGATGGGTCAAAACAAATTACTATTACTGAAAAACAATACAATAATTTTACTGACCAGTTTAATGCAATACCTGATCCAGAAGAAACATGGAAGAAAACGAATATTTAAAAAATAGCCCCAGATAATGTTTTGCATTCGCAAAACAAAAACTTTTAATTACATCATCTAACAGCGTGTATGAGGTTACGATTTTTTACAAAAACCTCCACCCAAATTTGCTTCGCAAACTTCTCATACACGTGAACGTTATATGAAATAATCAAAAACCTCTCTTATATTTTATTAGAAGATTTTTGGCAAATTATTTTTAGGTCGTGCATAACTTATATTCAAAAATCAAATTAAGTAAACCAAACTTATGAATCAATTAGATATGCAAGCAACAGAAAAAGTAACGGGCATAGTCACTGGACTAGAGGTGCTGAAATTCATGGGTATGAAATTCTACATCGCAGTTTTTACAAACCAACGAATTATCTTTATTAAAAGTCAATATATATGGTCCCGGGGTGGGAGTTCAATTTTAGCCCGCTTCCTACATTCTGGGAAAAAAGAGGGGGTTATAATAGAAAGGATCGAAAAATATGGCATTCAACAATTATTAGAAGATTCGGATATCGAAAAAGTTATTATTAATGGCGCTGATTTGGATAATATTAATTTTTCTTTTTCTAGACGCTTATTACACAGAATAAAATTTACAATTGATAGTAAAAAATATAAATTTGACATGGATAAAGAGACATTTCAGCAATTCAAAACATTATTTGAAAAATTAAAAAATAATTTGCCAAAAATTACATTAAGGTAGAGAGATTTTGATTACATCACATAACACCGAGTATGCGGCTCCAAAATTTTGCTTTATTAAATTTATAAAGAGTGCAAAATTTTCTCGACCCAAATTCGCTTTTCTATCACTTTAAGCTCGCTAATGGTTGGTGGATTTAAAACGACAGAAAACAATTCATTTATAATTAAATAAACCGAAAAGCGAACTTCGCTTATTCGGATACGTTATATGAAATATTTTTCAGTTATTTAGATAATCAAACTATGGCAGCACCAATCACACACATTGCTTTAACAGAGAAAATTTTTGATAAATTTTTTAAAGACAAAATAAGGAAAGATTTTTTTATTGGCACATCGTTTCCAGATATCAGATATTTGAAAGTAGTTGACAGAGACAAAACTCATTACGATGGTTTATCTATTGCTGACTTAGGAAACGATGAATCTTTTTCGGCAGGTGTAAAATTTCATTCAATTCTGGATCACGCCAGAGAAAAATTTATCGTAGAGAATGACACTTATTCATTATGTCCAGAATCTAAATATATTACGCAGTCATTGAAAATTTTGGAGGATGAGATTTTTTATCAGCACGTCAAAAATTGGACTGTTTATGCAGGGTACTTGAATGAAATTTTACAAGTTGAAAGAGATTATGGAGTTGCCGAAAAAGATTTAAAGAAGTGGCATTCATTATTACAGCAATATTTTCAACAGCAACCCGACAATAACGCTGTCAGAAATTTTACACTTGGTATTGGATTTACAGAAGAAATAGCTGATGAAATCAATCAGAATATTGCTGTCATGAGAGCCAATAAAAAAATCATTAATATTATAAAAAATTTATACAAAAATTTTGATTCGCTGATAACGTAACTGAAAAATACATCATATAACAGCGTGTATGAGGTTCAAGAAAAAGTGAATTAATAAAAATTAAGGAATTACTTTTTCTTTCACCCAAATTTCGCCTCCTCTATAAGAGGATAATAAGGAAGTCGGCGAAACTTCTCATACACGCAAACGTTATGTGAAATAGCCAGAAATTTCTTTATTATTTTTTAAGATTTTTTGGCAATTTATTTCAGCGGTCGGCATAACTTGATATAATATCACTAAATTTAATAATTTAACTAAATACTTATGAATGAACAAAACATGTCACAAGAACAAAAGCCAACAAACATTTGGGTGGTAGTAGCGTCCGTTGTTATTACCGCGTTAGTCGTTGGCGGCGTAGCTTACGCTTTACAGTCCTCACGCCTAAAATCGTCCGAACAATCTTTTCAACAACAAATTACGCTGTTGCAAAACCAAATTGATCAGCTCCAGCAAACACAACAAAACCAAAATCAACAGGTAACGCAACCACCGACAAACCAAAATCAGAACGATCAACCTGTCGTTCCAAAAGAAATTGTTTACAGTAATTCGCAATATGGATTTAGCTTAACTTTCCCACAAACTTGGAAAGGTTATATCACTAAAACAGAAACGAGCAATTGGACAAAAGGTGTTTCTCCAGCGGGAGAGCTTATGGGAGATACGATGATTACAACTGTTTATTTTGGATTTCCCGCCCAATCAGACATATTTGGAATTTCCGTCTTTACTAAAGAACAATGGAATAAAATACAAGCATTTGATTTACCAAATGTACCCAAAAAATCCCTAGGGGAAAGTGGCCAATACATTTTTGCTGAAGTCTGGAGTCAATCAACAGTTAATAATGAAATGTCAGCAAGACGACAAGAAATAACTTCAATAACAAAAACCTTTGAAGTCACTAAATAAATTGCCAAAAAAGAATAATAAGGAAAAGAAATTTCTAGCTACATCACATAACAGCGTGTATTTGGCTACGGAAAATTGGCGTTAATTAAATCCTTAAGGAGCACCAATTTTCCTCCGCCCAAATTTTCATCCCTTAAACAGATGATGATTTAGGTGGAGTTATATTAAAAAGCGCGCTTCTGATAGTTAAGGTTTATCCCATTAAAACGGGATGAAAACTTCAGATACACGCGGACGTTATACAACATAATAAAAAGCCTCTTTTATTTTTATTAATAATTTTGGCAATTTATTTTTAAGGTCGATGACGTGTAACTAGTTAAATTCAAACCAAATTAAATAAATAATAAATTTATGAAGCAAAAAATATTTTTAATGATTTTAGCCGTGTTTGCCTTAACTTTAACAGGCTGTGCAAAAGAGGCAGTAGAAATCGGCGGTATTGCACAAAAAGCAAACCAAGATTTAAAAGTAATAGAAGAAAAAAGAGTTCAAAATCGCGATTGGAAAAGAACTAGAGATTTGGAATATCTAGCTAATACTATTCGGGTATACGCCGATGATAACAATCAATTTCCCAAAACATTAGACGACAAGGGGGTAGTTAGTACACTAAAATTAATAAACAAGTCCGAGGATTTTAAGCTATTTGAAACGGCAATAAAAAGTTTAGATTCTTCATTAGCTGTTCCAATAGATCCATTAGATCCGGACAGATATTATGAATATAATAGCGACGGAAAATCCTATTCTGTCAAAGTTTATCTCTTGAGCGATGGTGCAGAAAACTGTGAAAGCGTAAAAAAAGGATATTGCCAGATGAAGATTAGCGAGGATCTGAAAACCGCTCAAATCAACTATCAAAAATTTCTAGAATCAATAGAAGAATAAAAAATAAATTGCCAAAATTTTACATTAATGTAGAGGCTTTTTATTACATCGTATAACAATGCATATCTGGCTACGGAAATTGTGCACTTATATAAATCTTAAGGTGGCACAATTTCCTCCGCCCAAATCCCGCACTAATTTTTGTAGGATTTGGCTGGAGTTTTTAATAATCACCCGCATATTCTGTTTTTCCAAGAATAATTTTTATCAACGAAAATTAGCGCGGGACTTCAGATATGCATAACGTTAAGTGAAATAATCAAAAATATTTCTTTTCTTTATAAACATTTGGCAATTTATTTTTCTTGACTCAATATAAATTTATGGGATTCGAATCATGGCCATCATTTCAAAAATCTTCTGAAACACCAAAGGAAGAAAAAACGACTCAATCACAAGAGTCTAGTCAGGAGGGTCAAAAAAATCAACAGGAATCTGATTTGTATAAACGCTCGAGAGCACAATTCAGCAGTTTTTTTGATGAATTTAGTGATCCAAATGAGAGAATAAGCGCGATAATCAAAAGAATTGAGCCGTTTTTTCAACACATTGATAAAAAAATTCTTCCCGAAGAAAAAGCTGATGAGATAAAAAATGCTTTATTGGCATGCAAGAATATATCAGACAAACAGCAATTTTTAGATGAGATTATGGAAGCCTTAAAACCAGCTCTAGAAATCAGAGAAGCTCATGCTGACAAGTTCGAGGAGGCGCAGGCGCGTGCAATGAATGAATCCGGTGGGTTTACCGAGATAAATAGACTGTTGTCATATGGCAAACACAAGCATATTATCCACATACACGCCCCTGCTGGCGAGACTGTCGGTAATAAAATATCATTGTATCGTGACGGACTGAAGAAGCTTGCTGAAATTGTAAACAATGATCCTGAAATTAAAGAAATTACCGCCACATCGTATCTAGTTGCCTCACACCCCGGACTTTTCACAAGAGCTGGTTTTAAAGTTGAAGATGTGTCTGATGAATTTCGCCAAGAGCACTTTGCTGGAGAAGAAAGAGAAATAAAAATTGCTAAAATAGATCGGGAAGAATTTTTAAGGAGATTTTTGAAAGAAAAAGAAAAATAAATCGCCAAATCAATAATAAGGTAGAAATATTTTTGATTACATCACTTAACAAGGAATATCAGGTTCAAAAAATTTGCTCAATTATACATTCAAGGAGTGCAAATTTTTTTCACCCAAATTGCGCTGACGATAATCAAAGTAAGGTGATATAATTCGAGCAAGAGAATATTTGAAGTATTATACACTAAATACGGGCGCAACTTCTGATATTCCTAAACGTTAGCTGAAATATCCCTTTTCTTTTTTGGGCTATCGCCCAATTGTTTTAAAAATTTATTTCTTATTTGTCTTTTTTCACTTATGAATAAATTTGATTTTGTCTTAGAGGACATAAAAACGATCACCAAAGATGCCGCCGACAAAACTGAATACGGTCATTTGTATTCGGTTTGGCAATGGGTTCTCAAACTGAAGCCAGATGCAGACATCGCTCTCCAACTTGCTGCCTTGGGTCATGATATTGATAGAAGCATTGAAAGTCGCCGAAAACGAAGAGAAGATTTTGCGACTTACGACGAATATAAAAAGGAACACGCTTTAATGTCTGCACAAATGATGTGCGAGATGCTACGGAAACATGATTTTGATGAGACCACCATAGCTAAAGTTAAACATTTGATAGAAAACCACGAAGTCGGCGGCGAGGGCGACATTGAAATTTTAAAGGAAGCTGATAGTATTACGTATTTCAACAATTTATCACATTACCAACAAACACATACCCAACAGCAAACGATAGACAAAATCAAATTTATGTACGATAGATTAAACGATAAAGCAAAATCACTGGTCAATCAAATAGATTTTAAAGATGCAGAATTGACGGAATTATTTAAGGAAGCGACAAATAATAAATAAATTTTAAAAACAAGTTTTCTTATCAGAAAACAAAAAAAGGAATACATCAGCTAACAGCTCGATAAGCGGCTTTGTCTCTTGCCAGAGACTACGCGCAAATTTTCACTTCACTTCGTTCCGTGAAAACTTCGCTTCATCGGCATATGTTATCTGAAATAATTTAAAGTTTCTTTATAATAATAACTGAGCTTCTAATGTCTCTTAACTCCACAAAAACTATGATCTATCTATTAATCCCAGTAGCCATCATTGCTGGCTTCACATTTGATGCGCTATTACTCCACGTTACTACAAAAATCTTCAAAGTAAACGGAGCCAATTACAAAACTGCTCTTATTATTTCCGTGCTTATTTGGGTGTTTGCTTTAATTATTGGGATGATTCTCTACATGATATCCCCAATAATCGGTAACATTATTACTATATTTTTCGGTATCGTAATTTTTCATAAATTGCTACAAAAATACTACCATACGAGTCTAAAAAAGAACATCGCTATTTATATGGTTTTTATGATCATTACAACGATTTTTTCATTTATAATTATTATGCCTATACGTAGTTTTGTAATTGAACCTTTTTATGTCGCAGGAAAAGTAATGGAACCGATATATTATGATGGTGACTATCTTCTGATAAATAAATTTGATAGAAATTTTAGTCGTGGTGATATTGTTGTATTTAAAAATCCGAAAAAGCCTGATCAATATTACATTGAAAGGATTATTGGATTGCCTAGCGAAAAGGTTCAATTAAAAGATGGGTCCGTTTACTTATACAATACACAAAATCCGAATAGTTATAAATTGTTCGAGCCTTACTTGGTTCCGGATATAAAAACTTATGGCCTTGATGAAAATGTACTAGAGCTCGCCAGCAATGAATATTACATATTAGGAGATAATAGGCCGGTTAGCAAAGATTCAAGAATTATTGGTCCCATATCGTCCGACTATTTTATCGGCAAAGTTTGGTTTAAAGCCGGCAAGAAATAAAAAGCTCAAACAAAATAAACGGTAAAAACTTTAAATTACATCAGATAACACGGCATATCCGATATTAAAACATCGGATGATGCCGATACGTTGTCCGACATACATTTTTTATCTTTCTTATATAATTTCCCTTCGGAGCTTTAATAATAAGTAAGCAAAACAAAATTTTTCTTTATTTATTTTTGAGGGGAGATAAGGTGTTCTCTGCATTACGCTATGAGAACGGATTTAATTAAAAAACAACAAAACCATATGA
>Ga0209717_1004100_pt1 | contig 12240 bp, 9 predicted proteins | sample AD_UKC048_MetaG_FD_184418 | JGI IMG/M metagenome (GOLD analysis project Ga0209717, IMG submission 184418) | Active sludge microbial communities of municipal wastewater-treating anaerobic digesters from USA - AD_UKC048_MetaG (SPAdes) (version 2) | ecosystem: Engineered > Bioreactor > Anaerobic >... | reverse complement strand
GAACTGGTTCATTATTCAGAAGAGCCATTGGTGGTGAACCTGTCCGAGTTTCTGCATCAGAAACTGGATCATAACTACACCTATCTCGCCAATCTTTTTTCCCAGGTGCAGGGGACCACTATTGAAAAATACTTTATCTCCCATAAAATTGAACGGGTGAAGGAGCTCCTGGTTTATAATGAACTGAACCTGACGGAGATCGCTTACCTGATGCACTACAGCAGCGTGGCCCATCTTTCGGCGCAGTTTAAAAAAGTGACCGGACTTACCCCTTCCCATTTCAAACAGCTCAGGGAGAAGAGAAGGAAAATGCTGGAAGAGCTGTAAAATATATAAAACTGCTTCCTGATTCTGTAATGACTGCCGGAGAAGTATTTCTGAACTTCATAGTTGTTTTGGTTTCTTATGGACTTTCAGGAATATATCATCAAATTTATACTGGTTTCAACAGTATTTTATACTATGTCTTTACTTTTTAATAAAAAGAAGAATGTTTCCCTTGAATTATATGCTTCCGCGCTGCGTAATGAAAATGACGGGCTGTATGATGCGGCAGTGTCGGAGTATGAACAGGCCTTGCTCGAACAGGAAAGGTTGCGTTTCAAGGATGCCAGGCTGATCGCGGGTATTCACGAGAAATTAAAAGTTTTACATACAATCATATCTTATAACAATAATTTTCAGGCAGCCCTGATTAAACCGGCGGTTTAGTTTTTTAGCAGCCGTTTTATGAAGTGCGTGAGAAATACATAATTTTAAACACATGAGTAGCTTACTTTATTTTGTTGCAATCATTCTGGTCATCGGTTGGGCAGTTGGTTTTTTTGCTTATAGTGCCGGTTCAGTGATTCATATTTTATTAGTGATTGCCCTTGTTGCCATTATTTTCCGGCTGATCCAGGGCCGGCGGGTATAGTCATACGAACCTGATTTGCAGTAGCGTAGCTGATGCCTGATCAGCATAAATAAAGCCCCCGTAAAAACGGGGGCTTTCACCAAAACTAACTGTTACGAGAAATTCTGCTTTTTGCTTCTATGCAAATATGTTTCTCAAAGATCGGTTAGGTGAAAGAGCTAATCATTACAGGCTGGTCCAATTTATTTACAACTTTCATGCAGATTGTCCTATAGGGGTGAATCAATAAACTATTCGCAGAATTGTATAAACCCCGATCCGGTTTTTTGGAGCAACTTTAAACACCTGAAAGTAATTCAAGTATCACTTATTTGAAATTATAGCGGACTTTGTCTGTGTCAACCCTTCAGGTATAACCATGATCAAAGTAAAGAAAGAAGGGATTTTGCTGGTAAAGACAGCAAACGGCTTCGAGAATGAAGGGGTGCTGAATCCTGCCGCCATACGCGAAGGGAAAAGTATTCATCTTTTTTACCGGGCAGTAAGCAAAGGAAATTATTCCAGTATCGGCTATTGCCGTTTATCTGACCCGCTTACGGTAGAGGACAGATATGATGTTCCCCTGTTATTCCCTCAATTGGATTATGAGTCTCGAGGGGCGGAAGATCCGAGAGTCACCCGGATTGAAGGCCTGTATTACCTCACCTACACTGCTTTCGATGGGGTGAATGCGCTGGGTGCACTGGCGGTTTCAGAAGATCTTCAGCGATTTGAAAAAAAAGGGCTGATTGTTCCACAGATCGCCTACGAAGAGTTTAGTCACCTGGCCGAATCAAAAGGAGTGATTAATGAAAAATATCTCCGGTATAATGATTTTCGCCAGATCCGGGAAAACCTTGGACGGAAAATGTTTATATGGGATAAAAATGTGGTGTTTTTTCCCCGGAGGATCAATGGGAAGCTCTGTTTTTTACACCGGATCAAGCCCGATATACAGCTGGTGGAAGTGAATGACCTGCAAGAATTAAACACAGAGTTCTGGCAGCAGTACCTGTTGCATTTTAATGACAGCATTGTTTTGTCACCCAGATTTACCCATGAAGTAAGTTATATCGGTGCCGGTTGCACGCCTATTGAAACAGCGGAGGGATGGTTATTGATTTATCATGGCGTGCATGATACCGTTAACGGGTATGTATACTCCGCCTGTGCTGCCCTGGTGGATCTCGATAATCCGCGGCAGGAAATCAGCCGGCTTCCGTATGCTTTATTTAAGCCGGAGATGGAATGGGAATTGAAAGGGGAAGTTAATAATGTTTGTTTTCCCACCGGTTGTATTGAAATGGACGGCCGTTTATATATCTATTATGGAGCGGCTGATGAACGGGTTGCCTGTGCATCGATTGAATTAGAAGCGCTTTTAACAGAATTATTAAAATACAGAATATAATATGGTTAATATACGACCAAGGGTGATCCGTACCAAACTACTGGCAGCTCCGCCTGTTATGCATGTTTCACAAAGTGGTTTCCGGGATAATGAAGCATATGATATAGAAAACAAGGCCGGTTTATTGTTTATAACCACCTGCCCTCCGAGAGAATGTGGTATTGCCACTTATACACAGGATCTGATCGGGGCTATCCGGAATAAATTTGAAAAGTCTTTTTCAATACATACCTGTCCGGTTACTACTTCCGGCGAGCCTGTTTGTTTGGACAAGGAAGTGGCCTACAGGTTATTTACGGATCAACCGGCTTCTTTTACGCAACTGGCTATTTCTATAAACAAGGATCATACGATCAATCTTATTGTATTACAGCATGAGTTTGGCCTGTTTAAGGATTGCCGCGATGAGTTTGTCAATTTCCTTGGAATGCTTAAAAAGCCGCTTTTGATTGTTTTTCATACCGTATTGCCTGATCCAGGTGATTCACTTCGGGCACAGGTAAGGCTTTTGGCAGATGTCAGCAACCGGGTAATGGTAATGACGAATAAATCATCGGATATTCTGATTAAGGATTACGGCCTGGAAAAATATAAAATTACCATGATACCGCATGGCACTCACCTGGTATTGCATACGGACTGTGAGACATTGAAGCGGAAGTATAAACTAACGGGCAGGAAAGTGTTAACCACATTTGGATTGCTCAGTTCAGGAAAAGGTATAGAAACCACCCTGAATGCCCTCCCTGAAATTGTGGCGTCGGACCCGGAGGTAATCTTTCTCGTGATTGGCAAGACTCATCCGGCAGTTATACGGTCGGAAGGAGAAGTATACCGGCAACTGCTTGAGAAGAAAGTGACGGAATTGGGGATGACTAAATATGTCCGGTTTATTAATTATTTTCTTCCGTTGGGAGAACTGCTGGAGTATTTACAACTGACCGATGTATACCTGTTTACCTCTCAGGATCGCAGTCAGGCAGTGAGTGGTACCTTCTCATATGCAATCAGCTGCGGGTGTCCGGTGGTTTCCACCCCGATTCCACATGCCGTTGAAGTATTAAAAAATGATGGCGGGATAATTATCGATTTCGGAAATTCGGCCCAGCTTGGGGCAGCCGTTACTTCTTTATTGCAGAATAAACAGTTAAGAGCGAATATTGTTTTAAACGGACTTCACCGGATGGCTCCTACAGCGTGGGAAAATGCGGCGATTGCCCATGCTTTCCTGTTCCAGGAAATGCTGCATGGAAAAATTGACCTGCAGTATAAGATCCCGCCACTCAATACCGCCCATATCCGGGAGATGACCACCAGCACAGGAATTTACCAGTTTTCCGTTTTGCATAATCCGGATCCGGCAGATGGCTATACACTGGACGATAATGCGAGGGCGCTGGTAGCGACCTGCCAGCATTTTGAGAAGACCGGTGATCCGGAAGACCTGGAGTATATCAGTATCTACTTGCAGTTTATTCGTTTATGTCAGCAGCCGGATGGCTCGTTTCTCAATTATATGAACCAGGAAGGCCAGTTTACCAAACAGAATGATGAAGTAAATCTGGATGATGCGAATGGAAGGGCCGTCTGGGCCCTGGGGTATGTAGTGTCCCGTTGTACCATATTGCCGGAAAAATTTTCAACGCTGGCATTTACAATCCTTCAGCAACGGCTTGCTACCTGTGAGCCTATACATTCCACCAGGGCTATGGCCTTTATTATTAAAGGCCTTTACTATAAAACAACCAGTTACACTGATCAGGATGACGTGGAGCTGATCCGTTTATTTGCCGACCGGCTGGTGCAGATGTACCTTCATGAAACTGACCGGGACTGGCATTGGTTTGAAGGATACCTGACCTATGCCAACAGTCTGTTACCGGAAGCCCTGCTTTGTGCATGGCTGGCCACTGGAAATATGATTTATAAAGAGATTGCTAAAAAATCTTTTGATTTTCTTTTGGCAAAAATATTCCACGGAAACAGGATCACTGTGATTTCCAATCATAAATGGTTGCATGACCGGTTGGTTTCGGAAGTAGAGACAACCGGTGGTGAACAACCAATCGATGTGGCATATACGATAATGGCCCTAAAAAGATTTTATACGGTTTTCAGGGACCCGGGATATTATGATAAAATGCAGGCCTCCTTTAACTGGTTTTTGGGGGAGAATCATTTGCACCAGATTATTTATAATCCTTGTACCGGTGGTTGTTACGATGGACTGGAAAGCGATTATGTAAACCTCAACCAGGGAGCGGAATCAACGGTAAGTTACCTGATGGCCCGGCTGACGATTGATGAGGATGCGCTAAAACGCCGACTGCCGGAGGAGGAAGAAATACTGTTGAATGAAATCTATGAAACCCAATCTGTGTAACTGGTAATTATGTAAAAGGTTGGCAAAGAGTTGTAACAAGCCAACAGTATAATTTACAGAACTTACACTGAGTAAAATAATTTAAATCCCGAAAATGAAAAATACTGATGGTACCTCATTGGCCGAAGCTGGAAGCTGGGAGGATATGAAGAACAAACTCAAAGCTAAATTTTCGTGGCTGACCGATGCGGATCTTCAGTATACTGAAGGCAAAAAAGAAGAAATGATGAACCGGCTTCAGATTAAAATCGGGAAGACAAAAGATGAATTAAATAAGATTTTTGCCGGATTATAGCAATATCCGCATTCTATACTCTGAATTTATCAGGGACGGTCACAGTTATTTTAAACGGTAGTTATAAGCAAAAAGAGGATTCCGGTAAAACTCATCATGAAAATGGTGAGTTTTTTTTGCAGCCGGGTTATATCAATACTTCTTTTTGCAGTAAGTCCACTACCTGAGTGATCGTGTCCCGCAACTCCCTGATCCTATTTTCTAATTGGTCTGTAGTCTTTTCGGTTTGATTAAATAATTCAATTTCCCTTATTAAATCGTGTAAAGACAAAATGCCCATATTGTCAATAGAGGGTTTCATCCGGTGGGCAACTGAACGGACCGTGTGGTAATCCTGCTTTTCAAAGGCCATTTCAATTTCATGGACATCGGCCGGAGCCTGCCGGCTGAACAAGGTGACCATTTTCAGGACAAATGGTTGATTGTTCTGGGCAATTTGCTCCAGTTTTTTCAGGTCGTATAAAGGGATGGCGGGTTTGTTTTCCATGGCAGAAGGTTGAAGAGTGGTAAAAGATTCCGGTTCTTCCCCAAGCCACCTGGCGATAGCATTGATGAGTTCTTCTTCTTCAAATGGTTTGGAGATATAGTCATTCATTCCTGCTTTCAGGCATTTTTCGGCTTCCCCTTTAATGGCATTGGCCGTCAGGGCAATAATCGGAACAAATTGATTGACCTCCTGACGGATGATCCGGGTGGCATCCAGTCCGTTCAGTACCGGCATCTGAACATCCATCAGTACCAGGTCGTAATACCCGGTTTTGAGCGCCCTTACTGCTTCTGCCCCGTCGTGCACCTCTGCGATATTTACCCCATAGTTTTCAAGCAGGGTGGTGGCGACCAGCCTGTTCATTTCATTGTCTTCCACCAGCAGGATTTTCTTTTCTTTCAGGATAGAACTGTCAATCACTTTTCCTTTTGTCTGCGGTATATCTTTTTCCGTACCGACAGAAAACGGGATGGTGAGGGTGATTGTGGTGCCTTCCCCTTTCTTACTGGATACTTCGATATGTCCGTTCATCAGTTCAGTGAGTTGTTTACTGATGGACATCCCCAGCCCTGTTCCTCCATATTTTCTGGCGGTGGATTGTTCTTCCTGGGTGAATTTCCGGAAGATCGAGGAAAGAAATTCTCCATCCATTCCGATTCCGGTGTCTTTTACCGACAGGATGATCAGTTGGCGGTCATTGATAACGGGTTGCAGCAGGCAGGAAATAGTGACATTGCCTTCTTCTGTGAATTTAATCGCATTACTCAGCAGGTTCAGGAGGATCTGCGTAAGCCGGTAGGGGTCACCGAGGAAAATCGTTGATTTTTCCGGGCTGTTTTCCTTCATTAATTTCAACCCCTTTTCTTCCGCTTTGTGTTCCATCACTTGTATACAATGGTCAATCACTTCATCCGGACGGAAGCCGATCTGTTCCAGGTTCAGTTTACCCGCTTCTATTTTGGAAATATCTAATATATCGTTGATCAGCACCAGCAGGTGTTCTGCAGCTTTATTGATTGTTTCCAGGTAAAATTGTTGCTGATCGTTCAGTATTGTCCGGTGCAACTGCCGTCCCATACCAATGATCGCATTCATTGGCGTTCGGATCTCGTGGCTCATATTGGCCAGGAAAATTTCTTTAGCAGCGGCAGACTGTTCTGCGGATTCACGGGCATCGAGTAATTCCAGTTCCAGTTTTTTCTGCGCTGTTATATCCAGGTGTATACCAATAGAGCCCACCAGGTTATCCTGGTCATCAAATCGGGGAGCACCACTGATCAGCCACCATTTCTGTTCTCCTTTTTTATTGGTGACACCGATTTCGTAGGCATCAGAAATGCCTTCTTTACGTAACTCATTCTTCGTTTCTGCAATTTCAGTATTATCGCCACGCACAAAAAGTTCAGCTGCTTTTTTTCCGATCAATTCCTCCAGGCTATAGCCCGACATTTCACAAAAACTATTATTGGCAAACTGGATCACCTCCTCCATATTTACTTCGAGCAGCCCCAGGTTCATGTTGGCAATAATGCTCCGGTATTTTTCTTCATTAACCAATAAGGATTGCTCGGCCTGTTTACGGTTGGTGATGTCCGTATGGGTACCGGCGATGCGTAAAGGCAGGCGTTGTTCATCCCGTTCAATGACCACCCCCCGGTCAAGTACCCAGCGGATAGTCCCTTCCTTATTAATCAGCCGGTATTCCAGGGAGTGGTTATCACGTTCCCCACTCAGGTAGGCATTGTTATTTTCTTCTAATAAGGGAATATCTTCCGGGTGAACGAGATTCCACCAGACGGAGGCATTGTCCTCATGCTCCCCGATATTAAAATTATGGAGTAAGGAAGAGGTATTGGAAAAATAGGTTTTGCCCGTTTTGAAATTATGTTCCCAGGCATTATCACCCACCTGTTCCAGGGCTTTACGGAAACGACTTTCAAATTCACGTATCTGTTTGTCTGATTCTTTCTCTTTGGTAATATCTTCCTCCAGCGCAAAAAATCCGGTCATCACCCCTTTTTCATCATAGATAGGCTGCCCTTTGATTCGTACCCAGTATTTTGACCCGTCTTTCCGGTAATTGATCAGTTCTGCGTCAAAAGGCAGTTTTTTGATGATCTGTTTTTTAAGGTAATGTATGGTTACTTTATTGGTTTCCGGACCATGGAGGATTTCTGCCGGACTTTTCCCGACCACTTCTTCCATTTCATAGCCGGTCATTTTTATGAAACTCTTATTGACCCAGGTTATCCGGCTGGTTTCATCCGTGGTGACCACGGCGTTTATATTATCCTCGGCAATCTGCGATAACAGGCGTAACCTGTTTTCCTGTTCTTTCTCTTGAGAAATATCTTCGATAATCGTGAAATACTCAGTAAAATCTTCTTTTTCATCGTAAACAGGGTATCCTTTTGCCTTTAACCAGGAGGGCTGACGGGTTTTATTGTACCCTATCATTTCAACAGAGAATCCCTGTCCTGCATAAAACTGATCCAGCATTTGTTTTATGACCGATTTTTCCGAAGCTTCCCCTCGCAATAATTGTATGGGCGTATTTCCCAGAATTTCTTCTGTTTCATAACCGGACAACTGCTGAAACCGTTCATTATACCAGAAAATCTTTCCGTCTGCTTTGGTAAAAACAATCCCGTCCTTGCTGTTCATCGCCACCAGGGAAAGCCGGCGCAGTTCATTCTCTGTCTCCTTTAACCGGGTAATATCCGTATGTGTACCGACGAGGCGTAAAGGTTTTCCTGTTTCGTCCCAGGCTACCACACGGCCCCGGTCCATGATCCAGTTATATTTGCCGTTTTTATGTAGGATCCGGTATTCTTTTTTATGCGATCGGATGCTGCCATCCAGGTAGTCTTTTTCGAGATTTTCAAAGATAAAAGCATCTTCGGGGTGCATCTGTTCCAACCAGTCAGGCAGCGCTTCATCGTGGTTATATCCGAGCAGCACTTTATTTTGATCTGAATAATACTTTTTCCGGGTTGAAAAATTAAACTCCCAGATGCCGTCACCGGCTCCTTCCAGGGCAAACTGGAGCAATTCTTCATTGGCTTTGCTTTTTTCTTCCGCTTCTTTACGGGCAGAAATATCCCGTATAAAGCCACAGAAGAAGACCGTGTCATTTTCACGGATAGGGATAATGGCGAGTTCGACCGGGAAAAGTTGCCCCTGTCTGTTGATGGCCGTAATTTCGAGCGGTTTGTTCAATACAGGACCTTCACCTGTTTTCCTGAAATGCAGCATGCCGTTTCGGTGGGCATCCCTGTATTTTTCAGGAATAATCAGGTCGGCCATATCTTTTCCCCGCACTTCATCTGCCTTCCATCCGAAAATGTTTTCTGCCTGCTGGTTCCAGAAACGGATATTCCCGTTGATGTCAATGTGAATAATGGCATCCAGGGCAGCGTTCATGATCAGGCGGTGCCTTTTTTCACTTTCGGCAATTTCATCCCTGATTTTTTTATTCGTTGTAATATTCCTGTATTTCCAGAGATGACCTTTGTATTCATTATTAATAAAAACCGGAATATAATCCCGTTCAAAGAAGCGGCCGTCTATAAAACTGATTTCTTCATTGATAACCAGTTTTTTTTCCCGGATTATTGTTTGTATCCGTTCAACAAATTGTTCCGGGTCAGTGGCCAGTTGTTTACTTTTTTCTGCCGCACTGGAGCAATCGGTACCGATAAGTGCCTCCAGGTCTTTTCCGGGCATGAAAATACTGCAGAACTCCGCATTTGTTAAAACGACCTTCCGGTTTTCCGTTTCCACCAGGATGCCCGCCTGTATATTCTGAATCAGTGAAGAGAGACGGTTTGCTGTTGCGGTAAGCTCGTTCTCCGCATCTGATCTCTTGGCTATCTGGATTTTAAGGTAATAAAGGATATCAATGAGGTCGTCATCTTCCCGGGACAGATAATTTTCGTCCAGTTTTTTCACTGATTCCTTCAGGCTCTTGATGGATATCTCCCGTATCTGGGATTCCTGCTGAAGTTTATCATTCAGTTGTTTGTATTCCTGTTCACTGATACTAAACGCATGGTTGGACAGTTCATTATCTCTTTCATAGGAATCATATGATTCACTTATTGCCTGCAGAAAGCGTTCCATAGCCGGATTATCCCGCATCTCCGCCGGTACATACTTATTCAGCTGACGTGACAATAATTTATTAAGATTCATGAAAGGTGGTTATAGTCATAGTCTGGTTATGCAATGCGCAGCTGCCCCCTTTTTTCAAAGGAGATATTTCACCATAAGAATAAAAACCGGAGAGTAATGTCTGATGGCCAAACACCTCATTGACGGCTTCCACTTCTTCTTCCGTCCTTGATTTTAAAATAAGCTTACGTCCGACACAGCTGATGAGTATGGCCAGATCCGGGTAAGCGGCTGTTTTGTCGTAAGTAAGTGCTGCAGCACCCGAAGCCGCATTGGTCAGTTTGTCAAAATTGGCCTTCATAAACCGGACTTTAGAACCTACAGGAATATCTCCGGCAAAAATCATACTTCCTTTTTTGTCATCAATCGACAGAATCGTGCGCACCACCGGTTCATCGGATCCCGGTAGTTTTACTGCTAAGGGGAACAGGAGTGCTGAGCCGGGTAAGCCCTCGGCTTCGGGACCAAGATATTGTTTGTAAAGTTCAAGTGCACTGTAGTTTTCTATTTCAAACAGTTCATTGGACGAGGATCGGGTAACCATTTTCTCCAGCCCAAATGTTTCCCAGCCCCCCTGTGAACCATGCAGGACCTGCAGATTATTTCCATAAAAACCAAGGCCGGCTATCAGTCCTTCTTCGGGGTTGTTATTTAATCCTACCAGGGTTGAACTGAAATTGCTCCCATCGCCGGCGAGTCCCCCGGTGATCAATACCTGATCACCAACCATTTCATTCATTCCCCGGACGAGTTCACTTCCGTTGACGTGGTTGCCATCTGATAATACAAAAATGTACGTAAGACCCGCCGTATCAAACTTCCGGATCAGCGCTTTTCCAGCTTCATAGCTATTCTCAAAAGCATTAATACTGATCTGTTGGGGAACTACCCTGGTTTTTTCAAATTCTATTGCGGTGATAGATAAGGTTCCATCCATGACTTCCGTATGGAATATCTCTCCGGAAGTTGAACAGAGGGCAATATTCGCAGCCGGAAATTTTTCCTTAAGCATTTGATATACCGGCTTTCCGGAAAGGAGTGATTTGGCTCCAAAACAGAGTACAAGACCTGCGTTGTCTTCGTTGATTTCCCGGCTGGCAGGATGCCGGAATAAGCGACTGGAATGATAGGAGTAAATGGCGGACTTCATATGAAAAGATTAGTTCGTTTTTGCGGTACCTGAATCGGTTTGGTTTGGGTGGTGAGTACCTGCAAGCTGAATGATAAATTTATAAATGGTTTATATGTTGGGTACGAAATCAGGCATAGTCTTTCCAGTTAAAGAATACAATACTGCGGGCAAGACCGGCAGTAGCAGGTAAGGCAGCTGTTTTAATTACAAATTCAACCGGATGAACATTGGCTGGGCGGGTTTTCCCTGTAATTGCCATGTGTGGTTTTTGGTTGGGTATATTACCAGGCTTCAAGGCAGATACAAAAGAGATAAGCTGATGTATAATTGGTAGTTTCTGTGGACAATCGTCGTGCCAATCTGTTTGCATAGTAGTCGCCGTTTGGAATTTCATAAGTTGGATTTATTGTAAATTACTTCTGACGGAGCGGTTAAACAAATGTAAATGAGGAGACTATATTAAATTAAGGGTATACCCTTAATGATAATAAAGGGTTTACTTAAGCCAGTGTGGCCGGGTTTTGTTTCGGAATCTTGCAGATAGACTTTTGGTGAGGAGAAACCTGTTCATTTTTGCAGATCCGTCAAAAAATAAAACGGTTAAATTTCTACTTTCGTTTCAGTAAACTGGTTTACATGAATAAGAATTTTATACGACTCGCTACGGAGTCGGATGCGGCGGAATTATTGAATATTTATGCACCCTACGTATCCGGAACATCTATTACTTTTGAGACAACGGTACCGGATACCCGAAGTTTTGGAAAAAGGATTAGTCAATATCTTGACTTTTGTCCCTGGTTGGTAAGTGAATCGGATGGAACAATTACCGGTTATGCCTATGCATCACGTTACCGGGAGCGGGTCGCTTATCAATGGTCCGTTGAGTGTTCTGTTTATATTCATGCGGCTTATATGCGGCATGGAATTGCCTCGGCTTTATATAGCGCCTTGTTTGAAATTCTTCAGCAGCAGGGATTCCGGAATGTATATGCAGTGATCAATTTGCCCAATGACCGTAGTGTGGCTTTGCATGAACGATTGGGATTCCGGCATTTTGCCACCTATGAACAAGTAGGGTATAAATTGGGGGAATGGAAAAATGTGGGCTGGTGGCAGCTGGTGCTGAACAGCTTTGACGAAGAGCCGGCTGCGCCTGTGCCATTTCATGAACTGAATAAGGATTTTTTGGAGGAATTGTTTGAAAGAAGTAGCAGGAGGTTAGCATGAGTAATGAATAATGAGTAATGAATAATGAGTAATGAATAATGAGTAATGAATAATGAGTAATGAATAATGAGTAATGAGTAATGTTCGACGTTAATAAAAAGGATCAGACACTCCGATTTTCGAAGTGACTGATCCTTTAAGTCTGTTCAGTCAGCTACTCATTACTGATTACTCATTACTCATTCTTCTCTCTGGATGTTTGCTCCTTTAAGTCTGTTCAGTCAGCTACTCATT
>Ga0209717_1004098_pt1 | contig 12242 bp, 15 predicted proteins | sample AD_UKC048_MetaG_FD_184418 | JGI IMG/M metagenome (GOLD analysis project Ga0209717, IMG submission 184418) | Active sludge microbial communities of municipal wastewater-treating anaerobic digesters from USA - AD_UKC048_MetaG (SPAdes) (version 2) | ecosystem: Engineered > Bioreactor > Anaerobic >... | reverse complement strand
CTGATGAAGTACCTGTGTACCGTGAGGACTGGGTTAAACATAACCGGATGAAAGTTGAGCGAGAGATGACACTTGACAAAGTAAAATAAATGTTGTATATTTGCACCCATGAAAGTCGAAAAACTGAAACTATCAAAGATAAAACTGAACCCATCGAATCCTCGTTTGATTAAAGACGACAAATTCGCCAAGTTGGTGCAGTCGTTAAAAGACTTTCCGGAGATGGCAGACATCCGCCCGATCGTGGTCAATAAAGATATGGTTATCTTGGGCGGCAATATGCGATTCAAGGCAATGAAAGAAGCCGGATGGAAGGAGTGCCCGGTTATTGTTGCAGACAACCTCACAGAGGAGCAGGAGCGAGAGTTTATCGTGAAGGATAATGTCGGCTTTGGCGATTGGGACTTAGCTATCATTAATTCAGATTTTGACAGAGATGAATTAATAAACTGGGGTTTTGATTTTGGTGAATCAATTCTCGGAAAAGTTTATAACAGGGATGGGGAATTTGAACCTCAAATGTGTAAATATCCGATTACTTTTTTTGCAACGCAGGACGAATATGATAGATGGGTGCAATTAAAAGATGAAATCGGAATCGAAGACGATACGAAGGCATTATTTGACTTACTTAAAACTAAAATATTATGATTGATTTATTTCATGGTGAATTTCTGTTACATCCAGCACCTTTGGAAATAAGCGGTAACACCTGCTCACATTCATGCGCTTATTGTTTTTCAAATATTCGATGTGGGGAAAGATATGCGAACGTAACATCGTTTATTAATTCAGTAAAAAAAGCACCAAAAGAAAATACATTATCTGCAACGCTTGTGAATCGTGGTTATTCGATTTGCCTTTCAAATAGGACAGATCCATTTGCGAAATCAAATCAGGCAGTTACTGATACATGGATGAAGTATTTAATTAATATGCCAAATGGTATATTTTTTCAAACAAAAGGCGGTGAAAAATTCATAGACACTGTTGATTACCTTACTGCTAACGGGAAGACAAACATTGTATCTTATTTCACAGTCACTTCGAGAAATAATGACATATTGAAAAAGATTGAGCCTGGGGCACCGACATATGATGATCGGTTAATGCAAATTAAGCACGCAAAAAAAGCAGGACATACGATTATTGTTGCATTCAACCCACTTTGTATTGAATGGATGAATGAGAATGATTTCAATTTAACCGTATCCGAAATGATTGATGCAGGGGTTAATCATTTTATATTCCAACGACTACATATGAACAGTAGTGATATTAAAAGATTCAGCGCGGACAGACTTTCGAGATTTGGGAATGAATTACAAAAGGCAACTGTACGGAAAAATAATGAAGGACAGGCGTATATGCAGGAACGCCTTTTATCAATTTACGATAAAACAAACGCGCTTGCATTTGGAATGCCGTATAAAACAGACTTTTTCAAAGAGGTTAGACAGACGCTTGGAAAGTGTTTTCCATCGAATTACGACTTTATTAATTACTGTTTTGAAAATGGGAAAGGCGTTTATACATTTGATGATTACGTAAAGGCTCTTAACGTTGTTGATAACGAAGTCTTTAATACAGAATTTAAAGGGTTAAGCGCATATATTTTAAGAGTCGCCCGCAATGTTTGGAAAGGTAACAAAGAGGCGCAGTCGGTAAAAACACTTATGGATGTTTTAAAAATTTATTGGAGCGACAAAAGGATTTCTGGTTCGCCTCAAAACAACCTATTATACCAAAGAATAACAGATAAACAAGATATATCTGTTTATTTTGATGGAGATATAAAAAGAGAATACCGCACGACGGTAGAAGTTCAATGTTTAACTTAAATCAGAAGCCATGAAAGCAAATGATGTTGTAATGTGCGCCAGCGGATGGTACTGGGAATAAAACTTTGCCGGTGAAATGCCGGCTTTTACTATGGGAAGACCAAAAGCAAATATAGACTGGAAAAGAGTAGATCACTTATTAAAGTGTCAATGCGATGGCGTTGGTATTGCTGGCATTTTAGGCGTGCATCCGAATGTTTTATACGAGGCCTGTAAAGAGGTCAATAAATTGAGTTTTAGTGAGTATTCAGCGCAAAAGAAGTCCGAAGGCAAAGAGCTACTCAGGGCGAAACAGTTTGAAATGGCAATGAATGGCGATAAGTCGATGTGCATTTGGCTCGGCAAACAGTACCTTGACCAGAAGGACAGGAAGGACATGACCTCTAATGACCATACGCTCGGCATGTCGATAACAGTCGAAAGCCCCGACGAAAAGAAACAGCTCGAAGACTTCATCAACCGCAAGGAATGAAATTTACATCCGTATTTTGGAAGACCTTTCCGGCGTGGCGCGATGGTGTACGTTACATCATCAGCAAGGGCTCAACGCGTTCGGGTAAGACTTACTCCAACTTACAGCTATTGCACCTCACGGCATCGACAGACAAGCGGGCAACGGTGAATTCTGTCGTGGCAATGACTATCCCTCACCTGCGTAAGGGTGCAATAAGGGACTTTGTCAATATATTGAGGGAGGCGAATGCCTTTAGTGCCGACCGCTGGAACAGCTCAACGTTCACGTACACTTACCCCAATGGTGCTATAATAGAGTTCTTCTCGGCAGATAACGACGATAAGGTGCACGGGTCGCAGAGGGACAGATTATTTGTCAATGAGTGTCAGTTTATCCCGTATGGAATCGTTAGACAGTTATTAATCCGTACCAGTCAGCAGGTCATATTCGATTACAACCCGATTAAAAAATTCTGGGTAGATACGGACATAATGGAGAACGCGGAGCAGGCAGGCCGCTGGGTATTGGTGCATTCGACATACAAGGATAATCAGTTCCTTTCGCATGAGCAGGTGTCAGAGATTGAATCGAACAAGTACGATGCTGCATGGTGGCAGGTGTACGGCGAGGGGATCACTGGGTCTGTTAAGTCAGGGTTTGAGTTTTATTCTCATTTCAGCGGCTCAAATATTCGTAAGTGTGAGTATGATCCTGCATTGTCCGTTCACGTATCATTTGACTTCAACGTATCACCTTACATCACAGCTACGTTGTCGCAAATCAGGCAGGTAGGCGTTGAGTACCATGTCGAAACATTCAAAGAGTTCACGCTGTCGAATCCATACAATCAGTCGGAGCATCTGGCTGGTGCCATCGTTCGCTATCTTGATGAAAAGGACTTCAAAGGCCAGGTCTTTATCTACGGCGACGCCTCTGGCAGCAATATGAATACTGTCGTTAGCCGGAACAATTACGATGTCATTGCACAAGTCATGGCAAAGTATCTATCATCGGCTTCGTGGCGGGTGCCGCGTTCAAACCCACGACTAAAAGCACGCAGGGAGTTCATCAATAAAGTGCTGGCTGGGGGCTGGCATATAAAGTTATTTATTGACCCGGCATGCAAGAAAACGATTGAGGACTTCCAGAATGTACTCGAAGCTCCCGATGGGGGTAAGCTGAAACAGCGGGTAAAGGATACAGATACTGGAATGACATATGAAATATATGGACATACATCAGATACTTTAGACTATCTAATGTGTGAGGCCTTTCGAGACCACTTCGGAAAATAAATTTGGAATTTCAATTCTAAGTTTGTATATTTGCGAAAATTATAAAACAGATGATAACAGCCGCCGATTTAGCACGTCTTACCAACACCACACACGGGGACTACAAGAGAACGGTTGAATTATACGAGAAATACAAATCATGGGTAACAGGCGATGGTCTGGATGCCCAACTGCAACAAATCGTACAACGGGAGGATGAAGCTGCCTTCGCACAACGTAAGCGGCTAACGGCTCACATAATCCCATCGGCAGTAAGCAGGGCAAAGAGCGTATTTCAAAAAGGGCTGCGATCCAACGCGATCAACCTTTATTATTCGCATGATGCCACCGGTAAGGTCGATGACTTGAAAAAAGTCCTGTCGGAGTTCTATTCAATGTCGGATGAGCGTGCCTATCTTGATGAGTTCATTGCTGATATGACATTCATTGACCCTAATGGCTGGTTAATCGTTGACACATTCGGCACCGATGGCAGGGACTACGCTAAGACATTCCCGACGATTGTCTATTCACCTGACGCGTTGAATTATCAGTTTACAAATGGCATCCTTGACTGGCTGCTGATTCGTAAGCCGATGACGTACACCGGCACGGATGGCAATTTAAAACAATCCTATCGTTACACATTATACGGCACAGATGGCGCTATTGTGGCTGTCCCGATTGCTGATGATAGCATACTTCGCTTGATGAAGGAACAGCACACTATCTATGAGTTCAATGGTCAGCAATACTTTCAGATCAACGACAGAGAAGTGTTCTATGTAATGGAAACATTCTATAAATTGACCGCACCTGTTGCCTGTCGTTGGGGTTATCTGCATGATGCTTTGACAGACCACCGTACTTTCGTATCCGTACTTGAGGGTGCCAGGCCTTACTTCGATAAGGTGTTAAAGGCAGTCAGTGAGTTCGACTTAGGGACTACATTACATGCGTTCCCTCAAAAGATTCAATACGCCCCACGATGCACGGCAAAAGGCTGCGTTAATGGAGTTCTGACCACAACGGGCGGGAAATGTCCTACCTGTGGCGGCACTGGTTATATGTCGGCTCACACATCTGGTCAGGACATTATTACGTTAGGGTTGCCACGCGATCCGGCAGAGGCATTCAATTTAGGTAACTTTGTATCATACGTTCAGTTACCCATCGATGTTCTTAACTTCCAGAATGAACACGTTAATAGGTTGTCGATTGAGATTCAAAAGTCGATTTTCAACAGCGATATTTTCACGCGTGCCGAAGTAACGACAACTGCAACAGAAAAGACCATTGAGCTGCAATCGGTTTATGACACACTTTACTCATTTGCAAAGCAATACGCTTCATTGTGGAAATACATCGTATGGCAGACCGCCGAATACATGGGCGTTAGTGAGGGATTGAATGTAATTGCTCATGTGAAGCAGGACTTCAAACTAAAGACCTATGACGAGGTGTTATCCGACTTGCAGGCGGCAAAGACTGCCGGCGCTGGTATGGCTATCATTGATGGGTTAGAGGCCGATGCTGCGAGCGTACTTTATAAGGACACGCCGGAATTGATGAAAAAATACAGCGTTATGGCTTACTTTGACCCGTATCGCGGAAAGACAGAGCAGGAACGAATGAACATCAACAGTTCACTCCCGATTGATAATTATAGCCGGGTGCTTTATACGTTCTACGGTCAGATATTCACTGACATCGAGATTGAGATAGGTGCCGATGTGTTCTACAACAGCGCAACGAGAAAACAGCGTGATATAATTCGGGAGTATGTCGAACGATATACAGCCATGATGACAGTACCTGATATTGATTTTACAACAGACACTACTGAATAATGACAGGAAACGACAAAGATAAATTGCTGCGTAAATTCATGAATGATGCCTTGACCGACTTGGACAAGGCACTTGCTGAATTTGAGAAAGGTCTGGTGAAACAGATACGTGAGCAACTTGTCTTTGACGTGCAGGGCGGTAAGATTGAATATAACAGCCGTAACTTCAACCTATCGAATGAAATATCAAATCGTATTGACGAGTATTTGAAGCCGCTGAATGGCATGTTCAAAGAGGTTGCTAAGAAGATGCTGGAGAGTGCTGATTTGACCGGGCAATACTATTCTGCCATATCAGAGCAGCCGATTACGCAGACAGACATTTATTCTAAGCTGGGAGCCATTGGTAGCTCCGTTGGTATTGACATGAATAATAATGTCATCAAAGGGTCGTATTTGGACAATTTGACAAAGGCCGCGAAGCAGGACATTAAGAATAAGGTCGTTAATTACGTCAATCAGTCCATAAGTGGACAGGCGACATTGAGGGACTTCCAAAAAGGATTCAAAGATTTGTTGCTGGGGGGCAAAGGTATTGACACATCGTTAGTTCGTTATTCAAAGCAGTACGTTCATGATGCGATGTTCAACGTAAATGCAAAGATTGCAGAGGCATACGCTAACCGTTTAGGGTTGAAATACTTTGTCTATGAGGGTGATGTAATTGAAACCACCAGGCCATTCTGCGAAGAGAGGGCTGGTAACACTTATCATGTGGACGACGTGAAGACATGGCCAAAGGCATTACCCTATTTTCAGGAGAATTACGATTTTTTCATTCACAGGGGCGGGCATAATTGCCGTCATAACATAAAGTACATCAGTGAGCGACAGGCGAAACGCAACGGATACGACATAACCAAACACAAGACGAAATGATTAGTATCATCATGGCATCCTATCTGGGTGCATACAAAGGGGCTGCATCGGACAGGGAGAATAAACTCCGGCGCGCTATTAACAGCGTATTGTTGCAGAAGATACCGGAATGGGAGCTGATTGTCATTGCCGATGGCTGCGACAGGACGTGTGAGATAGTGGCAGAATATCCCGATGAAAGGGTGCAATGCTATAAAATACCGAAACAAAAGATATGGTCTGGCATCGTACGAAATACAGGCGTTAATATTGCGAAAGGTGATTACATCGTTTATCTTGACAACGATGACGTGCTGGGGCCTTCGCACCTGCAAATGATTGCCGATGGCATTGCAGCGCATCCCGATTTCGATTGGTATTTGTTCAATGACATGATACCGCACGAAACAAAGTTTATTGAGCGGGCATGTGCATTGCAGGCGCATAAGTGCGGCACATCGAACATAGTGCATAAGCGTACACTCGCACAATGGGCACCTGATGACACTTATGACCACGACTGGCACTTTATCCAACAGTTGATGAAACGAGGTCGCTACGTGCGGATAACCGGGCAATATCTGGTGTGTCATGTACCTAATAAATGGGACTTATGATTAACTTCATTTCAGTCGATAACGGCGTAGGTTTAAGCAGGGACATGAAACTCTTTGCCGAAGTGGCTGGTATCAAATATAATTTTGTCGATTACCTGAAAGGTCAGGCACCTCCACACGCCGATACGAATATCTTTTTCGAGGTCTGCCGAAAGGATATGATAAATGGGAGGCGCAATATCATCATCCCTAATCCCGAGTGGTTCGCATCGGAGTGGCTGACATTCATTGACCGCTTCGATTTAGTGTTATGTAAGACACGCCATTGTCAGGAGATATTTAGGCGATATGTAGGCGACAGGGCTGTTTACATCGGGTGGACTTCCGATGACCGCATGGATTCTAAAGTGAACAGAACGCCGGCCTTTTTGCACGCCATTGGTCGTTCTGAAACAAAGGGAACGACATTAACTTACAAGGCCTTTACTGAAAATAGAATAGGCAACTTGACATTGATAACGTCGAAGTGGATGAAAGGCGGAACGAATGCGAACGTAACGGTTTACAATGCAAGGTTGAAGGATGAGGACTATCGTATCATACAGAACGCGTATCGTTTTCATATCTGTCCCTCGGAGTACGAGGGCTTCGGACATTACATCAATGAGGCGTTGTCTGTAGGTGCTATTGTGCTGACTATCGATGCAGCGCCAATGAATGAATTATGCAGACCTGATTATTCCGTACTGATTCCGGCACAACCTTACAGACACATGGGTATCGTAAACACATGGACGTTCAAACCTTCGGATTTGTCAGCTGCCGTTTATACGATAATGAACATGAGCGATGAAGAGGTAAATTATCGGAGTTCACGTGCGCGGATGGCCTATGAGATGGGGCGCAATGAGTTTATCAGTAACGTAAAAAAATTAGCATTATGAGAGCATGGTGGGCATGTAAGGACATTGTGAATTTTGGTGATGTGATGACGTCCTATATCATTGAGCGACTGACAGGCGAGGTGCCGGAACATTCAAATGAAGACAGTCATGTGTTGATGTGCGGGTCTGTCCTTGACCAGTCGAATGAGAACAGTATCGTTTTAGGTGCCGGATTCATGCGCCATGATAACGACTTCGCTGGTGCTGCTGATATTCCACTTGTCAGAGGGTTGCTCTCGCTTTATAAATTGCAGCGCATGGGATATGCAACAAGGGCAATGGTAGGCGATCCGGCTCTCATTATGCCGATGCTGTATAAACCGAACACGCGTAAACGCCACAGAGTTGGGTTAGTGCCGAATTACATTGACTATGATTTGTCGATTAATGAGTATAGTCGGGACTTCGATTCAATTATTGACGTAACGCAGCCGTTGGAGAAAGTCGTTGACGATATATCAGAGTGCAAATTAATCATTTCATCGTCGCTGCACGGGATAATAATTGCACACGCATACGGCATTCCTGCGGCATGGGTGCAGTTATCCGATAACGTGGCTGGTGATGGGTTTAAGTACCGCGATTACATAATGACAAATGCCCCACAGATGCCGATGTATGCAAGTTCAATAAAAAGTCCTATCTTTGCATTAGGCGATCACAGGAACAAAGATATAGTTTACCAAACCATTAAAAACACACTCGATGTATTCGCAGCACAATGAAGACAGCTATTTGATTGATTTAATCAGAAATCGTAAGTTAAAGGTAACGCCCACCTTTGCCGACTTCGGAGCGTGTGATGGTGTTCATTTGAGCAATACGAGGGCATTTGCCGAATTGGGCTGGAGTGGGGTTATGGTAGAGCCAAGTCCCGCGTACTTTGAACAACTGCAAAATAATTATGCACACCGCAAAGACATCAGGACAATCAACGCAGCCGTAAGCGACATCGATGGTGAAGCTACGTTTTATTACGATCCTGACCGGCCAGACCACAGCAGTCTAATTAAAGGCAAGGGTAATATCAAACCATTAACGGTTAAGTTGGTGGCAGCGCAGGACATTATCCCTGTGCCGTGTGGTTTACTTTCCATTGACGTTGAGGGGATGGAAGCCGTTATCTTGAATGAGTTATTTTATAAGGCGATTTATCCTGAGATAATCATTACAGAGAGCAATGATGTTTCGAGCCGTTACGACCAGATTGAATTACTAAATGGCGAATATCATTTAATAAATGTTTTGGATGTTAATACCATTTGGGTTAGGAGGGACAAATGGATGTAGTGCTGATACCGGCATTTAACCGACCAGAGATGTTATACCTGTGCCTTACGCACATCGTTAAGGCAAGACATTACAACGAACATTACTACTTGCTTTGCCTTGACTACGGACACGATCCGGCATGTGAGGATGTATTCAATCAGTTTGGCCTGCATGGTGGCGTGATTAAGATGCCACATCCACGAAACAGAGTAACGAAGCAGAGCGCCAATGTGTTGAACGCTTGGTGTGCTGGTGCCGCTCAATCGACCGGACTCGTTTACTTAATTGAGGACGATGTACTGATTAATGAAGACTATTTCCATTTTCATAGGTCAGTTAATCAATTTGGATGGTGTTCAATCGGAGCCGTGAATTTCAATGACAGACGCGAGTTGTCAATGCATACGGATGAGTATTACATCAGTCGTGGCGTTTACCAGTCAATTGGTGTTTGTTTTTGTAGGGACGTTATATTGCAGGACATACGCAATCATTACAATCAGTCGTATATCGACTTTCCGAGTCAGTACCTTGCTCGGCAGTTCCCCTATTCAAAGATAGGGACATCGTTCATCGAACAGGATGGTTTGATTCACAGGATAAGCGAGCAAGGCGACAAGGCTGTTATCTTCCCGATGCACCCGCGATGTTTCCACGCTGGTCTGTATGGTAAGAACAGGGGGCGTTATCAGTCGGGCACGTTGCAGGAACGGATTGATTTTGTTAAGTCCGTTGTTTATTCAGAGGAAGAGTTGCGAAAACACGTATCTGATGAATATTTCATATACGATAGTAAACCACAACCAAACACGCAGTATTATGGGCACTATAAAGAAGTTTGAGGAACGGATACCGCGCTTCGTTATGAGCAACCGCACCAATGTAATGATGTGGACTTACTGCCATGCCTACAAGTGTGTATTTTTGAATAAGAACATAACGACAGCTACCAACCTATTTGTTAAGGACTTCGATGTTGAGAATGAAACGGAGCCGTTGAGCTGTGGCGTGGCGTGCAAGAGGGTAAGTGAGATATTTGAAAGTACATCGACATACGAGCCGTTCGAGCTGGGAAATATCTACATCAATCAGACCGTAGATGTGATGATATTCGCATGGATTACATTCTACCGGCTGCATGTTAATAACGACTTTGATGAGGCGGTTGCCCTCCAGGAATTCGACACCTATTTTAATATGGACATGACAGGGGATGAATTCGACATTTACCTGCGAAGATACAATGACATGAAGCAGATACGCTGTGATGTGCTGCCCACTATAAATAAAACCTGATGTTTTTTTTTATTAAGCGTTGGTGTTGTAAATTTGCACATATGAAAAAGGCATTAATATTTATCGGGTTGCTCCTTATCGTTTGTGCCGCTTTGGCGCAGACAGTAAACATCAGGGGCTCAAAAATGATTTTGCAGTATGGAGCGAATAATTACTCCGTAGAATTGAAAGGCGATAGCGTTTTAATTGACGCGTCTGATTTTATGTGGTTTGCTAAAAAGTTCGGTAGCGACACGCTTTTATTTGGTGACGGCACATATATGACCACAGCCGCAATTCCCGGGCTTACCGACACTGGATATGTTAAGACAACAGGCGACACAATAAATGGAACATACCTATTAAATACTGGCACATTTAATATGGGCGCTGGAACATCACTAAATATGGGCGGTGGGACGCCAAGTGCATTAATTAGCCTTAATAATACTACTACATACAGCACGAAGGGAGTTAAAATAACCGATGAGCAATTTATAATGCGCTCAGCGTGGGCATCGACAAGCGCAATCGGATCGTATATAGCGCCAGATACAATTATATTATCAGGTGGGTATGGCGGCTTGGATGGCGACACATTAACTCACGAGTTGATGTCCGCTGGATATTATACTTTTAGAATCCCGTCTGTTGGATTTACTGGTGACGTAGTAATTAATGGCCGAATAAATGGAATTGAGTACGATTCAGACAGCACTGTATCGACAGACGACGCGTCAATAGTTTTAACAAACGGCATATACGGCTGGGGCGAAGTGTACGCATTCAACGCGGGTGCGATAGACGAGTGGGCGGAGTTCATTATCAGTTCCGACGGGGCTGTCTATTTAAAGTCGAATAGTACCGATGTGGTCAATACTGATACAGATAACAAACTTTGTATATTCGACAACGGTACGGGCGTAACGATTCGCAACAGATTGGGCGGCACACGTATTATCAAATACATAATTCACCACTAATGAAAGCACTTGAATATCCTTCACATTAAAATCAACGACTATGGAACTATACATTTTGGCATTTCTCGGCATAATGTTGCACTTCGTAATGTTGTACGATTCGGCACGGCGTAAACCTGACTTTGCATGGTCTATTTTCATCAACAATAACGCTGTGATGTTCATAGTGTCATTCGTTGTATCTGGGCTTATCGTATATCAGTACAATGTGGCAACGCAGGAAGTGAGCGCTATCATTGCCCGTTTCTTAGGCGACTATGCAGCATGTATTCAGATAGGAATGTTTCTGGTCGGGTATAATGCTGGGGACATCTGGTATCGCATTAATAAGGCGTTCAGGGACATCTTTAAAACATCAAAGTAATGGCAACGTATCAGTACGAATATAACTTCGCAGATAAGGTCAAAGGAGACACGCTGGAGCCGATTACGTTCACCGTTACGGTCAATTCAGCGGCACTCGATCTGACCGATTGCACCATACTGATTCAGTTCAAGAAGCAGCCCTGTCTGGCATACGATTACCAGATGGGTACATCCGCCGCAATTGGTGGGGTAACGATAACGGATGCCGTTAATGGTGAATTCCGGATTGATGAGCAGGTGTTAAACTGGAAAGCTGCGAAGTATTACTATGACATTCAGTTTACGTGGACTGATGGAACGGTAAAGACGTACATTGGCGGCACGATTGAAATAAAACAAGATGTAACAAGATAATGGAAGTCGTTAATGTAACTGTCGTAGATACGCCCGAAGTGGTTGCCGTTAATGTGGCGGTCGGCTTCGGTACGGTCGTTAATTCAGATGCGACTTATTCGGCAACGGTAAACAGCGGTGATACGTTGGTAGTCCCAGACACTACATGGACTGATAGTGATGGTACGCCAATGACTACTCCTGCTACACTTCCGATTGTTTGTACACCGCCGGTT
>Ga0209717_1004093_pt1 | contig 12249 bp, 5 predicted proteins | sample AD_UKC048_MetaG_FD_184418 | JGI IMG/M metagenome (GOLD analysis project Ga0209717, IMG submission 184418) | Active sludge microbial communities of municipal wastewater-treating anaerobic digesters from USA - AD_UKC048_MetaG (SPAdes) (version 2) | ecosystem: Engineered > Bioreactor > Anaerobic >... | reverse complement strand
TCGATCTCATCGCCCTATTGCGAAAAGAGATGGACGAACACCCCGAAATCATCGAACCCCTCGGCATAATCACGTCCAGAACTCGAATGGCCGACGCCGCTGCCGCCTAATAATGGAGAAACTCCAGTGTTCTTTCTTCTTGGAAAAGAAGAAAGAACCAAAGAAGAACCGATTGAGAGATAGGCGTGCGCGGCATTCATTGGACCGAGCGCCCCTCTATTGGTTTCTTGGAAAAGAAGAAAGAACTAAGAAAGAACCCGTTGAGGGATAGGCGTGTGCGATTTTCATCGGCCAGGAAGCCCCTCTGTTGGTTTCTCTTTCCCTCCTTTGTCTTTTCCAAAAGAGCACGGAGGGACCCTGTGTACTTCCGAGGTCATAGCCATAGGCTGGCACAACCCCTCTCACAACGCAACGGGCGAACGAGACCCCTTATCTCCGTTGGCCGGGAGTCGCTTTCTGACGGGCCTAGGCGAAGGGCATGGTCTGCTGATGCTGGCCGCAGCCTTCGCAGCCATCCCAGCAGTAGGTGCAGAGCTTCTCCTTAGGAAGCCCGATGGACTCGACGAGGTCGTGGAGGCGCTGGTACTTCAGCGAGCTGAGCGAAAGTCGCTGGCGGATCCGATCGACCATGGCAGCATACCGATCCGAGTCGGGATCGGCATACTCGCCGAGGTGTTCGTCGCCGTTGCCTTCGAGTTCGAGGATGGCGCGGCGTCCGGCCAGATCGAGAGCGGACTTGGATCGCGAGAAGTTGAGGTATTTGCAGCCGTGGATGAGGGGCGGGCAGGCGGGCCGCATGTGGACTTCGAGGGCGCCGCAATCATAGATTCGCTCGATGGTATCACGGAGCTGGGTGCCTCGGACGATGGAGTCCTCGCAGAAGAGCACGCGTTTGCCTTTGATCAGCTCGCGGATCGGGATGAGTTTCATCCGGGCGACGAGGTCGCGGACCTTCTGATCCTGAGGCATGAAGCTCCTGGGCCATGTGGGCGTATATTTCGTGAAGGGCCGGCCGTAGGGCACCTTGGCCTCGTTGGCATAGCCAATGGCGTGGCCGGTGCCGGAGTCGGGAATACCAGCCACCAAGTCGATCGGCCAATCGTCATTGCGGGCGAGAGCCGCGCCGCAGCGGTAGCGCACAGCCTCGACGTTGATGCCTTCGTACGAGGATGCCGGAAAGCCGTAGTACACCCATAGGAACGCGCAGATCTGGAGCCGGTCGCCGGCCGGCCGCTTCTGCTCGACGCCCTCCGCGGTGATCAAGACGATCTCGCCCGGCCCCAGGTAACGGTCGATCTCGTAGCCGTTGTTGGGCAGTGCCGTGGTCTCGAACGTGACGGCGAACGCGCCCTGCTTCTTGCCGATGGTAATAGGCGTACGTCCCAGTTCATCGCGGGCCGCATAGATACCTTTGTCGGTAAGGAGCAAGACGGAGCAAGATCCCTGGATGCTGGTCAACGCATTGCGGAGCCCGTCCTCGAAGGTAGCCTCCTGGTTAATCAGGGTGGCGACGAGCTCCGTCGGATTGATGCCGCCACCACTCATTTCCGAAAAGTGCGTCGTTCTCTTTCGGAAGGCCAATTCGGCCAATGCGTCGGCGTTCTTGATGGCGCCGACCGTAACCAGCGCATAGGTGCCCAAGTGGGAACTGATGGTGAGCGGCTGAGATTCGTTGTCGCTGATGACGCCGATTCCGCTGTTGCCCTTCATGGTCTTGATATCGTCTTCGAACTTGGAGCGGAACTGGGTCGTCGTGATGTCATGGATGTGACGAGTGAACCCATGGGGTCCGAGGGCGGCCAGGCCGCCGCGGCATGTGCCGAGGTGCGAGTGGTAGTCGGTGCCATAGAAGAGGTCTTGAACGCAGTCCGTCCTCGAAACCACGCCGAACAAACCACCCATGAGTGCCGCTCCTTTTCGGTTATGCCACCTGCCGGTAGACGCTCCCTCGCGAGAGGCGTTGCCGGTTGATACTACTCAACGGGGTGCACGCCGGGCAAGCATTCTGAAGTGGGCCGGTCCCTTGACTAGGTAGAGCGCGCGGGCCGGCGCCCCATGGCCTTGGCCACGTGCTGAGACAACTCGGCGCTGGTAAACGGCTTCTGAAGGAAGCCGGCGGCCCCCTGCGCCATCAATCCATCGACGCGCACGCCGAAACTATATCCGGAGGAGATGAGGACCTTGGCGGCGGGATCGATTCCCTTGATGGCGCGCAGGACTTCCTCGCCGCCCAGCTTGGGCATGACCATGTCGAGCACGACAAGGTCGATATTGGGGGCGTTGCGCTGGAAGATCTCGATACCTTCCGGGCCATCCTGGGCGAGGAGCACTTCGTAGCCCATGTGGATAAGCATATTGTGCGCCAGGCTCCGGATCACCTCTTCGTCGTCAATCACGAGGATTCGGCCCCTTCCGTAAACAATGGCGTCGGCTCTCGCTGCGTCGTCGCTCTTGAGCCCCACCGGGTTCACGGGAAGGAGGATAGTGAATGCCGAGCCTTTGCCGGGTTCGCTCACCACGGAGATCGCGCCTTGATGCTCCTTCACGGTTCCGAACACGGCCGAAAGGCCCAAGCCGGTGCCTTCCCCGGCTCCTTTGGTGGTGAAGAACGGTTCGAACACGTGGTTGCGCGTCTGGCGGTCCATTCCGATGCCGGTATCCTTGACGGCGAGCTCGATGTAGGCCCCCGGAACGACATCGAGGCCCCGCGCCCGGCATGCGCCCTCGTCGAGTGTCACGGTCGAGGTGGTGAAAAGGAGTTCACCGCCTTCGGGCATGGCGTCGCGGGCGTTGACGGCCAGGTTGAGCAGGGCGCTCTCGAGGAGGCTGGGGTCGCCGCTCGTCTCGGAGGGCAGCGCTTCGAGCCGCTGATTGATGACGATGCGTCGGTCAATGGTTCGCTGGAGGATGGAAATGACCTCGCCGATGAGCCGATGCACGTCCACTGGTTCGGAGCGTTTCTTACCCTTCCTCGAGAACGCCAACAACTTCTTGGTGAGGTCGCTGGCGCGTTCGGCCGTGTCCAGCACGGCCTGCGCGAAGCCGTGCAGTTTCTCGTCGGGCCGCAGGCGCGCCTCGAGCATGTCGGCGTATCCGATGATGCCGCCCAAGAGGTTGTTGAAATCGTGCGCGATGCCGCCCGCCAACTGTCCGATGGCCTCCATTTTCTGGCTCTGCCGCAACTGGTCCTCGAGGCGGTAGCGCTCGGTGACATCACGAAAGACCAGAACGACGCCCACCGATTCGCCGGAACGATTCAAGATGGGGGCCGCGCTACACGCGATCTGACGTTCGGCGCCATCCCGGGCGACCAGGATGCCGCCGGAGACCCGTCCCGTCATGGCGTTTCCTTCAAGAATCGCGTCGACGGGGTTCTCGATGGGTAGTTGAGAGATGGAATCCAAAATGCGGAATACCCGGCCCACGGGTTCTCCCAGGCTTTCGTCCAATCCGTATCCGGTCAGGCGCTCGGCCACCGGGTTCACGAGTGTCACCCGTCCGTTTATGTCCGTGGCCATAACGCCTTCGCCGATGGAATGGAGCGTGATGTCGAGTCGTTCTTCGCTCTCGAGCAGCGCTTCCTGGGACTTCTTGTGCCCTTTCACTTCGCGCATGAGCTCCTTGTTCAGGGCGGAAAGCTCCTTGATCTGCTCCTGAACGGCGTGCTTGAGGCGCTTGTTGAAGACGAGTAGCACGGCCACAACGGCGGCACCCGCCAGGAAGATGGGCAAGGCAATGCTGATCACACGGCGGAGGATGGCGGTTACGGCATTCTCCGTCACGTCGTAGAGGAATCCCTCGATCGAGGAATCCGCCGATCCGATTCCCATGTCGGAGAAGGTCTCCGCGAGGTGTGCCCAGCGTCCCGGATTGACGTGCCCGAGCTCGACAAGGTTAGGGAGGCTGAGCTTGGCTATGGCTTCCGCTTCGTATTCGAGGAGCCCATGGGGGGTGTCGGCGGCGTACCGGTCTCGGATGAGTGCAATCACCTCGTTGGGATGGCGAAAGGCGTATTCCCAACCGCGCAGACTGGCGGCCCGAAAGGCCTTGGTGCGTTCGGGATGAAGCCGGCACTGCCCCTCCGTCGTGAAGAGGCAGTCTCCGTAGAAGTCGAGCCCGTAGGCCTCCGGATGGATGATGGTGTAGGCAATTCCCTGCTGGTCGAGGATGTAGGGCCAGTTCGTGAGGTATGCGGCCACAACGTCGACGCGCCCTGCAACGAAGTCGTCGAGCGAGTGCAGGTAAGGAACACGCTCAATGCGACTCAGGGGAATCCCTTCGCGGTAGAAGACGGCCAGGTAGAGGCCGGATTCGAAGCCGGTTCCTATGGCGGCACGCTTGCCCACCATGTCCTGCGGGCCAAGGATGCCGGAGTCGCTCTTAACAATCAGGACCGATGGGGAGTGCTGGAATATCGGCGCCAAGATAACCAAAGGGGCGCCATCCATCCGGTAGACCAGTAGTTCGGCGCTCTCGCCCGTGCCGAACTCGGCGTTGCCACGGACGACCTCGTTGACATAGTCGATATCGGGTGTTTTTTCGCGCAGCACGACGTCGAGCCCGGCGTCGCGGAAGTAGCCCTGCTCAAGCGCGGCGTAGTATCCGGCAAACTGGAACTGGTGCGTCCACTTGAGTTGCAGGACAACTCGATCCAGACGGGTCGTGGCATCGCCGCCCGTTGCCGCTGCAACGGTTGCGATAGCCAGGAGCGCCGTGGCAATCGCGGCACGCGCCCCTCTCAGATGAGCCGCTTCCCTTCCGCGCACGAACCAAGGACCTCCCTCGTGAGCATACACCCCACCGGCCGGAATGCGCCCTCATTATATCCATTCGGCCACGGGCGTGCCACGGCGACCCGGGTCACGCGCCTAGGCACCGCCAAACTCCGTTCGCATGATAATCTCGTCCTGCATTTGGGGCGAAAGCCGCGTGAAGTAGTCGCTGTAGCCACCAATGCGGACCATGAGGTCGGCGTGCGCTTCGGGATTCGTGCGCGCGGCCTTGAGTGTCTCGGCATCTACGACGTTGATCTGCGTCTCGAACCCGCCGCGGCGGAGAAAGGTCAGGATCAGGTGACGTACGCACGCGAACCCATCGCGCGATCGGAACAGGCGCGCGCCAAACTTCATGTTGTAGGCGAGGCCGCCGATCATGGGCCCATGATCCCAGGACGTGGTCGAGAGGATGGCCGCGGTGGGGCCGCAGGCCTCACGCCCTTGCGCCGGGCCACAGCCGTCGGCGAAGGGTGTGCCGGCCTTACGGCCGTCCGGCGTCGCGCCGCATTCGCGTCCGAGGACTTCATGCATAACCCAGCAGAAGGCCCCCGGCACGAAGGGGCTGTCGTCCGGATCGATGCGGTGCCGGGCACACTCGCGTCGGAAGAACTGTAGGGTGTGCGCAAACAACGCGTCCACGTCGGCGTTGTCATGTCCGTATTTGGGATAGCCTTCGGCAAATCGGCGGCGCACGACTTCGGCGCCCTCGAAATCCGCATCCAGAACGGCCTTGATCTGCGCCAGCGACATTCGTTTTCGGGTGAAGACTTCCTCGCGAATCACATAGAGCGAATCGGCGAGGTTGGCCAAACCTACGAACGAGCATTCGACCCAGTTGTAACGCGCGCCGCCCTCGTCGATGTCCTTGCCCCGCTCGACGCAGTCGCGGGTGAACACGCTCTGAAGCGGTTTCCGGCCGTGGGCCTCCCGGACCCGCCGCGCCTCGTTCTGATCGGCCACCGCCTCGGCAATGTGCTGGCCCAACCGGGCGCAGTAATGGGCGTAGAAGGTGTCGAAGTCCGGCGATTCGGCGCCGCGATCGACTTGGTCGGCGATCTCGTCGAGAAGGATCCGGCACGTGGGAAAGTAGGGACTGGCCACCCAGACGTTACTGCCGCAGGCCGGGGTGATCTCAACGCAGGTCGAGTTGATGTAGTGACACGCCTCCTCGACCGGAACGCCCAAGCTTCTCAGGCCGCGTTGGATGGTTTCGTCGCCGAAGAACGCCGGGTTCGGATTGCCGTGTCCTATGAGATCCACGGCCAGGTCGATGAGGTCGCTGGGGGTTTCCTCGTTCCAGCAGATGCCGACCGTGGGGTAGATCAGGCGCGTGCGACGCAGGGCCTCGACGCAGAGGTATGAGAGATCGTTGGTCACGTCGTGGCCGGCGGCATCGCGACCGCCGACCATGACCGACATGGCCAAGCCGTCGGGGATGTAATCATTGACCAACAGGTACAGGCTCTCGACGAGAAGCAGCGCATCCTCTCTCGACAGGCGGCCCGCGGCCCGATCCGATGCGTAGAAGCGCGCCAGCGAACGATCCAATCGCCCCGGAACCACCAGGCCCACCTGATCGCCGTGCATCACACCGAGAATGACGAACCACAACAATTGCAGCGCGTCGCGGAATCCTGTGGGCGGCTGATGGGCAATGCGGGCGCAGGATTCCGCGACGTCGCGATGCCCGGTCTCGCGGGCGACCACGCCGGCGTGCTCGATCATGAGCGAGAGGCCGCGGAGGGCCGTAATAAAGGATTGGTAGGCCTGGGCCGCGGCGCCACGGGCCTGGGCCAATCGCCCGGCGAGGTCCTCGGCAAGCCCATCCAGACCCTTCCACAATACGGGTTCGACATCGAGCTCACAGTGGCCGGTCTGGCCGCGCAAGTCGACGAATCCCGCCAGGTACGCGCGGGCCTCGTCGAGTTCATCGGCCGTTACCGCCGTCTCCGGGTCACCGAGACGCCCGGCCAGCATCTCAAGGTCGTCCATAACGAAGGACACCGCGGCGAGGCGGTCGTGCGTGAGCCGCCCTCGGCGGACCTGCCACGATGCCTCGGCCTCGGACGCGCGCAGCGAACGTGCGGTCACAACGCTGAAGAAATCGGCGCGGCGGGAGGTGCCGACGGCCTTTCCGCGGAGTACACGCGCCCGCAGCGCCGCGATTCGCTCGTTCGAGTCCATTCCCTTGCTTGAGCTCCATTCCGTGGCCGGTATTCTACTCGCGGAGGGCCGCCGCGTCATACCGAGCATCGCAAGATGACAACGTACCCGTGTGTCGAGGGCGGTCCAGTTGTATCAAGGACCCCATAACCTGATATAAGTACTTGGCTCAGTCATCGGTTGACATGAGCGCTTTGGGTTCGCTGGTGACGAGGTCACAAGGGTTCTGTCGGGAGTTACCGGTCCCATGACGCGGAAAGAGCTCTGGATTCTGCTGGGGTTGGCCGCCGTGCTGGTCTCCATCGTCGCCGGGATCCGCGTGTATCACAACAGCGACGACGCGTCGGACGCGATCTACACGGCGACGCCCGCGACCGCCGCCGAGGCTCCGGCGATTCGGGAAACGGCGATGCCGCCTGAGGACGTGTCCGAAGTGGATTCATCGGTGGCAGGCGTTGGGGAAGCGCTCACGCCCATCGGGGTGTCGGTGGTGGGCGCCGTGCGGCGGCCGGGGGTGTACGAACTGACCGAAGGCGCCCGCGTTCAAGACCTGCTCGACGCGGCCGGAGGGCCGCAGGCCGACGCAGACCTGAGCGATGTGAATCTGGCGGGACGCCTGGTGGATGAGACCACGCTGGCCGTTCCGTTCCGAATTGGGGAGGCGTGGGAGGATAGCCGTCTCGTGGCGCGCCGCCGGGGACCAACGACGGCGGGGAACCTGCCCCAGTACCGGCGGGCGTGGGGCGGCGCGCCGCAAGAATTGGGGAGGGAACGCGCGGTTCAGGTTCCGGAGGCCGTGGAGGCGGCGGAAGGATCGGATCGCCGAATCGACCTGAATCACGCGTCTTCGACTGAGCTCGAGACCCTGCCCGGCATCGGCCCTAGGCTGAGCCAAGCGATCATCGAGTACCGAAGTCAATCGCCATTCCGCCGCGTCGAAGACCTGGAAGGGGTTCCCGGGATCGGGCCGAAACGACTCGATGCCCTGCGCCCGTTTGTTGCCCTGGAAGCGCCCCCGGAGACTCCCGAGCAATCACCCAAGAGAAGATGAAACCGGGCGTGTCTCGGGCCGGGCTTGGCCGAGAAACGGTTTGACAATGTCCGGTGGGGACGGCTAGGCTGAGGATTCACGCTGCGGGCTGAAAGGCGTGAGCATGCATGAGAGGCCGTGCTTGGGTTGGGATGGTGGCTATGACGGCGTGTCGCTTGGCATACAGTATGAAGGACAGCGCTGCGTCCGTGAAGGAGGGGGTATGGACCTGAACGATGTCTTTGATCGGGCCTATGAAAACGCCATGCGCCAGGGGTACTTCATCGACACGGATGTGTTGCGCGCATGCATCGATGCCGTCAGTCGGTCCGAGCCTCCATTCGAGAAAGACGAACTCGTCGAGGCATTGACCTACATCAAAGAGAAGCCCGAGTTGCTGCCAACGTCGATGGAAGACGTCGAGGCGTGGCGGCGGCGCTGGACGAGCTTCTTCGATGCGGCCAAGCGGTGGAACGCGGAAGGCTATCGCGACATCCCGCCGCTCTTGTGCGATTACGGCCTCTAGGAATAACGGAACGACCCGCGTCGTTACGCTCCGACAAGCGGCCCGAATCCCTCGGGTTGAGTGACCGAATTCACGCGGAACGACCGGGCGCCTTCCTTCGGATTCACCGGCCGGATTCCTTCGGACTACCTGGCCGCAATCGTCGGAATACGCACTAGCCCCGGCCGAATTCGCGTGACGCTGTGGGGCCTCCGGCTCCGCTCGTCCCTCGCTTCGGTTGGTACAGTCCCCGATTTCGATCCATTCGGACAGGCTCGGCGCATCGTCGCCGTTGATGTGGGAAAATGGGGACTGTACCAAGCACGGCGCGTCCCCGAGCGAGACGGGACTGTCCTCATTTTCCCATCTGCACAACGTCCGGCGGGTACAGAAAGATGGCGAAGCCCGTAGGGTGCGTGCAACCGAGTGGAACGCACCATCCCCGGGGCGTAGTCCGTCGGCGTGAGGGCATGAGGCACCTTGGCGCAAGGCGTTTGTGGCTCGTTCCGCGCGGGTCGTGTACCCGACGGGGGGATTTGCGGTGCGTTGCGCTTCGCTTCACGCACCCTACGGGGGTGCGGGGCTTCCAGCCTGCCTGTTCTGCCCAACCTCGTGGGACTGCGTCCGTGCCGCGGGCGATGCGTGGCCAGAATTTACTTGACTTTACCCCCTTCCAGGGTTTCTACTTATTCGTATTCATTTGGATCTATTGAGGGTGCAAACCAAAGCAGCGGATTTTGCTCACGCAAGGGTGGCCAGGGGCGGGAGGATGGTCCTATGTATCGGGGTGTTTCACTTATTCTTATCGCGCTCGTTGTGTCTCTTGGCGGCTACGCGTTGACGGGGTCCGGGGATTCAGCCTCGGGCGCGCTGGAAACGGTGTCGCCGTCGTTGGATTCGGTTACAGCGCAGACCGAGCAGAGCCTGTCGGCGACGTTTTCGGAGCCGATGCTCGAGTCGGGCGCCACCACGGCGGGCAACTACGCCGTGTCGGGCCTTGGCACGGGCACGCTCGCAGCCCATCCGGACGGCGCCACGGGCAGCGGCCCGTATGCGCTCACATGGACCTCGGGTGAAATGAAAGACGGGGAATCGGTATCCGTAACGGCGACGGGGCTTCAGGATGCCGTCGGCAACCCGATTGACCCGGCGCACAGCACCGCCTCGTGCGAGGGTCTCGGCGTCGCGCCGGGGTTTAGCCCGTTGGCCATCAGTCCGTCGAAAGCAGGCGCCGGGGACACGGTCCGGATCACGTTCACGGTGTCGGAAGCTCTGGACGGGGATCCAATGGTGACGGTGAATGATAACGCGGCCATGCTGGTCGACGCGGGCAAGGCCATGGACTACGCCTACGAATACGAGATTGACGCAACGGACGCCTTGGGCATGGCGATGGTGCGGGCTTCGGGCTCTGACCTGGCGGGGAATCTCGGCGGGGCCGAATCTGGTTCCGCCCTCGAGATCGTCGAAGGCACGCCCGAGATGCCTCTCTGGACCTGGCTGACAGGTCTGGTCATGTTGATCGTGATGGTGTCGGTCCTCTTGCGCCGGCGTCGGCTGGCCCTCTGGATGGTCTTGTTCTTGGCGGCCGGTTCGGCCTTTGCCCAAGGCCCGACGGTCAGCCATGTCCAATTCGTCCAGCAGGATAACGGCGCAGGCGGCACGGAAGTAGTCATCACCTACGACCTTGTCGCGCCCAACGGCCCGTGCGACATCACGGTGTCGCTCTCGAAAGACGGCGGCGCGGACGGCTTCAGCCACGCGGTCACCAGCGTGACCGGCGACCTGGTCGGCGTGACCACAGGCACGGACTACAGCATCACCTGGGACATTGCCGTCGACTACCCGGACGAGGATATCCCGGATGCGCAGCTTCGCGTGACGGCGGACGATGGAGCGGTCTTGACGGAGTATTGGCGCGATGCGGATGAGGACTCGTGGGGTGCCGACGGCGACTCGGTGATGGCGGTGAGCCCGGCCGCGCCCTATACGGCCACGCGCGAGGGCGACTGCGATGACGGCGCCGCGGACATCAATCCCGACGCCGAGGAAGTCTGCGGGAACATGATCGACGACGACTGCAATGGGGCAACCGATGAAAACTGCCAGCGCACATTGGCCTACCTCGCGGGGCCGTTCGGTCACATTAGCGGGACCACGCCGCAAACGGTGAACTACGGTCAGGACGGGACGGCCGTGACAGCGGCGGCGGACCCGCACTACCACTTTGTGCAGTGGAGCGACCTGCGCACGGATAATCCCCGCACGGACACCAACGTAACCACGGACATCACCGTGACCGCGAGCTTTGCGATTGACCGGCACAATGTGGATTGTGGCGTTGTCGGGAACGGGACGTGCACGGCGGACCCGGCGCAGGTGGACTACGGCGATACGAGCGACATTACCGTAACGCCCGCGGTCGGCTGGCACATCGTCAGCGTTGTGGACAGTGAGGAAGGGCCACAACCCGGCTCGTACACGACTACGCCCGTGACGGCCAACCGGACGGTGACGGCGACGTTCGCGATCAACACGTACACGATCACGTGCGACGTGACGGGCAACGGGACCTGCGTGGCAGACCCGGCGACGGTGGACCACGGGGATACGAGCGACATTACCGTAACGCCCGCGGTCGGCTGGCACATTGTGAGCGTCGTGGACAGCGTCGAGGGCGCGAAGACCGGCTCGTACACCACGACCGAGGTGACGGCGAATCGCACGGTCACGGCGACGTTTGCATTGGTGGTCTATGTGGACCAGAACGCGACCTCGGGCGCGCAAACGGGCGAATCATGGGAAGACGCCTACCTGACGATCCAGGACGGAATCAATGGCGCAAGTGGTTCGGGCGCCCAGGTCTGGGTAATGCAGGGCACCTACGTCATAGGCGCGCCGGTCACAATGGCCACTGGAGTCAAGCTCTACGGCGGGTTCGATGGGTCGGAAACCACGCTGGACGCACGAGATATCCAGGCGCACGAGACCGTGGTTGACGGAAACAGTGGCGTCTATCACGTACTTCATCTGGACTCACTGACAGATACGGTTGTTGACGGTTTCACGATCATGGGCGGCCTCGCCAACGGAATCTTTCCGGACAATGCGGCCGCAGGGATACTCTGTTCGTACCTGGACGCCACAAACACCGTTTCCAACTGCGTCATTCGCGACAACACCGCTTCCCAAATGGCAGGCGGTATCGGCTGTCTTACTTCGTCCCCTCTCCTGAAGAATTTGTCCATCGTCAACAACTCAACGCCAAACGGCTACGGAGGAGGGGGCATGGGCGTTGGCTACAACTCGTCCCCAATGATTATCAACTGTCTGTTTCAAGGAAACACGGCCATGGATCCGGGGCCCGGGGACGGAGGCGGAGGCGGACTCGGCGTGGACGGAAACGGATTCCCGACGCTGATCAACTGTGTCTTCCTCAACAACGCGGCGGGATGGGAAGGTGGCGGAATCGCGATGGGCAATGCCACGCAGACGACACTCATCAACTGCACATTCTATGGGAATTCCGCCCCTTCCGGCGGGGGCGCTTTCCGCAACAGTTCGCACATCGGGACTTCGGCGATCAACTGCATCCTTTGGGACAACTCGCCGGACGAGATCGAAGATAACGGAACCGCGATAGTTACCTACTCGGACGTCCAGGGCGGATATGGCGGCCCGGGGGACAACAACATAGACGCCAACCCGCTTTTCGTGAACCCCGCTGCGGGGGATCTCCGTCTTGCGTCGGGCTCGCCTTGCATTAACAGTGCGGA
>Ga0209717_1004089_pt1 | contig 12259 bp, 10 predicted proteins | sample AD_UKC048_MetaG_FD_184418 | JGI IMG/M metagenome (GOLD analysis project Ga0209717, IMG submission 184418) | Active sludge microbial communities of municipal wastewater-treating anaerobic digesters from USA - AD_UKC048_MetaG (SPAdes) (version 2) | ecosystem: Engineered > Bioreactor > Anaerobic >... | reverse complement strand
TTGGCAAGCTCCGCCCTGATGCGGATCAGGTCTTTGTGACTGACGTAGAACTTGAAGCTTTCCTGCTCTTCGAGTATCTCATCAGAGAACGCCAAGAGAGTGGCTTCAAAGCGCTTTGCCCAGTCGTTATAGGTAGCCTTGGACAGGTTGCTTACTTTGCTTCCGGCAGTGGCGATCTTGATGATACCGTCCAAAGCTTTAAGCTTAGCTGTCGCAGAAGTTCTGTCACCTCTGAAGAGCAAGAGTCGGATCGCCTTCTCGGTCTTCTTGGCGATATGGTTCTCCACGTAGGCTCCGAAGGCATCTTCACCATACTTGTCTTTGTAGAATTCGTCCACATCTCTGCCTAATGTGAACTCGGCATTGAGGATACCGGAAGGGATAGAGATATCTCCGGTGCCCACGTCCTGAGCCGTAAGAGCACCATCGAGCTTGTTCTTGAAGACCAGGTCATCCACTAGTCCGATATCGAGCAGTTCATCTTTGAGCAGCGGTACGATGGTGATATCCGAGAAGGTATCACCCGGCTGGGACCCGATCACTTCGTCAATGAAGAGCGAAATGGTATTGGGATTGAGGATGTTCATCGACTTGCCGGAGTCCACATTGGCGATACCTTTGTATATCTCACGATGCGAAGCCTTGACCACGAGCTTGTTCCCATCGATGGTAAGCTCTTTGTCCACATTGGACTGGCTTCCATCCGGCTCTCCGGGTATGGACTTGGAGATGGCTTTGCTCATGGTGACTGACAGTTCCTTGAGGCTCTTCTCGATGCTTTTCACTGCATCAGTGACCATGACATTGCCGCTGTTCTTTTCCAACTCTGTGATCTTCTCAGTGATGGCGGTGATGCCCTTCTGAAGTTCACTGTTGTTATTGTGCTCCGATACCTTACGAAGCGAATTGAGCTCGTTCTTGATCTCGGTCAGGCTCGCTTCAGCACTGCGGTAGTCATCGGCTCGTCCGTAGATGGATACTCCATTGAACTCGCCCTTTTCGATCTTCTGCCAGAGATCACTCTGCAGATTCTCGTATTTGAGGACTTGTACCCAAGAACCCACTTTAGCATCTGGAAAATGCTCTCTGTCACTGGTCTTGAGGATATAGTTTTCCACTACGGTAAACTCTGGGACTGGCTGCATATTGTGGTTAACATCGCACTTGCCCACCAGGCCATGCTTGGCGAAGTGATCGCAAGCCTTCTGTATCTCATCTCGGGTGTAGTAGTCACCCTGCGAGTCGTGGATGTTGGGCTCCATCAAGGTGACGAATAGTCGTCCTTGAGTGCCCAGCGTTTCGCTCTTGAACTTGGTGGAGTTGATCTTGTGTTCGAAGCTTCTACCGGAAGCATTCTTGACCACAAAGCCCTTCTGATTGGCGGGAGTCATCTCATCGAACAGAAGCGAGACCAGCTCGACTTCCACGTTGCGGAGTTCTCCCTTGAGAATGGTGCGTTTACGATTCACGCTACCTCCTTGTTGTTGATTGTCAGTTATGTATTTGTGCATAGTATTAAGACCAAAGGTTGCGGTTTTGCATGAAAAGCTGCTCATCAGCAGTCTGCAGCACCTCGGTCAGGTCACCGAAGTTGAAGTCTTCCGGCTTCACTTCCCAGCCGAAGTCGAAGTTGAACTCGTTCGCTAAGGCCAAAGCCAGGCGGTTCTGCAGCGGTCTGACCACGAACTGGTAGAACATCAGCATATCGCTACTGTTATCGCCACCAAGCTGCCCAGGAATGAGTTGTGAGACGATCCTGGCCGGCACTCTGTGATAAGCGAGGATGCCTTCTCTCAGGTCTTTCTTGAGCCCAAGGAAGCCACCTTCCCGGTCTTGTTGTCTGAGCGGTTCGAGTCGTATCTTTACGTCCCGGCTCTCACTCTCGATCAAGACAGTGGAGTGGCTCTTGGCATTGCCTTTGACCTCTGTTAAGGCTTTCTCAATCTCGGTATAGGCATCGGTCAGTACTTCATTGCCAGCTTCGTCAGTTACAGTTCCATCCCGTAGGGTACCGCCTTCCACGATCACGAAGTAGTCGATCATCAGACCGTTCTTGAAGTTGTTGTAATCAAAGGTCTTGATCTCACCCAATATCTCGATGTTGATGGCTATGGGCAGGCAGGCCAGGCCCCAGGCGTTAGATCTATGGGTGGACTTCTTCACGTGGATGATGTCCTCGTAGGCAAAGTCCTTCTTCTGGTTGTTCTTGACTTGGATGTAGTTGGGTTTGAAGAAGCCGAACTCGTCGTAGTTCTCCACTATCTGAACTTCCGAGGGAAGCATGCGCTCCAGTCCTATCCACTCACCTTGAGCGTTCCGCATCTTGATCAGGAAGCCATTCCCACAGGCCAGATAGAACTTCATCAGTTCTGCCAGGATGGTGGTCTGATCTTCACAGGCAGGAAACTCGGCAGCTTCCATCCAGGACTTGACCTGGCTGTTCTTACAATCGAACTGCATGATAGTAGCCATAGTGAGGGCATCGATACAGCCGGAGTGATACTCGTCGGTATCTAAGAGGTTGAGTAGCTTGCTCATCGAATAGGGTTGAGAAACTACCTTCTTGGTCTCGGCAGCCTTGGATATTAATTGCTTGCCGACTCTACTCAGCTTGGAGAGATCAACAGGCTCAGGATTGTACTTGGCCTCCAGCAGATCAGTAGCGGAACTGATAGCCAGGTTATAAGCACCTAATCGCATCACTCTCATGAGCCAGCTCCGGTGCCGCTTTTCAGCAGGTCGATCTTGGCGATCCGTACAAGACGAGTCCCATCGATACGGCTGGTATAATACTCCACACTAGGCAGGTCCCGGTTCATCAGCTTCTGATAGAAACTACGGAACTTCTCTTTGAGCAGGTATAAGTCATTATCAGGATCATCCACGTTCTGCGCATTGACGATTAGGAATACTGTCCATGCCAGGTCTGTACTCACATACTGTCTGGAAGTGCCATTCTTGCCTGTCTCAGAATCAAGGATCAGAATTGCGCAAGGGAGGCTCTTGGGGATGTTGTCCTTGTTGTAGAGTATCTCTGTCAATCCTGCTAGTTTCAAAGCTTCGGAGATGCAGCTGCGTTCAGCTTGGTACTTTTCAAGTGCGGTCATAGACTTACCTCGATTGAATTCAATTGTTGGTATATCCATTGCTCCCGGTTAGCTATGACAGTAGCAAACACATTACGGGCAGCAATGCCTTCACGCTTGATCTTGCCCCGGATGAGATAGGCGATCTCGGCTACAGTAAGAGCTTTCCCTGTCTCTTTATCAGTCCAAGACAGGTGCTTGCGTTCGACCCAGCCAATTAATGGGGCTATCGGAGTCCAGGAAGGCACTTTGCCGCCCAAAACGAAAGGCTCGTGTTTGACATTCGAGCCAACTCTCAAGATCATGGCAGTATCGGTTGTCTGCAGCAGATAGCCGGTATTGCCGTAGAAGTCGCCCTTATCGTAAATCTGCTGTGCCAGTATCTCCTTGCGTGACTCGGCATCGATCACCGAACCGATCAGATGCAGTCGGCTCTCCAGAGCGGTATAGATGGCTCGGTAGATCTCGATCATCAGGTCTTCCGGAGAAGCCAGAACACGTTCGGGCATCAGATCACTCCCACCCGGATCAGGCGAGCCTGTCTGGGTTTGAGTTCGTTCAGGCGATCTAGACCAGTTTGATTGAGATAGGAACTCAAGACGTTCAGTGCCCTCAGCTCAAGGTTAGCTTTAAATGCGTCTATTTCGCTTCCTGTGAGCAGTTCCGTGGCAGACTGGTCTAAACCTACAGTCTTGACTATTCCCTCGCCCAGGGTCTTTAAATTGAGCAACTCGACTGTACTGTGCAGCATCAGGAAACAAAACCCAAAACGAAAAGAAACGAGAAGAGGCTCCTCTTCCGGCAGGTCATCGTGAGTTGCATGATCATAGTGCTCTTGTAGAACGAGTGAGTGGATCACCTCCAGAACCAGGCCTTGATGCTCCTTGAAGATGCCATTGTTCGCCATCTCCTTGGGTAGGTTAAGGATGGCGAGCATGGCATCGGCCTCGACTGGGATAGGTATCACTTGCCCTTCCTCATCATCTCAGAAAGCTCTATTGCTCTCATTCCCACTTGCTTCGCCCACTTGGATGCCAGCATGCCATTAGCTGCTCGTTCCCAGTCTCCGGCACCGATAAAAGATAATGTGTTCTTGAACTCAAGGAGTCCTTTGATGCCAAGGTTGAAGCACATGTTGAGCAGAACCGACTGGCGGACCTCATCGAGCTTGTTGTAAACCTCAGGTATCTCATCGATCAGCCATTGCTCGCAGTCGGCAATATCCAGCTCCAGCATGGCATAAGCTTCTTTTTGGGAGATACCCCGGTCATCGAGATTGCGGCCGATACCTATGGTCAGTTTACCTGCGGTACAGCGGTATGGTTTCAGCCGCAGACCCTCATGTCTGACTAGCTGAGCTTTGATTCGGTTCATCAACGCTTCGGTCATGATATCTCCTTGTTTCCAGATGTGATCAATGATCCAGGGCCAAGAAAGCACTACCCTGAATGCTGACAAATAAGGATGAGCAAGGATGAGACAGTTTTTAGGATTGACAGATACTCGGAAGCCTGGATCTTGTAATCTAGTAACTATGATGGAATCAGGATAATAAAATGAAAGAGATTGACTATACCTCAATGAACAAAAAACGATACGATGACATAATCGGATTTATAAGCGAACTGACTTCGCAGAGATTCTGCTATCTGAATCTTTCTGATGATATCGCCAACACCATTTTAGTAAGACTTATGAAAAGCTCAGCTTTCGAAGATCCTACAGGGATTCCTGCTGACTTCATCAAGTCCGCTTTCCCCAAAGCAGTTGAGGACGTGTTTGATTACTACCAGAAAGTGTCCTTCCAATATTGTCTTACGAAAACTCACGACAATAGCCTGTCCGAGGATACTTCACAAGAAGCTATCAGGCAGCTTTTATCTTCAAAGCATAACGTCAATGACGTTTATTCTTGGTTAAGACAGGTGACGCACAATCTGCTCTGCAAGCACTACGAGTTTCGAGCAAAAGAGAAGGATCTGTACAACTTGCTCTGCATGGAAACCACCTTCTTTCAGAATGTGATGGCTTCTGGCAATACTATAGATATTGAGGGATTGAATCCGAGAATAAAGAAGGAAATTCTTGCCAGCCAGGAATATCATGATTATGAGGCTATTCTTTCGTTCGACAGTATAAAAGACTTTGCGTCTTCACAGAATGTAAGTGAGAAAGTAGCGCAGAAGAGAAAAGAGAGAGTCATCCGTAATCTGAGGTCAAAAATTCTGCTCGAAATAGGTTGGCAAGCGAGCCGAGAGATTCTGAGCTACAATCAGTACAATGCAATTCAGAAGTTCATCCGTGAACTTATGAGAATGGGTCGCAGCGACACGGATATCAAACAGAGAAAAAAGATTTATCCAAAGCTGGCTCAAGTTATGGATGGAATAGATAGGATAGATGATTGGGGAATTACGATGGTAGACAACCGCAGATTCAGGCTTCATGTATTTCATTTATCCCAAGATAACCAGCCTATTATTGCCACTTTCTTTATCGTTCTGAATGATAGAAACCATGTCTCGGTTGAGAACTGCAAAAAAAATGAAATCATCGGAGTGCATCCGATCCCTGCTAACATACAGATACCCAAGGAGATGGGCAAGGCTTTGTGGTCTTATGAAAAGATAATCTCACTTCTAAACACATAAATCTTCAAATCCAGCATCTCAAATCTCACAGTTTTGACACTTATATATTAGAAACAAAATCTAAGGAGTGTCAAAATGAAAAGAATCATTCTATTCTTAGCATTGGCTGTCGTCAGTCTTAGCTTGATTTGCGCAGAAATAGACTACACAGCCATACCACCGCAATCACTTCCTCTATATACTGGATCATTGGAGAATCCGCTCATCAAGATTGTATATGAAGATCAGAACGGCAAATACGTATATGTTGAATATAATGGTGTTCTGTATGTTTGTTATCTTTAATCAACATCCTGCTATAATGAGTACTCTCACATAACATCATAAACCACAAGGAGAAAAAATGAAACCAATCTATCTTATCCTGTTGTTACTTGCATTGGCAGTATCACTTACTTCCCAAGTAACTCAGTTTGGTCAGCCAGAATTTTCTGGTCCCTTCTATACACCCAATACATCAGGTTCAATCTGGACAATTGTACCGATGAATGGCAGCTTAAATAGCCAGAATCAAAGAATTCGTATATCAACAAGCGCTACTTGGATTAATATCATCCCGACATATAGCTTGGTATCACATGAGGGTGGTTGGTACTACTATCAAATCAATATCTCAAGAACGGTGAATAACACCATCTATAATAGGGAGTCCCAATTCTCAATTGTCTTACAAAACATAGAGGATGGAGAATGGTACAACGTCCCTGGGGTGTTCATTAACGACCATCTATTTCAATATGGTATTACTCAAACGAACGCAACGATTCAGACTATGATTAACAATGCCCCAAACAACTCAGTTATCTCGATACCCCAGAGTTCTTATTATGGGCGTGTAAACATTTCGTCAAGAATAGGTCTTACCCTGCAGGGAGATAATTTAAACAATATCAAACCAAGCTTTATTGGAACTGGTTATCAATCAGTAATCAATATATCGAATTCACCAAATACAAAAATAAGAAATCTAAACATAAGTAATGGCTCTGGTCTTGAGGGTGGCGGATTAGCCATAAGCAACAGCAGTAATGTACTGATAGATAATTGTAATGTTTACAACAATATAGCCCGCTCATATTATAGTGGTGGTGCTATGCCGGGAGATTCTCGTGGTGGTGCTATATATGCGAGCACCTCATCTGTTTACCTATACGAAACCATTCTTTATGGAAATAATGCAAGTATTGGCGGTACCGTTTTCATGAATGGGGGGAGTATCTCTGTCGCAAATAGCACAATTGACCAAGTCGACTGGTCTCCAACCTTGAGCATAAACGGTTATAATGGCTATAGCCATACATATTTGAATAGCATTGTCGAGTATCCAAATGACATGGGTGGTGTGTATAATCTATGTTGTTTATACAATACTAATTTACAGGTAGGGCAATTTACTGGGTATGGCAACTTCATCGCTAATCCTATGTTTGTAAATCCTGCAGCAGCTAACTACTCATTGCAAAGAGGATCCCCATGCATAGGAAACGGCTTCAATGATCTTTATTGGAATCCACAAGGATCTACATGGAATCAAGATTTTTTAACAATTCATGACGAAACCCAAGATATCGGAGCTATCGCATTCAATGGAGATAGATATGCGAAATACTCTTTCAGCAATGATGCTCAAGGCAATTGGATGTGCTTCCCGGTTATAGATGACGTATCAATAGTCAATGTGGGAGGAACAAACTACGAGGCAGACGTTATGAAAGCGTTTTTTCGACAATATCTTGGATACAATTCGCCAATGACCAGCGTGAGTTTCAGGTGGTATGGTCCTAATGGTTATGATACTTATACACATTTTCCTTTAACTCCAATTACTTGGCACAACATGCTCGGATTTCTTGGATATAAAGCAGTTTTCAATCAAAGCAGTAATATGAACACTCTTCATGGTTATCATATACCTTACAATGCAAATGTCCAAGTGCCTGAGACATATACGGAACACTGGATAGGATACTTTATTCCTGAAACCCAAACACCTCAATTTGCTTTTGGGACTTTTTTGAACGAACTGTATTATATTCAGCATAAAAACTGGACAATGGCCAGGGTTAAACCTCAGAGAGGTTCGACTTGGATGACGGTTTTGGATAGCGGACAACGCAGTCCAACTCTTTCTTATGGTGATATGGTAATTGTAAAAAAATTCGGATCTTCGCCTGGGTATCCTGAAATCGATGAATTTGTATGGAATAGATCTGGGGGTACTCAGCAGTTTGTAAAAGAAGAACCCACATATTTCAGCTTTACCAAAGAACCTGATTATACTCCAATATTTGTGCAAATGGATTCTCTTTCAACAGCCAAAGAGATTGCCGTAATGATAAATGACATATGTTATGGAGCTGCTGTTATTGAAAATGATCTGGTTATGATTCAATCCTACACAAGCTCAATTTCGGAAGGCACTGAAATGCAGCTGGTAACTTGGGATGGAGCAAAATCACAGGCTTCTCCCCTCATTTTCAATCTGTATGATAGTGCTGCCGATCAGTTTACTCCATGTAGCAGCTTAATCAAGGAAAACACTGATTTCTATTATGTGAAACTAGGCAATAATGAGCAAAATGGGGATACTCCTGAAATCACCCCAATGCGAATTACCAATTATCCTAATCCTTTCAATCCTACTACAACAATAACGTATACTGTTCCCAAGGATGGGGAAGTAAAACTTCACATCTATAACCTTAAGGGACAATTGGTAAAAACACTGGTAAGTGAATCAAAGAAATCCGGAAGTTACAAGATTACTTGGAACGGAGAAGACCAAGCAGGCAATAAAGTGTCCTCAGGACTTTATTTCACACGATTTGAGTCCAATGGAAAGACCTTGACCAATAAGATGCTCATTCTAAAATAGTATCAGACACTAAACTGGGGTGGTATCGACCATGCCGCCCCTCGTTATATAGGGGAAATATGAAACATATCTTCGCTCTTGCATTGTTGCTGATACCGATGCTTATGACCGGCATAACAAGGCATGTATCATTAGATGGTACACAGCAATACACAATAATACAAAATGCTATCAACGATGCAGTCATCGGTGATGTCGTTTTAGTCCATCCGGGTCGATACATGGAAAACCTCAACCTATCAAACAAAAGTGGCATTATCTTAGCTTCGCTGGAATATACAACCAGTGATACAACATACATATCCTCTACCATAATAGACGGAAGCAGTTACAATAATTCAACTATCTTATGTTACGAGAATACGGTAAATTGCACTATCAGAGGATTTTCTATAACAGGCGGAAGCGGCTATGCTTACTATGGAGAATCTAGCCCCTGGCAAATATTTGGAGGGGGTTTATTTATTAATATGTCTAATTCACTGAATCTGATTAATCTTAAAATTCACGACAATTTCGCATCAGGTGGGGGTGGAATAGCCGTTTACGCTCCGAATACAATCCAAATGACCAATGTCCAAATATTTAACAATGTTGCCCGTTATATTGGTGGAGGGCTACTAATTGGTAGTGATCCAACCCTTGGTGCTCCAAACATAGTTTTTGATCAAATCAATCGCTGTAGCATATACAACAATTTTGCTCAATGGGGAATGGATGTACATTGGAGATTTATAAATGGTGGATCAGTCTCAGTATATTTGAAGAAATTCACAGTGCCTCAATGGGAAATGTATTACGCAGATTATTATGACTCAGACTATCCTCCCAGCCCTTATATCGTTTTTGATATTCAAGAGTCGTATCTGCAACCGGTAGATGCTGACTTGTATGTCAGCCCAACTGGTAATGACAGTAATAGTGGATTATCTCCTGCCTCAGCCTTGAAAACTCCATCCAGGGCTATGCAAAGAATTGCTTCCAATCCCGATAATCCTAAAACCGTGCATCTCATGGCTGGAGAACACCACAATGTGTTTACCGGTGAGTATATCCCGATTGCCATTAAGGACTATACTATCTTACAGGGAGTTTCTCAAACGCAAACACGCTTGTATGGAGAAAACATGATTGAGGGGACTGGAGTGGTAACCATGGGTATTGAGCGTTATGGGATGACACTTAGGGACTTATCTATCACTACTTCTAACGCCGCAGCCATTTTTTCCTTTGGAGTACACAGTTGCTTTGCGCAAAACATAACCATTGAAAATTCTACTGTAGGCAGATTCTTATTTGTTACAGGGTATATCACGAGTACATTCACCCTTAGTAACATTACGATGCAGAATAATATAGCATATTTTCACGATTATGGACTTCGATTAGAAGGTTCTGTTATCACGATAGACAATATTCTCATGCGTAATAATCAAGTACCTAGTTTACCATCCTATTGGTACCAGAGAGGATGCGGAGGATTCGATATCTACGTTAAAGATTTACTGACTATTAAAAACAGCAAGTTCATCAATAACACGCATTATTCAGAAGATGGATATTCAAATTTCAGAGTAAACACTCTTTCGGATTTGTGGAATTCGGTCGTCACATTTGACAATTGCTTGTTTGCATCAAACTTCGCATATGGAGGTGTAAGGGATATCCGTTTTGTAAATATAGATGTTCTGAATCTTATCAATTGTACATTTGCAAACAACATAAATAATTATACTGATTATCTATATATTTCTTCGGAGTCGACCAGTATTGTTAATTGTCTGTTCTCCAACAACAATTCGTATTACGAGATTCGATCCAACAACAATACTCTTGTAGAAAACAGTTTGTTCAGCAGAAGTAACAACATTTGGAGAACATATAATGGCGAACCTCTGATTTGGGGTCAGAATAACCTAACTGGAACAGATCCCTTGTTTTCTGGAACTGACCCGACTCTACCCTTATATTATTATCTGTTTGCCGATGATGAACATGGGTATTCCCCTGCAATTGATGCCGGAACGACTGATCCATCTATATTACCTGATGGTTATCTAATTCCGAGTTATGATGCATTTGGATTTACCAGAATACATGGAAACAACATAGATATTGGTTGTTTTGAATCACCCGGATATACAAGTAATAACGATAATACGATTGTTTCAGCTAACGACTTGTTGTTAACTAATTACCCCAACCCCTTCAATTCGTCAACAACGCTCAGTTACGGAATCTCTAAGGATGGATTAGTAATATTAAGTATCTACAATATCAAGGGTCAACTGGTCACAAAACTGGTATCTAACCCGCAAAAAAAAGGGACATATAATGTCATTTGGAATGGTACAGATCAAAGTGGCAAGAAAGTGTCCGCCGGACTGTACTTTAGCCGTTTGGAAGCAAATGGTAGGACATTGACCAGTAAATTGTTAATGTTAAAGTAGCATGATAATAAATGAGAAAACTAATTCAAACTACGATCTGGATGATTTAAGAAAGAAAATGGCATATGTGGATTACATACCTGATGCTTTCTCAACACCCCAAGAAATGTGGTATCATCCAGATGATGAAATGACCTATTGTTTACTGAGAGTTAATGTTGATGTTGTTTTCGTAGCTATAGTTAAAGATAGCATATATCAAGGCTTTGACGTGATAATAAATGACAATGACAAAGTCAATGCGCTCAGGTGCGGTATCCTAAAATATTCAATGAAAACAAGCTGAAGGACTACTGCAAAGATACTTTTGGAATAATAACAGCTTAACTAACAATCTCAGTAGTCGTCCTACACTTCCAATGAAACGGCGGAAACGGAGTATGCGCACCTGAGACACCTACCGGATTCATCTCTGAGTCGTATTCGATCTGACCGTCTTTAACCCAGGGTGCAAGTGCTTTGATATAGTCTCTGGCATCATCCAGGCTATTGGACTTAGTGTCCAGAGCCATGAGGTTGTCCAATACCTCTATTGCGTCGTTTAGGGGATAGATCTTATCCAGGGCAGCCAGAGCCCGGCAGATATCACTGGTGCGGTCATCCAGAATCACTACGAGCTTGTAGTATCTGGCTTTGGCTTTTTTGTATCCTTGTAGCCTTCCGAACTCTCTTATTCTGAGAGCAGTATGCTCTGCCAATTCCTGCCAGTAATGAGATGAGCGATTGGCGAGATCATTGAACTGGTCTTTGAGGGTATCTGCCAGCATCTCTTTGGTATAGCCTTGCTCTATGGCTTTGGATAGCGTATCCGCAAAGCTCTGCCTAACATCAGCTTCAAAGTGGTTTCCGATCCAGAATAACTGCTGCTTCTGGATGGTGGATGATAAGTGCTGATCATCAATGCCCCAGAGTCCGATACTGGTCTTGGTCGGGGCTTGCACTTGCGTGTCTCGCAGTCCGAGCCTCACACAGCGGTCTATTATTGCCTTGGTGGGCTCATTAACCAGTGCTGCGAAGTCATCTCCCAACTGTGTATTGATGATGCCCATAAGCTTATCTATGGAGTCCTTGTTGATCTTCTCGGCTCGTGGCATGTCACTCATCATCTGGATGGCAAGCCTGGCAGCATCCTTGATCTCGGTTTTCCAGGCATTATTGAGGACCCGGTAATACTCAAGCATGAGCTTATCGTAGTAG